>Ga0209121_10001900_pt1 | contig 21698 bp, 19 predicted proteins | sample Cruoilmetagenom3_FD_187292 | JGI IMG/M metagenome (GOLD analysis project Ga0209121, IMG submission 187292) | Oil polluted marine microbial communities from Coal Oil Point, Santa Barbara, California, USA - Sample 3 (SPAdes) (version 2) | ecosystem: Environmental > Aquatic > Marine > Oil seeps ...
GTGACCGCTAATTGCTTTTAACTGTCAACTGTCCGATAAGCTCTTAACCTGTACACCGTGCCTGCCCCTTACATATACCCTTCTTTTGCTCTCTGCTCTCTGCTCTCTGCTCTACGCTCTAAGCTTTTACCATCAGCCATCTGCCATAAGCCATACGCCCCGCCAGAGGCGGGCATGCATCTGCCATCAGCCACTTTCAATTATTCTGCCTTGACCCCTTACCTGCCTCATTTTATAATCTATTTTACACGCCTCCGTAGCTCAGGGGATAGAGCACCGGTTTCCTAAACCGGGTGCCGCAGGTTCAATTCCTGCCGGGGGCACCAAAGCAAACTGTCACCCCGATAACATCGGGGTATTTTATAGCACTAAGTAAACTACCACCGGCCTTGTGACCGGTGGCTTTTATCCTGCCGACTTAAGTCGGCCCTGAGCTTTATTTAAATTTTAACTTTATCTAAAACCAGCAAATTAAATGCCATATCATTTAAAAACAGCTTCCGGCCACCAGTCACCAGCTTCCAGGAGAAGCAAAAATAAAAGCTTTTTTAATTTAGTTTTTAAAACCCCCGTAGGTCGGATAAAGCGAAACTTGAGGCCGCCCCGATGAAACGAGTGAAAGGCCGGAAAGCCCGCCTCTGGTGGGGCAGACAGGCCGGATAAACCGTGGTTTATAGCACTAACAAACCCCCCGCAGTAATTTTGCGGGGGTTCAGACATTTTTAGATATCTCCGCTAACAAGAAGTGTTCCCGCATCTTATCTCGCGGATAAAATATTTAGCTACTTCTATCGCATTATCCACCGCATCTTTTGCTTCGTCGCTATTTAGATTTTCCCTAATTTTTCTTATTTCGTCACTTTTAATAACTTGTGCATCTTCAACATCGCCATAAATAAGTTTTTCGTTAGAACAAAGATTCAAAATAATACCCCAGGTACTTGCTTTCCCCCAAACCGCCTGCATACTAAGTTTCGTCAAGGTCTGCCCGAAACCACCCAGGGCTTCTTTCTCGCTGTGGCACACCGGAAGCTCAGTTCTTCTATCCGCCAACTCGTTCTTTATTACTATCTGCCACTCATTATTCTTTTTTGGAATTACTTCCACGATAAAAGATCTGTCCGAATCCATCCTAATGTTCGCTTTTATTGCCGTTTTCTCCATATTTAAAAATCACACCTTAAAATAAATTTATTTCATTGCACCAACTATTGCTTCACCAAAAGCATTTGCGGCCTTAGGACCACAAGCAGTTATCATATTGCCATCCTGAACTACGTCTTCGCTAACGTAGATGGCCCCTTTCGCCTTAATGTTAGCTATTTTTGAAGAAAAAACCGTTGCCCTTTTACCATTCAAAACACCCGCGTTGGCTAAAGTAACCGGGGCGATACAGATAGCCGCCAGCACCTTGCCCGAATCTACAGATTCTTTTGCAATGGAAAGCGCCTTCTGGTTGGTGTAATACTCGTCAGCCCCCGAGCCGCCCACAAATATTATTGCATCGTAATTGCTCACCATAACATCATCTATCAATATATCAGGTTTTATCGTCATGCCCAACATTCCCCTCGCGGCGGCAAGGCTCGAGGAGGCAACCACCACTTCTATCCCGTTAGCTTCCAAGACTTTTCTCGGTTCGCTGTATTCCTCGTCGCGAAAGTTAGTTTTGGCAATTATCATCAATGCTTTCATTTTTCCGGAAACTTCCCTCCCTTCCATTGATTTTTCACTAATGACTTTTTCTTCATTTGCCGGAGGCTCTTCAATTGTGTCCTTAATTTCTTCCGGTTGACCAGACATCTTCTTCGTGGATGTGGACTCCTGCCCGCCATAATTCCCGGTCTGGCAACCCACAACCAACACAGCAATTAAAAGAGTTGCAAGCAGTACCGATAGCCTCTTCATTGCCAACTCCACCCATCGATATCTTTTATTTTTTCTTCAACATGCCCAGGTAAGCTTCAAGGTCGGTTGCAGAAATTATACCAACCAGCTCCTCGTTTTCACTCAACACCGGTATTCTTCTTATTTTGTTTTCTCTCAAAAGCTTGATTGCTTCCAAAACGCTCGCGCTTGTTCTTATCGTTTTAACGCCGGTGGTCATAAGGTTTTCTACCGGGGAATTTTCAGAAGATGGCCCATATGCATACATTTTTGACAAAATATCCCCATCGGTTACAACGCCCACCAATTTCCCATCCTTTGTAACGGGGAAATATCGAATATTAGTTTTGTCCATCTTTGCGGTTACTTCAGATACCATCGTCGAAACATCTACCGAAACAACATCCTTGGTCATCACCTTCTCCACCTTCTCCAAGCATAATTGAATACTGGATAAATACTCATCCGATTCCTTCGCCATGTTGTTCTCCATAAGAAGCTTATCTATTACTTTTCCAAGGAAAGAGCCCGGAACGGTATACTGCACTTCATAACTTAGCCTCGTTGCTCCGTCCTCTCCGGTTAACCGCCAACTGCCTTTCGTGGAGCACATGAAGTCAACTGTGTGAAAGTTCGCCAACGAAGGCTTTTCCGTTTTGTCTATATGTATTTCGTAACGGACGGTTTCCAGTCCAATCAAGGGTATCTTCTCGCTGCCCAAAATATTAAATATCGCTTTTTCTTTGACTTTTTCAACTTTCTCTATCCCCGGCATAAAGTGAAAATTATCCGCGCTTAAAAGAAAATCGTATACCTCTTCAGGCGATCGATTTACCACAACTTCTTTTGAAAATTTCGCCATCTTGCACCTCCGAATATCGTTTTTACCCTATTGTTTTATTCCTCGGATATCCCCCAAAATCCTTTATTGGTATCCAAGAACGTGTCCACCGAGTTTCCCCAACCGGAAATGTTTGAAAACAATTGATATTACACGCTCCCGAAGTATTTTATGTTCTAACTTGCATTTTTGTGGGACATCTTCTCACAAAGATGTGCCGGAATTCTCCGTTAACTGAATCAATCCAGTCGCAATTAATCCATTTAACCACATTAAGTCCGCAAGCATCTCATAAATTTCCTCATTACCATCCTTCTCTTTCGTTTCCCTGTCGCCCCTCTAGTGATTTTAATGATTTTGTTTCAGAAAGCTTCATCCGTTTCCCTTAACTCCTTTGCCGCCTTCTCGGGCGATACAACATTGATATAAATTCCGCTTCCCCACTCAAACCCAGCGGCGATGGTGAGCCTCGGCAAAATTTCAATATGCCAGTGATAGTAAACAAGGTCCGGCGTCTTAAGCGGAGCAACATGTATCGAGAAGTTGTAAGCCGGATCATTTAAGAGTTTGGCCAGTTTCTTAAAAACCGCCGAAAGCGTCTCCGCTAAATCTTGCACTTGATTCTTAGGTAAATTCTTCATAGAGCCCTCGTGTTCTTTGGGGGCTATGCAAATTTCAAAAGGAATCCTTGAAGCAAACGGACAGAACGCAAACATCGTATCGTTTTCAAAAACTTTTCGCTTTGCTTTATCCTCCATCTCAAGCTTCAAAATGTCACAAAAAACACAACTGTCATTCTGTTCGTAATAGTCCTTAACCTGGTCCATTTCCTCGCTTATCCTGGGAGGAATTATAGGGGTTGCTATGACCTGAGAATGAGGATGGGATAGGGAAGCGCCGGCAGCCCTCTTATAATTTCTAAACACCAAAACATATGCGATGCGAGGATCCAATTTCCAAAATTTGTAACGGTGAGCATAGGTATTTATAATGGCCCTAAGTTGGTCCAAAGACATTGTGGCAAAAGTTTCATCATGCGCGGGACTATCCACTATAACCTCATGACCTCCCGTGCCGCTTAAAAAGTGGTACAGCCCTTTTTCTGAATCTTGTACCAATTCAACGCTTGGGTATAAAGCGGGAAACTTGTTTGGCAGGACTCGCGTCTTCCAAATTGGCTTCTCTTCGCCAACTCTTTCTCCGGGCCACACGGCAAAAGAATCAAGTGGCTCCGTCATTTCCCCTTTTCCGCAAAAAGGACATTTTGACTTAGCCGTCTTTTCCTCTCTCTGAATTTCCATAAAATCCGACGACCGTTTGGCCCGTTCGGTGGCCAAAATAATCCAAGATTTACTGATGGGATCTCTTCTTATCTCAGACATCATTCCTCCTTGGTTTATCAATTTTATGGTAAGCTATGGTGAGTAAGCTCGCAAGTAAAGAATTTAGTTTTCATGGAGGATAATTTTTATGGGTTTGAACGCGGAAAAACTTTTGAAAAAAAGAGGTCTCAAAAACAACACCAATTGGCTTAAGAAGAACCTTGAGAAAACACAGGTGATATACACAGACGTTGATGCCACTCTCGTTGGAACGCGAGGGTCAATCTTCTTAACCGCAACCGGAGAATATACTCTGGAGCCCGCAAAAGCCATAGTTGATGTCCATAAAAGCGATATTGATATGGTTATGATATCCGGGCGAAGCGCCCGCCAACTTTTCGGAGACGCGCGATTGTTGGGATTTAAAAATTACATCGCCGAACTCGGCTGCGAAATTGTTTATGACCTTGGAAAAAAGATTATTGAAAATCCCGGTTGCTGCCGGGTAACCGAAGAAAATCTCTTTGAAACCATCGCAAAATCGGGAGCGGTGAAATTGCTTTTTGAGAAATATCCCGGCCGTCTTGAATATCACACCCCTTGGTCCGAAAACCGCAAATGCACCCACGTATTCAGGGGATTCATAGATGTTAAAGAGGCAATAAAACTGCTTGAAGAAAACGGGTTCTCCTGGCTCACCATGGTAGATAACGGGATAATAAAGCGTTGGGGAACATTAAATAAAAACCTGCCCGAAATACACGCATATCATCTCCTCCCAAAGCTAACGGGAAAACCGGAGGGGCTCAAAAGAGATAGAGAAATTAGAAAAATACCGAAAGAGCGCACCGTCGCAATCGGAGATGCGTTTTCGGATATAATTCTTGCTCCATACGTCGGAGCGTTTTTCCTGGTTAGAAACGCACTAAACGGAAATAATGGAATAGATAAAGAGATTATGAAGCATGAAAACGTATTTATAACCGAAAACGAAATGGGCCTCGGTTTTGCCGAGATGGTTGAGTTTTTGGTTGAAGAGATCTGTTAGGGTTTTCTTGTAGTTCTCATGTATTCTAGTTCGCTCTCCACAACTTAATCTGATTTTACCTTACTGCCTAATCGCAATGTTAAAACGCCCTACTGAACTTCATTGTTTTTAGCTCTTATGCCAACCATCCCCGCCAATCTTTTTATGAAGGATGCGACGACTCCCTCAAATTTTTTCACCATAATGACGGGCTTGCCCGTGCCCTTGGCTATACCCTCGGGGATAGTGCCAAACATCAGTTGCTGGAACAATCCTTCGCGAGTCGCTCCTATAACCACAACATCATGGGATTCAGCTTCCTTCACTATGGCATCAGCCGGTGAACTTGATATTAAAATCTTGCTGTCGACACGCATTTTTACTTTAATCTCCTTTAAGTGCTCATTAAGCCTATCTTCTCCAGCTTCCTTTTCTTCCTCGGAGGAGACGATATGGATCGCTGTTATTTTAGACCCAAATTGTTTTCCTATCGCAGTCGCCACATCACCAGCAAGCTCAAGCTGGGGCCCGCCTGCTGTAGGTAAAAGAACCTTTTTAAATTGACTAAGTGGACCTGCCTTCACTACCGCAATATCACATGGCGCGTTGTTAACTATCGGATCGATGGTACTCCCCATAATCACTCCCCTTCTTTTGGTCCAACCCCTCCATCCCAGCATCAACAATTCACAATCTTCAATCGCGGCAATGTTTAAAATGGTCTTGGAGATATCGTGTGAAAGGATGGAGCGAGTTTTTATGTCAACACCGAACTTTTTGCCCATTTCAACAGCTGTTCTTTCAAGCATTTTAGTCCGAGGAAAATCCCGCTTTTTAAAGTGGTTGCGGGCAGCTGCAAGCGCCGTCTGTAAAGGAACGGGGATGACATTAACCAACAGAACCTCACCCTTGTGTTTTTTGGCAATGGCGGCTGCGATTGAAATCAACAATCTTTCTTGTTCAGGATAAGATATCGCCACCAAAACCGTGTATTCTTCACTGGATATCTTACCTCTTCCGGTCAACACCGCCGTCTCCACCTTCGGAGCCTGAGCAACCGTAAGCGCCCGCCCAAAAGCTCCTTCCACCGACGTTCTCGTTCTGGCCCAAACAAAGTACCAAAATACCCCTCCCAAAACAAATACGCCTCCCACAATCTGTGCCGAAAGCTCCATCTGAGCTATTATCGCCAAGCAGCTAAGAGCTCCGGCAATTTGTACCCAAGGATAGCCCGGGGATTTAAACTTAGGCTTATACCAGTCTAAATTGGCCTTTCGCATAACGAGACAAGAGATGTGAACCAGAGCATGTCCCATGAGAAACAAGAGGCCTGCAACGGAAGCTAAAAACTCTACCTCTCCTATCCAAATAAGAATTAAAATAATTGCGCTGGTGACAAAGATAGACCTGTGTGGGGTAAGAAACTTCGGGTGAACCGCGTTAAGCCACTTTGAAATGAGCTTATCACGACCCATCGCAAAGTTTACCCTAGATGCCGAAAGAATGCTGGCATTAGCGGAAGAAACTGTAGCAAGAAGAGCCCCGATGGCCATAACTGATGCCCCGACAGGACCGGAAAAAATCTCTGCTACGGCGGCAACTGCCGTCGTGTATCCCCCAAGCTTCCCATAGGGAATTATGCCTGTGCATACCACCATGACCAGGACGTAAAGGACGCCAGCAAAAACTATGGAGCTAATCATCGTAAGGGGGATATTCCTTTTCGGGTTCTTAATCTCTTCACCCACCGTAGCTATAACCTCAAATCCACAGTAAGTTATGAAAAGAAGGCCCGCTAAGCCTACGAGTGGACTCCAGCCAAAAGGAACAAAAGGTTTAAGCAGTTGAGCATCTACATTAAACGCACCCCACGCAACAAAGATGCTAAGTATGATTATCAAACTTATAACTATAATATTTTGAGCCTTCCCCGTTACCTTAGCACCCAGATAATTTATGGCTGCTAAAACAAGAAATACGATGACCGCACTGAGTTTTTCGGGAATGGCAAAGAAAAGGGTAAGATATCTTCCGAATCCAATCATATAGAAGGCAGAGGCAAAGATTAAGCCGAACCACATTCCGTACCCGACAATTGAGCCAAAAATTGGCCCTAACGCCCGGTTTACATAATAGTAGCTCCCGCCAGATTTGGGCATCCCCGTAGCCAGTTCAGAGAGACTTAATGCTGCCAACAGAGCAACTGTCCCTCCCAGTAGAAAAGAAATTATGGCAGCGGGACCTGCTTTTTGGGCTACGATGCCCGGCAAGACGAAGATGCCTGCCCCAATCATAGTTCCAATGCCTATGGTTAGTGCCTCAATTACTCCCAAGTCCTTAGCTAGCTCATGCTTCTGTGCCATTTCGCTTTCTCCCATCAAATACTGCAAGTTTTTATAATATACCAAAACAGCGTGTTTTAATAATGATTTTCATGGACAAGATGCTCCATACGTTTTAAGCAAGTGACTGAAGAAGTATTTTTCAAACAAAATTGTTTCACATTGTGATACAATAATTTTATAGGGAGATGAATTTAAATGACAAATGTTAAAGAAACGGAAAAAGAGGCAAGAGAAATTATCAAGAAAGCCAAGGCGGAGGCCAGGGAGATTGTAAAGAAGGCGAGAGAAAAGGCGAGAGAAATTAAAAAAACAGCTCAAAAACAAGCAAAAGAGGTTAAGTGCAAGAAAGAAAAAGTAAAAAAGGAGAGAAAAGATAAATTCCTTCACACCAGAGTCCCGGAAGAGTTGGAGAGAAAAATCAAAAAGAAAGCCGAAGAAATGCGAGTCCCGGTATCTATTCTTATAAGAAATACATTAGAGGATGTTTTTAAGTAGGTTAGATTAAAATTAAGAAACTTTTTTAATAAAAACAAGATTGATAATTACATTCCGCATTCCAAAATCCAACAAAATTTACTTTTGCCCTGTAATTAGTTGGAAGCTACAATGAAAGAAATAAGGGCATATAGTAATAAGAAATGAAAAACTAAAATTTAAAATATTTAAAACAAAGTACAATTAGCTATTAGCTCTTGGGGGCGGGAGTTTGTTAATTGAGAGTTCTGTCAGTAGCCCAGAGGACTATCTCAGCCAGAGGCTGATGAACACTTGGCTCAAGCCTCTTTCTGGCTGAAGGATGAGCACGCTGTTTTTTTAATTGCCATATCATTTAAAATCAGCCGCCAGCCTTCAGCTATCAGCTTCCAAGAAAAGCAAAAAGTTTTTATTGATTTTAGTTTTAAAACCTGGGTGGGTCGGACAAAGCGAAACTTGAGGCCGCCCCGATGAAGCGAGTGGAAGGCCGGAAAGCGAACGGAGTGAGCGCCCGAGAATCTGTCTGAGCGCAAGCGAGTTATTCTCGGCCCGCCCGGAGCGAGTAAAGTCGCGGATACGGCCGAGCGTGGAGCGTGTGCGACCCACAAAATAAAATTCTTTGGGCGAGCGAGAAAATGAAGGAATCTAAATTTAAATGAAGAATCTAAAATACGAAAGTGAACTCGCGAAAGGAGAAGCAAACATGAGCATTCTTTGCCCGAAACCAACCTGCTCAAACTGCAGAAAAAAAATCGAAGAAGGCACGATGATAGTTTTAAAAGGCGTGGCTCCCACCAATAAAGAATGGCAAATGATTTTTCTCAATGGAATCAAGAGCTTGGAAAAACATTTTGAAGTCCTATGTGAAAATTGTCAGAAATAAAAACTGTCTGAAGACTACTTCACGTAGTCCTCGGCAACCCTCTTTCCCAGTTTTTCTAACAACTCTTCGGTTCTCTTCATCGCCTCTTCGACGGAGCCGGCGATATCCATCAGAGAATAAATTTTTTCAATGCCGTGCTCCTTAAGGATTTCGGCCCCCTCGCCCACCTGCCCGGCGACTGCGATAGTTGGAATCCCCATGCTTTTAGCAAGCTCCGACACTCCGACAGGAGTTTTACCATAAGCAGTTTGGCTATCAATCTTTCCCTCGCCCGTTATAACAAGGTCGATCCCCTTCATCCTCTTTTTTAAACTCACAGCTTCCATAACAATTTTGACACCCGAGCGAAGCTCGGCGCCCAGGAAAACCTTGAGCCCCGCGCCGAGGCCTCCCGCCGCGCCGGCCCCGGGAACATCTTTTATATCTATACCCAAGTCCCTCTTTATCATCTCCGCACAACGATAAAGACCTTCATCCAACTCCTTAACCATGGTTGGCGTCGCCCCTTTCTGAGGCCCATAAACATTAGCTGCGCCGCTTTGCCCACAAAGAGGATTATCTACATCGCACGCTACCAAAAATTTTGTCTTATTAACCCGCTCGTCGAGCAAAGAAACATCGATCTTAGCTATATCTTTAAGAAGCAAGCCACAGCCAACTCCAAGTTCCTTGCCCTCAACATTAAAAAATTTTACGCCGAGGGCCTGAGCCATGCCCATTCCGCCGTCAGTTGTCGCACTTCCACCTATTCCCACGATCATCTTCCGGCACCCTCTGTCCAATGCAACCTTTATAAGCTCCCCGGTTCCATAAGTAGTAGTTAATAACGGATTTTTTTCTTCTCCCGACAAAAAGTGAAGCCCGGAAGCAGCTGCCATCTCAATGACAGCAGTTTTTTCTTTGGATTGACTTTTTCCAAGAATTCCAAAGCAGGAACTAACGGGGTTGCCCAGCGGACCCATCACCCGCGAAGAAATCTTCATGCCGCAGGTTGCAGCAATTAAAGCATCGACAGTTCCTTCTCCCCCATCCGCCATGGGACAAACAAAAACCTCAACTTCGGGCACAACTCTTTCAATACCCCTCTTGATTGTCGAGGCCACCTTGTTTGCGTTTAAGCTTCCTTTGAATTTATCTGGTGCAATCAATATTTTCATAAACTTTTCCCGTAAAGGGTTTTATTTCGATATCTTTTAAAAATAGAAGTTTTTGAAGGTATGTTAAGCTTCGCCCAACACGCTCTTCCCCTGTTCGCTTTCTTCAAGACATTCGAGCATCTCGGAAACCGTAATTATTTTATAACCCTCTTCTTTAAGAAAATCTATAACGAGGGGGAGGGCTCTAACGGTGTTCGTCCGCCCACTATCCCCACATCCAAAAAGAGAGCCGCTATCGTGAAATAGGATGATGGCACCATCTCTAATAAAAAGTTTAACTCGCCAAAAAATAGTTTTCGGCTTTACTTTTCTCCAGTCAAGTGTACTAATTGTCCATAAGATTATCTTATAGCCTTCCTCAATCAAAAGCTTCCTGGCAGCGTTCCCGCAAATACCACGAGGAGGACGAAAAAGTCGTGTTCTTATACCTGTAGCTTCCCAAATAGCCTCATCAGTCTTTCGAAGCTCACTTAAGATAACTTTCCTGTTAAAGATGGCCAAATCCTTATGGTTGTAAGTGTGATTGCCGATATCGTGCCCTTCGGCAACTATTCTTTGAGCAATTTCAGGATACATTTCTACATACTTTCCGGTCACAAAAAAGGTGGCCTTAACCCCTTTATCTTTCAAGATATCAAGTATTTGAGGAGTATTTTTTGAACTTGGTCCATCGTCAAAGGTAACGCAAACCAAGGGCTCGCATGGGCCTCGACGAATCATCCCCTCTTGGGAACCAAAACCGTGATACTCGTAAAAGCTGGTAAAAATAGCTGCTACCACAAAAAAGCCTGCGAGAATGATTAAATGGAATTCAAACCCCTTTCCCACATTAAAAAAGAGCTTCCCGACGGTGCCATCTCTCAAGAACATGCAACCTAAGAGCATAAGAGTTAATCCATACAAAATCTTTGGGGAAAAATATTTAAAAGAGTTCTTCAAGAAAAATCACCTTTTCGTGTTTCATCATGTCCAAAATTTTAAATTCCCTTGCTTTACTTTACTTCCTATTTTGTTATCCTTATTGAGAGAATTACTCGTTAACACTTTACAAGAAGGGAACAAATTGAGCAACTTAAAAACATGGCATTGTCAGGATATTTCCTCAGTTGAGAAATCTCTTAATTCCTCAACCAAATCAGGCCTGAAAGAAGAGGAAGCAATAAAAAGACTCGAAATTCATGGGCCAAACGAGTTGAAAGAGAAAGAAAAGGCATCTCCCTTGCGCCTGCTTCTCTCACAATTTAACGATTTTATGATATGGGTTTTAATTGTCGCCGCACTTATAGCAGGTTTCTTTTTGAAAGAAACGATCGACGCTATGGCAATTTTTGTAATACTCATTCTAAATGCAATACTGGGTTTCGTCCAAGAGTTTAGAGCGGAAAAGGCCATGGAGGCCCTGAAGCGCCTAACCGCTCCCAACGCCAGAGTGTTGCGAGACGGGCAAGAGAAACTCATTCCATCAAAAGACCTCGTCCTCGGGGACATAATTCTACTTTATGCAGGAGACCGCGTGCCCGCCGATGCAAGAATAACTGAGTGCAGCGCCTTTTTCGTAGATGAAGCATCGCTTACCGGCGAATCGAGGTCGGAAATTAAAACTTCTGAGGTCATCCCCAAGCCCGATGCTCCCTTGGGGGATAGAAAAAATATGGTATATATGGGAACCACGACAACTTCGGGAAGAGCTAAAGCATTGGTGGTGGCCACAGGAACCTTTACAGAAATGGGAAAGATTGCTGAGTCGATTCTAATTCCCGAGGAAAAAACACCCTTGCAGATTGAACTGAAAAAGGTCGGCAAAACAATAGCTCTTTTGTGTCTTGCAATATGTGTGGTGGTTTTTTTAGCCGGGACTTTTAATGGAAAAGACCTTTCGCTAATGTTTCTAACTGCCGTTAGCCTTGCAGTTGCGGCAATTCCGGAAGGACTCCCCGCCATTGTGACGGTATCTTTAGCTCTTGGGGTTCAAAATATGGCTAAGAAAAATGCTCTTGTCAGACGTCTTCATGCCGTTGAAACGCTGGGTTCAACCACAGTGATTTGCACCGACAAAACGGGCACCCTTACTTTAAACAAAATGACCGTTCAACCAATTTACCTGTCAGGCGAGTTGTTGCAATTAAGAGATGACGGCTCCGCAGTCGGAACCAAGGGTAAATCCATCGCTCAGCGGGAAGACCTAAAGAGTTTGCTTAAAATAGCCGCTCTTTGCAATGATGCCAGAAAATCGGACGACCAAGCCTTCGGCGACCCAACCGAGGTAGCCCTGCTTTTAGCAGCTGAAAAGGCTGGATTGGTTAAGAAAACCTTGGACGAGAAATTCCCTCGCATAAACGAAATCTCCTTTAATTCCGAACGCAAAGAGATGACAACAATCAACATGGTGAAGGGAGAGTGGCTCTTAGTAGAAAAAAATGAACTGGTTGCCTTGACCAAAGGAGCCCCTGAAGTCATCTTATCCCAATGTTCTTATCTTTTAAAAAATGAAAGTGTAGAAAAACTCGGAGAAGAAGACTCCAAAAAGCTTTTAAGGGTTAATGAGAATTTGGCCGGCAGGGGCTTTCGAGTCATGGGCCTCGCTTACAAAACTTTACCCAAAAAATTCAACGTCACAGAAACGGACTCTGTTGAACGTGATCTTGTCTTCGTTGGCCTTATGGGTATGGTTGACCCACCCAGAAGAGAAGTTTACAAAGCCATAGAAACATGTAAAAAAGCTCGTATTAAGATCGCAATGGTAACAGGAGACCATAGACTTACAGCAGAAAATATCGCCAAAGAAATTGGCTTGCTCGACGGGGAAGAAGTAATAGCCGGAGAAGTACTCAGTCATATGTCTGAAGAAGAGCTTGCGGACAGAGCAGAAAATATCGCCGTTTACTCCAGGGTTGCCCCGCTCCATAAGGTTAAAATAGTCGAGGCGCTAAAAAGAAAGGGCCACATCGTTGCAATGACGGGCGACGGTGTAAACGATGCACCCGCGGTAAAACGGGCCGATATTGGGATAAGCATGGGCGTGGTCGGCACCGATGTAACCAAAGAGGCTTCAGACGTAATACTCGCCGATGATAACTTCGCCACCATTGTAAGCGCTATCCGTGAGGGACGCTTAATATTTGACAACATCAAAAAATTTATTCACTTTCTTCTTTCCTGCAATGTAAGCGAAGTTTTAACCATGTTCTTAGGAATGATTCTTTGGGGAAAACTTGCCCTTTTGCCCGTTCAGATACTTTGGATGAATTTAATTACAGATGGTCTCCCCGCCTTAGCTCTGGGAGTAGACCCTCCCGAACCAAACTTGATGACAAGGCCGCCCAGAAAAAGGAACGAGGGAATTCTAACCAACCGAGCCTTAAGAAAAACTGTTTTGCAAGGCACTATTCTAACCGCCTGCTCCCTGTCGGTTTTTGCTATGGGACTTTTCTGGTTCAGGTTCCCGCTATTCAAGGTACAAACAATGACATTTACGTCTCTTGTTCTAATACAGTTAATTCATACACTAAATTTCAGATCGGTAAATTCATCCATATTTTCAAAAAGCTCTCTGGCCAACAAGTCGCTATTGGCTGCCGTTGGCGGATCCGTTCTTTTGCATCTTTTAATACTTTACTTTGCCCCTTTTCAAAATATCTTTCACACCGTGTCTTTGGGTTGGGAAGAATGGGCTGCCATAATCGTCCCCGCTCTTATAGCTGCAATACTGCTTGATATCATGAAAATATGGGCCGGGGGAGAACGGTATGCTTAAATACGTTTTAGTGACTTTGATTCCCTGGATAGAATTGCGGGGAGCTATCCCGTTAGCCATAAAGAGTGGTAATTTTGCCGCAATACCCCCCATTTTCATTACCAATATCCTCATATTTTTCCCGATTTATTTCGGGCTTGAACTATTCTATAAACACTTGAAAGAAAATTCGCGGCTGAAAAAAAGGCTTGAAAAAATTAAAAAGAAAGCCCATCCCTACATTCAAAAATATGGGGTTCCGGGCCTCGTATTATTTGTGGGAATTCCCTTACCGGGAACGGGTGTTTATTCTGGTTCAGCAGCCGCATGGTTGCTCGGTTTGAAGTGGAAACCATCCCTTTGTGCAATTTGTGGGGGAGTAACAATGGCAAGCTTTTTGGTTTTTGTGTTAAGCATGGGTATCCTCAGCAGTTTGCTTTTTCTTTAAGTAGACTACCATCGGCTCAAGTCGACATCGAGTTTTAATTAGATTTTAATCCATCCGCAAAACCGGCAGGCGGAATGCCATATCATCCCTCATTTCGTTCCCCTCGGGTCGGACTTCGTCTCGGAGGACTCCAGTCCGAGAGAAACCCTCCGAGGTCAAGACCGGGATGACCCCGCCACAGGACCTGGAAGAACAAAGGGAAGTGAAAAACGAGGGGTCATTTTTAGGCTTAAAATAAGCTGCTAACAAGCAGTCAAAAGCCCGTCTGCCTACGCCTATTATGCCGTCAGGCATTGGCGGGCAAGTCAACCGCTTCAGCTAGTCAAGAGTCATTAAAACAGCATCCAGCTGCCAGTCCTGAGACTGTTGAATTTTGTCATTGCGGGCTTAATGACCAAAAATGTGGCTTCTTTCATCACCTCGGACGTAAATAAAAATACCAATTAAAGTAATTCTTTCTCTTGTTTTGTGATAGACCTCTGTGTTGTCGGTAGTGTCCTTTAAGTCTTGAGAAGTATTCTTCCAACACTTGATGTCCTCTGCAATACAGGCATCGTTTCTTTACCATTTTCTCCATCCTTACCCTATCGAAAGTTAAAACGTTTTAACTATTACCTTAACAAATCCTGACTCCAGCTGGTAATATGTTATGTTTTTAGGCCACATTCTTGACTATTATGCCCATTGCGAGGATTCCGACGTTACGTCGAATGACGAAGCAATCTCTGTTTACCAGGAGCTTCGAGATCGCCGCGCTTCGTTTCACTTCGCTCGCCGTGTCTACCGGATAAACCGGTGGTTTATAGCACTAAAAAGAAAAGGGCTGTTATAACCGCCTCTTTTCCAGAGCAAATTCCACTATCTTCTCAATAAGCTCTGGAAACTCAATACCCGCAGCTCGAGCAGCATCAGGAAAAAGACTAAGCGGAGTCATCCCCGGAATGGTATTTACTTCAAGAACATATGGAGTACCGTCTGAAGAAACTATAAAATCAACTCTCGAAAACCCGCTGCAATAGAGAACCCTGTGAACACGTACAGCCTCTTTTTGCGCCCTCTCCCTACGCTCTTTAGAAATCCGAGCGGGGATTATGTGACCGCTCATTCCCGCGGTATACTTTGCCTTATAATCGTACATCTCCCGGCTGTGAGTTATCTCCAGAGTTGGTAATGGCCACGGCTCATCATTCCCCAAAACCCCCACCGTGATTTCGGTTCCTTCTATAAATTTTTCTGCCAAAACCTCGTCGTCATACTTAAAAGCTTCCTCAAGCGCTCCCAAAAGAGGCTTTTCGTCCTTTACTATACTCATACCAAAAGTAGAACCTTCGCTTGCAGGCTTTATGACTAAAGGAAAACCTAAGCTGTCCGCTAACTCTTTCGCTACTTTTAACCTATTTGCCTTAAACACCCTTTGCGTTAATGCACAGAACTCGGCGGTGGGAATTCCTTCTGCTTTAAACATCCTCTTAGCAGCCACTTTGTTGAGACTGATCGCGCTTGCCAAAACACCGGAACCCGTATATGGGATACCTAAAATCTCCAGCACCCCTTGGACGGCTCCGTCCTCACCGCACCTCCCGTGAAGAGCTATAAAAACAATGCCCGGTTGTTCTTTTTTTAAATTCTCTACAAGGTTCTCATCCAAATCTATTTTGAAAGCAGGGTAGCCACCCTGAATCAGAGCCTTATAAACCTCTCCCCCGGTAATAAGGGACACCTCTCGTTCTTTCGAACGGCCACCAAGCAAAACAGCAACCTTTGGTTTGCTCATTCAGCTCCTCCCAAGCTAAAGAAGTTACGCCTCATTTAAATTGTATTTCTTGAGATCGGACCTGAGAGTTTCTATCTTCTTCCAGACAATCTTTTCTTGAAGCCCCAGAAGTTTTTCCGCTCTTTTGATTAAAACATCGACGTTCCTTTTTGTCTGCTGAAATAAACCTTCTGCTGCATCTTTAACCTCTTCTGCTCGTCCGGTAATTTGTTTCCTAGTCATCGCCCCAGCCTGTGGCGCAAGAAGCAACCCGGCAACTACACCTATGGCCGCACCGGCAAAAAGACCTACCCCAAACTCTTCAAAACCAAATTTTCTTTCATCGCTCATTCGATTTCCCCCGTTCAAAATCATCACCTTTAGTTTTTTTAATGTGTTCTTCCACAATAATATATAAGAACGCCGTGCTTGCAAACATTATGATGGCTACCGATAATCTACAAAAATCCCGTCTCCTTCTTGGAAAAAAACAAGTATAACAGCGGCACCCATACATAAATTATAGTTATTCCGGCAGCAACAATGCCTGTATCATTAAAAATAAGAGCAAAAATTGCTCCACCGGAAGCCCCCATTAGCCCCCGGAAAAACCAATGAAGCTCAGGTGTTATCCAATCGGATTGCTCCAAGCTCATTAAGGCCATAGGAAGGAGCAAAACCATAACCACCAATATTCCACCCCAGGGAGTAGACGTAATTCCTCTTATATTCATCGTAAGTTTTCTGCTAATTATATCAAAAACCGCTTTAGCACCATCCGTCTTAATGAGCTCAATCGCTCGTCCCGCGTGTGATTGCCCCGACCTGACCAAAAGGTCAGCAGAGATAACAAGAACAAAGAACAAAAACACGGTAACCGCAATGTATAAAAAGCGTCTCCAGTTTATTCTCTCTCCTTTTAATCCAACCCATGTAACCACAGATGCACCAACCATCGTGATAAGCCCTCCCACGTTCGCCCCAAATTTAGAATAACCAACAACGACACAAACCACCAACAAAAAGAGAGTAACCACGATTAAGGCTGTGCGACGATTTTTATAAAACTTAGCGGTTAAGGCAGTTATGCCTACTATGGATGAGCCTACAACTGCTCCCATGTAGGTGTTGCCTAAACCATAAAAACGCCCTCCGGCAATGGGGCAAGAGCCCAAAAATGATTGGAGCATAAGTTTTGAACCTAAAATCGCATCGCACAAAAGAGCTAAAGAGGTAGCCAGAGATATAGCCATTATTGGACCGAGAATGTTTTCTTTGCGCAAACTGAGAGAGAGAGAGGCCAAAACAAGCGCGAACATAAAACTAAAGAGAGCAGCTCCCCAGGGTAATTTGGCCACAAAGGACGGTTGAAACAAAAAAGCCAAAGGAAGAGAAATCGCCCAGAGCAAAAGAAATTGCAAAACAACGTGTCTTCCTTTTTTTGTTGTTTTTCCCCGACGCGCTGCAAATAAGGCAAACAAAGAAACTAAAATACTCATGACGACAAAAAAAGTAAAAAAAGTGAGAACGGAATTACGAATTTGATAAATTGCCGTTGCTTTTGCTTTTAAATTCAGAAGATAAGGAATGGGATCCTTTTGAGAAACAGCAAAGACCGGCCTTCCGCTCACCTGATAAGGTATTTCTGCGCCCAAAAAGCTAAAAATGGTTGGAGCTATATCTGCATTTGTAACAATTCCATGGCGCCTGGTTGTATCAGAGCTTAAGGTGCCTCCCTTGAAACCCGGCCCCGAAATTATAAGCGGATTTAAGCGAGCCTTCTCCTTCAACATTGCGCGAGACGGAGTTGGGCTTACAACAATAACCAAGGTGTTTTTCGGGTTTGCTGCTTCTAACAAAGAACCAATAAATTGATCTATGTTCCTGATTGCCTTTGTTTTTTGAGCAACAACCACCGCCTCCTCGGCCAAATCGCTCTGAGAATCTATTCGACCGATATCGCCCAGCTCCACAACAAGAAAATCCGCTTTTCCCAAAAACCCTCGAGCGCCATCTAAAAGAGCATCGTAATTGGTTCTGTAGCCACCAAGTACCGAAGGGTCATTTAAATAAAACGAGCTCCCTACGTCACCCAACGGAACTACTCCCTTTTCATCCATGGCGATTAAACATGCTTCTCTGCGAACCTCGTCATTAATATCAGCATTTCCTAAAACGGCTATCTTGAAACCGTTTTCTTTTAGTGTGCTCCCAAGAAGACCGGGAACGGCGCCATAAGCAAGCTCGGCGTTTCTTCTTGCAATATTGGCAATTCCGAGGTTGACAACCATCTCTTCCGGGAGAATTAAACCCGTTCGGTGCTCAAAAATTTTTCTTGCTTCAAGCCCTGACAGCCCACCCACAATTTCCTTGCTGTTGAATGACTCTTCACCATAAGGACCCCCGTTAGCGCGAGCTCCACACCCTATAGTAAGATAGGTGTTATTGGGCACGTTAAATCCTGCCGTCCGGCAATTCATAAGACCCACTGTGCCCTCTTCGATGAGCTTTTTCAGAAATGGAGCGTCTGCTTCAGCCAACTCATCCAGACTTAGCTTGTCTATTGTAATAAGAACAACTTTTCTGTTCCCGTTTGCAAAAGACGTATTTGGAGACAGACAAACGTAAAAGGATGAGATTAAAAACAAAAGGAGAAGAACTAACCCAAGTTTTTTAGTAAAGCGCGTAAAGACGATATCTTTTTCACCCTTTCTGTTGTCTTGCTCCGGATTAATGATGGAATAGTTATCTCAAATTTCTTAAGAAACACGATGCGGGCAGACAATTATTATTTCTCTTGATTTTGTTCCGAAGATGCTCTTTCGGTAAGAACCCTAAATATTCTCTCAAGGTCATTTAGGGATTTGAACTCTATTTCTATTTTGCCCTTCTTCTGAGTCATCTTAATTTTAACCTTCGTTGACAAGCTCTCGCCCAACTTTTTCGCAATTGTCTTGAATGCCTTGGGCTGAAGGTGCCTGGGTTGATTGGCTCCGGTTCCCCTAAAACTCAGCAATCTAACGGTGTTTTCCGTTTGCCTTACGGACAAACCTTCCTGAACAATCCGATTGGCCAAATTTACCTGTTTTTCTTCCTCTTCCAAAGAGAGCAAAGCTCTGGCATGTCCCGAAGACAGATTGTCCTCCTCGATTAATTTTTGAACCTCTCGCGGCAGCTGAAGAAGCCTCAGCGTGTTTGTTATTGTGGTGCGATTTTTTCCCACTACCGCCGCCAATTCTCCTTGGGTGAGATTAAACTTCTCTATAAGCTGCTGATAAGCCGCAGCCTCTTCGATTGCATTTAAATTTTCCCTCTGCAGGTTTTCCACCAACGCCAGTTCCAGAGACTCGGTATCCGATGTTTCTCTAATAATTGCGGGCACCGCCTCGAGTCCGGCTTCGTTTGCGGCTCGCCAACGCCGCTCCCCGGCCACTAACTCGTAACTCAACCCTTTTGGTCTAACAACTATCGGTTGAATAACACCGAACTCTTTTATGGAGGATACGAGTTCTTGAAAAGCCTCGGAGGCAAAGTTTTTACGTGGCTGGAAAGCATTGGGAGAAATTTCCCGGATTGGGATTCGCTCCAACTGAGGACCTCCCCCAATATGCTCAGCAGACGGAATTAAAGAACCTAACCCTTTACCCAGACCTCTTTTAGCCACGCTTAATCACTTCTTTCGCAAAATTTTGATATGCTATAGCTCCGCTGCAACCGGGATTATAAATAGTAATCGGCTGACCAAAGCTGGGAGCTTCACTTAACCTTACCGTCCTGGGAATTATAGCTTTATAAACTTTCTCTTGGAAATATTTGGCGACCTCGTCCACCACTTGTTGAGAAATCTTGGTGCGAGAGTCGTGCATTGTCATAAGAACACCGGCAATCTCCAGATGAGAATTCAGGTTTTTTCTGATTAACTTCACACTTTCAAGCAACTTGCTTAGGCCCTCCAAAGCATAATATTCGCACTGAATTGGTATTATAATCTGATCTGCAGCCGTTAGCGCGTTGATCGTCAAAAGACCAAGGGAAGGGGGACAATCAATAATTATATAGTCATAATCTTTTTTAATTGGCCCTATTGCTCGTTTTAGTTTGGTTTCCCGGGACATTATGGGAACCAACTCAATTTCTGCTCCTGCAAGCTGGATGGTAGCAGGAACAATGGATAAGCCTTCTACCTGCGTAGACTCAACGACCTCAGAAAGAGGGTCGTCCTCAATGATAGCATTATAAATACATTTTTTTCTGTCGCCCTTGTCTAATCCCAATCCGCTTGTCGTGTTCCCCTGAGGATCTAAATCAATCAGAAGAACTTTCTCGTTCATTTGAGCAAGGCAAGCCCCCAAACTAACCGCTGTGGTGCTTTTGCCCACTCCTCCTTTTTGATTGACAATGGCTATTGCTCTTGATTTTTTGGCCACTTATTCACCTTGTATTATTTTATTAATAGATTACTTCTATCACAAAATTATTATTCCTTTATAATACTAAAAACTCTGTTTTCTTCCCAATGGTCTTTTAGTGGGAATGCCCGTCCTCCGAGGATATTTCTCAGGGGAAGGAAATATCTTCTCAGTTACCACCAAGTAGCGCTTGCTTTCAAGAAATGGCACCGATATCTCCTTTACTTCTTTGATTCTCCCACCTAAAACTTTCGCTGCCTCTTCTCCTTCGCATATTTCTTTCTCAAGCCCCCGGCTCTTCTGAGCCAGAAACAATCCCCCTACTTTAAGAAGAGGCAAAGCATATTCCATTAAAACAGACAAGGGAGCCACTGCTCTCGCTAAAACCAAGTCAAAAATCTCTCTATTATTCTTATTTATACCATATTCCTCAACTCGACAACAAACCGCTGAAGCTCCTTTTAAATTGAGACGCTCAATGATACCTAAAAGAAATTTCACCTTTTTGTTCGAGGAGTCAAGCATCGTGAGTTCAGCCCCGGGATAAACTATTTTTAAAGGTATCCCGGGGAAGCCTGCCCCGGTCCCAATATCTACAACCTTAGGCCCCCCGCTAAAACCACAAGCCATTGAACAACTCAAGGAATCCAAGAAATGTTTGACCACAATCTCCCGGTCATCCGTTATTGAGGTTAAGCTGAGCTTCTCATTTTCCTTTTTTAGCTCCTCAAAATATAGCTCAAAGGCCATCTCTTGATTATCTGTAATTTTAACTCCGAGCCTTGTTGTGCCTTCCTTCAAAAGAGATTTCAACTTTTGATTCATGCTTTTTTATCCCTTCTTGCTCTCTGCTCCAGATAAATCATAAGAGCCGCTACATCGGCTGGAGAGATCCCTGAAACTCTTGACGCTTGTCCGAGAGAGCGCGGCCTTACTTTTGCGAGTTGTGTCCGGGCTCTAAAAGAAAGGCCCGAGAGCTCATGGTAGTTTATATCATCAGGGATCAATTTTTCTTCGGCGCGCCTATGCCTCTCAATTTGATCCATTTGGCGTCGAACGTAGCCTTCGTATTTTATTTCCATTTCCACATGTTTGCGAATCTCATTCGAAGCTCGACCCCCCTCGCGCCGGCAAACAAACTTCTCCGAACACAGTTTTTCAAGATATTCGTACTTCACTTCGGGACGGCGAAGAAGATTGGAAAGCGGAATCGGGGTTTGAATTGGAGTGCTTCCAATTTCAAGAAGCGCGTCGTTGATGTTTTTTCCGGGAAAAACCATGGTGTTTCTTATCCCATTAAGCTCATTTTGTATTCCCCGCCTTTTGGCCTCCACCCTTTTCATCCTCTCGTCAGAAATCAATCCCAGTTTATGACCTATGTGAGAAAGCCTTAAATCAGCGTTATCGGAACGTAAAAGT
>Ga0209121_10001901_pt1 | contig 21698 bp, 19 predicted proteins | sample Cruoilmetagenom3_FD_187292 | JGI IMG/M metagenome (GOLD analysis project Ga0209121, IMG submission 187292) | Oil polluted marine microbial communities from Coal Oil Point, Santa Barbara, California, USA - Sample 3 (SPAdes) (version 2) | ecosystem: Environmental > Aquatic > Marine > Oil seeps ...
TGGGAACTTATGATCCCAAACAAGAGCCGAAAGGCAAGGAACAATAACTATGGCAGCAACAATTTCAGATGAAGTATTCGATGCAGCATTAAACTATTTGGAAACGAATGGAACACAAGTAGACATCTGCTCGGCAAGTCCTACGAACTGGGCAGGCTTGGCAGCCGTTACCCTGGGTAACGAGACGGCTTGTACTTATACAGGGCCAGATGATGGGACGTCAGGAAGAAAAACCGTTCTTAACGCGATTACGGATGGTGATGTAACGGCTACCGATACAGCAACTCACTTTTGTATCAGTAATGGCACATCCATAGTTTTTGTCATCCAAGAATTAAATGCTTCTCAGGGTGTGACAAGTGGTAACAAGTTCACGCTCACTGCGGTGACCGTTCAGTTATCTGATCCAACAGCCTAGTTTAACGCAGGCTAAAGGTCTGCGAGGAAAACTATGGCCATTCAGGTACTCTCGAGGTTTAAGTTTTCAACGCTCGTAGCGACAGCATTCTACGACGACGAGAAACTACTTATCACCAGGGTTGAGGTTGATAATTCTGGTGATAATGCGGTTTCTATTACGGTACAAAAATATAATCCACCAGCAAAGACATTCTCACAAATCTTTCAACCCCATACCAATGTAGGCTATGACGTACCAGCAGGATTTAAGTTGATTATCGAAGAAGATGAGTTCGGCGAACCTGAGCTATTAACACCTCTAACAATCACAATAGGAGGTGTGTAATGGCAGTAGCAATAAAAGCATCTAGGTTAATAAAAGAAGAGTCTACCGTTACCACTTTTGATGTACTGCTTGATGGCGACTTTATAGCGCAAGGACAAACGTCGAGAAATTGGTACGGCATTAGTGTCAATTCTGATAATGGAGATGTGTGGGCGTGTGAATACCAAGGTGATATTTACAAAAAGACCACTGGTGACTTCATTGCGCAGGAGCAAACGTCAAGAAATTGGTACAGCATAAGTGTTAATTCTAGCAATGGGGATGTATGGGCGTGTGTATCCAGTGATGATATTTATAAAAAGACCACAGGTGATTTCGTAGCACAAGGACAAACATCAAGGAATTGGCGAGGCATTAGTGTTAATTCTGATAATGGAGATGTGTGGGCGTGCGAATATGGTGGTGACATCTACAAAAAGACTACTGGAGATTTTATTGCGCAGAGTCAGACAGTAAGAGATTGGGTAAGCATCAGTGTCAATTCTGATAATGGAGATGTGTGGGCGTGCGAATATGGTGGTGACATCTACAAAAGTGCGTATGGGGGACAAGCAGGAAATTTAGCATTGGCACTTATCGCTAAAGATGATGATGTCACGATGTCATCAAGTAGTGGTATGACTCATGTTGTAGATATTGCAGGTGTAGACCATTCTTCTCATGCCTTTTGGAAGAAATTAACTTCGACTGATATTACCAACGGCTATCTAAGATTTACGGGGGATAGTGAGCTATACATCGGGAAAATGTATTATATTACGGGGCACGATGCTACTACCCCGATTGATATAGCGGATGCTACCGGCGCAACTGGAACAACCGCTGCGCCTTATGCACCCTCTATTACTATAGAAACTGGTAGTCAAGCTTTTGCCATGACGGGTATGGATGATTCGGATATACCCTATTCCTTAACAACATCTGGATGGACAGTAAGCTTAAACGATGCGATAGACGTTCCTGGCGGTGCGGGTATTGTTATCGGAACAAGAGACGCTACTACTTCGGGGGCAACAGGACAGGTAGATTTTACAACCAATGCCTCAGATGGTTGGGCTGCTTTCCAAATAGCGATTGCTGCTGGGTCAACTACCGATGAATTAACTTCTAAAAATGTTGCTAGTGCTTCCTCTGTTAATAAGCCAACAGTTGTTTCACCACCTGTCGATGAATTAACTTCTAAAAATGTTGCTAGTGCTTCCTCTGTTAGCAAACCAACAATAGCTCAAATCCATAATCTTACTTCTCAGAATGCGCTTAGTGCCTCTTTAGTTAGCAAGCCAACAATTGCTCAAACTCATGGTCTAACATCCCAAAATATAGCCAGCGCAGCTTCGGTCACTAAGCCGACACTCGCGGAAGTTTCAATACTTGTTAGTAAAAACGTCGAGAGTGCCTCTTCTGTAAACAAACCAGTACTAGCCCAAACCCATATATTAACAAGCCAGGATATTGAGAGCGCAAGTTCAGTTAATAGCCCTACCATTAATCAGACTTGTATACTTATTTCACAAAATATTGAGAGCGCAAGCTCAGTTAGCAAACCGACATTATCGGAAGTTCATAACTTAGTAAGTCAGTCTATTGAAAGCGCAAGTTCAGTTGAAAAATCAACGCTTGTAGTAATTCATGTATTGGCGGGGCAGAATGTAACAAGTGCCTCGTCGGTAGAAAAATCTACTATTGGTCAAATACACGAACTCACATCGCTGGATATAGCTTCCGCATCCTCAGTAGAAAAACCAACACTTTCAGAAATCTATAATCTAACAGGACAGGATATTGCAAGTGCTTCTTCAGTAAGTAAGCCAACACTAGCTCAAATCCATGTACTGGCAGGGAAAGATATTGAGGGAGCAAGTTTAGTTGGAAAGCCTACCATTGGTCAGACGCATATATTTACTTCACAAGATGTTGAAAGTGCAAGTTCGGTCAGTAAGCCAACACTAGAATCGAATGTTAATAACTTAGTAAGCAAAAATGTTGAGAGTGCATCCTCCGTAAGTAAACCTATTATTGCTCAAACTCACATATTAACAGGACAGGATGTAGAAAGTGCAAGTGCTGTAAGTAAACCAGCACTAGCTCAAACTCATATACTTGTTTCACAAAACGTTGAGGTGGCGAGTTCGGTTAGCGAACCAATACTGGCTGAGATTCACATTCTAATTGGACAAGATGTCGAAAGCGCAAGTTCAGTCAGTCAGTCAAATATTAGTCAGACTCACATATTTACTTCACAAGATGTTGAAAGCGCAACTTCTGTAAGCAAATCGGGCATTGCTCAAATCTACGTATTAACAGGACAGAATATTGAAAATGCAAGCTCGGTTACTCAATCGAGTATTGCTCAAACTCATATATTTGTTTCACAAAACATTGAGATCACAAGTTCTGTAAGTCAACCAGATATTGGTCAAACCCATGCGCTTGTTTCACAAAATATTGAAAGTGCTAGTTCGGTCAGTAAGCCAACGGTACAATCAATTGCTGGTCTTGACAATCTAGTTAGCAAAAACATTGAAAGCGCAAGCTCTGTCAGTAAACCTGTTATTGCCCAGACCAATATACTCATAGGGCAAAACATTGAGAGTGCAAGTTCTGTAAGCAAATCAAGCGTTGGTCAAGTTCATATACTTACTTCGCAAAACATCGAGAGTTCGAGCTCAGTTAGCAAATCGACGTTATCGGGAATTCATAGCTTAATAAGTAAGCCTATTGAAAGTATTTCCTTAGTAAATAAGCCAACGATTGCTCAAACTCACATCCTAACAGGTAAAGATATTGAGAGTGCTGGCTCAGTAGAAAAATCAAGCATTAATCAGACTTGTATACTTGTTTCGCAAAACATTGATAGCGCGAGCTCAGTCAGTAAACCAACGGTACAGTCGATTGCTAATGTCGATAATTTAGTAGGTAAAGATGTCTCAAGTGCAAGCGCTGTCAGTCAGCCAGTTATTACTCAGACTCATGTATTGGCGGGGCAAGATGTCGAAAGCGCAAGTTCTGTAAGCAAATCAAGTATTAGTCTAACTTATATACTTGTTTCAAAGAATATTGAAAGCGCAAGTTCTGTTAGTCAATCGGATATTAGCCAGACTCATATATTTACTTCACAGAATATTGAGAGTATGAGTTCGGTCAGTCAATCACATATTAATCAAACTCATGCTTTAGTTACACAAGATATTTTCTCAATCTCGGTGGTCAGCAAGCCATATATAGACTTTGGAGAAGGTGGCGAGATAGTAAGGCAGAGTATTGCTAGAATAAACTATGATAGTTTGGCAGTAAGGAGAATGAATTAATGAGCTACACATATATAGCGTTTTATCAATTGAGAGATGCCAACGGCAGGTTTACGAACTTTACGCAAACACCTAGCGTCACTGCTCTCGATATTAATGGGAACAATATACCGAGTCCGGCTATTGTAAATTTGGCTGTTGGTCTATATAAATTATCTGTTACGCAGAATGATTTAGAAGATGTCATTTTTCGACTCATCCCTCATATCGACGATCAGGCGAATTACAGGGATGGTCATGTAATAAATGAAAAGAATATTCATGTTCTGAACAACGCGGATGGGAAGATTGATACGATTGACACAAATGTTGATGACATTGAAACGATACTTGGTACACCTACCAATTTCATGGCGGATGTCAGTGCCCTTGCTGTTGAAGCAACAGTTGAAGGATTGAGGACAATAATTCGCCAATATAGTTCCATTGTCTCAAGAAACATATCCTGTAATCAAATTGAGCTTCGAAGATCATCTAATTTTGAATGGGAGGTATTTGGGGTTGGCGACCTTAGTGGACGCTCATCTCTGTATTTCACAGTCAAATATATGAAAGAGAAAGATTCCGCTTTAGATTCACAGAGTGTAATACAGATCGAGGAATCCGCCGGTCTTTTATATATTAATAAAGCAGCGGTTTCTATACCGGCAAACGGCTCAATTACTGTTACAGATGAACTTGCTGGAACAATGACAATAGAATTGACGGCAGAAGAAACAAATAAACTATCTCCAAACGAAACTTATCTTTACGATATTAAGTGCGATAACAATGTATTAGCTGAAGGAAAATTTTATGTCCTTTCTTCAATTACAAGGACTGTCGCGTGATAATCAAATTCATTTACTTATTGGAAAAAGAATCAGAAGAGGTCTGGCGTCATTTCTGTAAGATTAGAAACGCCAGAAATAGTAAAGAATTATTCGATGGACTCAAAGGAGTTGCACATGTTATAGATCGTATCTTGACAAGATAAAATTGTTGTGCTATACTATACATTGATTGTATAAGGCTGCTGTATGCCGCCAGAACTTTTGAGCTGTCATAGCCCGCTCCTGGGAGCGGGTTATTTCATTAGGAGAAGGATATGCCATATTCTAGTAACAAAGAATTACCAGAAGCAGTGCAAAAATTACCGTCTCATGCACAGGATATTTTCAGAAACGCATTCAATAACGCCCTCAAGGAATATGACAATGATGAAGAGCGTGCGTTCAAGGTTGCATGGGCGGCTGTAAAAACAAAGTACGAGAAGAAAGAAGATAAGTGGATTTCTAAGGAAAGGGAAGTTCTTATTTTGCCAATATCATTTGCAGAAATAGAAAAGAAGGAGCGTGATGAAAAGCGTTCTGTCGAAATGGAAGAAATTACCAGCCTATTTTGTGAAATGGTGATTAACATTATTAGCAGAAAAGATATTGAAGACAAAGTTGGCGAAGTCAATCGTTTGGTTGGCGAATTTACTAATAGATTGACTGATATTCAGGAAATTCAACAGCGAAAGCAATTAAAGGAAAATGGAGAAAACGTTGAATTATCTGAACGCGCCTATTTAACAGAAATTCAAGAAGCCGATGCAGGCCCGCTTCATGCCATTGTAAGAATTATCCGACCAGGATGGGGAAACAAGCGTCACAACCATTACTATCCAAAAGATGTTTTGAAGCGCGATTCCCACAAATTTATTGGCGCAAAGATGTACGAAACAGATCATCGTGATCAAGAAAAATCTACCCGAACTTGGGTTTCTACCATTGAAGATATTGTCGGTTATGACAGTGGCGCTCCTCTTGCAAAAGTTGCCATTCATAATAAGGATTTTGCTGAAAGGCTTAAAAATCTTGACAAACTTGGCATATTAGAAAAAATGGAATGTTCCATTTATGCCAGCGGAGTGGCGAAGAAGGGATTTAAGTTAGGTGGAAGGAAAGGAAAGCAAGTTGAAGCAATTACTGGCGTTTCCAGCGTTGACTGGGTAACAAGGGCTGGCGCTGGTGGTGCTGCTGTTAGTTTATTGGAAAGTAATGAGGAGAATTCTATGGAAAACGAATTAGAGTTACAAGAAGAAGGTTTGGAAAAGCAAAAGCCTGAAGAAGAACAAACCGAAGAAGAAATTGTGGAAGAGGTAAAAATTCAGGAGCAAGAGCCTGAAGAGCCTAAATTATTGGAGGTTAGTGATATTCGTGATATTCTAGCGGAAACTGACCTGCCAAAATATGCCCAAACCCGTCTGGCTTATTCTGGACGCTTCGCCGATAAAGACGAAGTAAAGGAAGCCGCGGAAGCCGAGATTGAATATATCAAACGGGTGACACATTCTGGAAAGCCTTTTGGCATGAGTAAAATTACGCCAGAGAAAAAGGTTGATAGTTTCGCAGAAGCAGAAAAAATGAAAAACCAAAAAGTCCGCGAGTTTATGGGATACAAGAAATAAGGAGTATAAAAAATGACTGAAGCTATTCGAAATGATTATGAGGTTTCTTCAGAAGGTGCTGTTCGGCATTGGGATATCCCCTACGACGACCTTGAAGACACCACCCCAACAGCTTCTCTGCCTGCGGCATTAACATCTCGTACAGATGGTACTCAACTAACAGGAACTATCCTTGTTGTTGACTCCGACGACGAGTTTGCTGTCATCGACTTCACACACTCAATGGTGTATGAGCACGATGTCCGCAATGTGTTAACTTATTCAGCAGCCGCGGAAGCAACTTTTGGGGCGATTGATATTGGTGATCCGATCTATTATGATCGAAGCGCGACTATGCCAGCTAACGCAAAGCTATCAACGTCGCCGCTTGATTCAGCTGATGCTGCAAATCCATTGTTCGGTTTCCGTGTTCCCGCAATCGACACCGATGTTACAGCTGCTGGCGGAGAAACCGCAAGCACACAAAGTGTTGCAGTATTGCAAATTGTAGGAAACTAAGGAGATAAAAATGAAATCACTCTATGAACTACTCTCTGGATTGATGGAAGCCGATTACAAGGCTGAACAAATTAATGGTGAGGAATTAGACACTCGCATTGATGCGCTTGGGAAAATGTATAGCCCTTCGCTCAAAAGCGCTTCACCAGTCCAATTCAAAGAGGTATTGACAACTGCTCATTTCACTGATTATTTCTCTGATGCGCTTTCTCGTATGTTCTACGAAGATTATCGCATTCGGGAAATGTCATGGAAAGAGTATACCTATCCTGATAGTGCACCCTCATTCCGAAATGTTGATCGTCTGCGCTTGAGCCGACCTGGAACGCTTTACAAACGGCGCGAAAAGGGTGAAGCAAAGGCAACCAGCGTTGACGATTCACAGGTGTCTTACGGGGTGGAAGAATACGCCCGCCAATTCGATGTTAGCTGGCGCGTTATTCTTGAAGATGACCTTGGCAAAATCAAAGAAGTTCCCCGCGCGATGGCTCGTGCTGCAATCGAGTTTGAAAACGGCTTTGTGACTGCGTTGTTTGACAACGCTACCACACAGGCTGCTTTAGTTGCTCTGGGCGCACAATACGCTGGCACAGGTGCGTTGACGCATGAAAACCTTGCACTCGGTATTACCTATATGAATACCCGCACCGACCCAGCCGGTTATCCGCTCTCTGTCGGTGGGATTTATCTAGTTGTACCGCCCGACTTGGCAATGCAATCTGAAGTTATTCTTGGCTCTACGCTGATGAGTGGCTCTGCTGCAAATGATGTCAATGTTATTCCAAAGTTCCTGCGCGGATACATTGTCAATGACCAAATTACCACAACGGCTACTGATAAACCGTGGTATTTGTTTGCTGACCCCGCCGCAATCCCAACCGTTCCTGTTGTTCGTTTACAGGGTTACGAAATGCCATTTGTTTATATGCGCGCAAGCAATATTGACATGGTGATGGGCAGTGCGCCACCCGCTATGCTGATGGGCTCTTACGAGACTGGTGATATTGAATACACTGTCGAAGACTTTATCGGTGGGTGGGATGATGATACCTATGTTGGTGTTGTTGACTATCGCGGTATTTACTACTCAGATGGTAGTAGCGAATAATATAAAATGGGAGCATAAAAATGGCTAGAAAAAAAGAAGATTCATCGAAAATTCAGTATGGCTCAGAAGAGCATGTATCGGCTATCAAGAATGCCTATGGTATCAGACCGGAGATCGCCGGAAAGGTTGTCAAAGAGTTTGAGGATGGCACGAAGGACTGGGATGTTGGTTATTACGAAAAATGCAAACGCATGATGTCATTAATCAACAACCCAGAGCCGAAACCTGTTTCCCCACGAAAAGGCTGGAAACGCGATAGAAGTTATTAAGGAGTTTGATTATGGATATATATATCCCCAACTTGGTTTTGCGACCATTTTATCCTCCCATGCACGGTGTGCCTGGGAGTTCGCAGCGCAAGGGTATCAGGATGCAAAGTGGCGCAACCGCTTTCTATGTAGACCCTGGTAACGCGAGTGCTGATGACAACAATAAAGGCTGGGATGCTGAATATCCCTTAGCAACCATTCAACAAGCTGTCGATAACGCTTCTGCTGAAGATTATATCTTTATTTCCCCAGGTTCGTATGACGAAACCGTTAACGTAGATAAATCATTGACGATTGTAGGGCTTAGTGGAAGCTCTGCCGTAATCATCAATCCGCTTACGGCTGGTGCAGAAGGTATGTTGGTTGCAGCTAACGATGTCGTTTTAATAAACCTTGTGATTTTTGGAGAAAGCACATCGACTTATGCCTTGGCTGTTGCTGACACATATTCTCGGTTTTCAGCGTTCAATTGTGAATTTGCTGGGCCGACAGGCAATGTTGTTCAAGTTACTGGCAATATTAATGTCTGGTTTAGGGAATGTTCGTTTTCCGGCGGTGGTGATGGATTAGAGATTATTGATGGCGCCGCCATTACACCCGATGCCATCATGATTCAAGATTGTTTTTTCTCGGATTTGACCGCTGCCCATATCGAAGGTGCTGCGACAGCAGCGACAAGGGTTATTGTTAAAGATTGTATATTTGATGGAAGTACAGTCCCGACAAAATTCATCAATCTTGATGGTACTGGCACTACTGGGATTGTTACTGATTGCTCATTTGGTTATGCGACTAACGCTACTTTGGTTCAAGATGTTGCGACTGGTGTTTTTTGGGTCGCTAATGAATCTGAAGCCGGTATAAGTGCGGCACGTCCAGCATAATCATTAAAGGAACTAAAAAATGGCTTGCTCTGGTCGATATGCTACGGCTGCTGAATACTTTGCTTTCTTTTGTGGGTCTGACGGAGATTGTTATGACCCTGAAGAAGAAAGCATTGTCAATGAATTTTTAGAAAAGGCTGCTGCCGATGTTCATGCTGCCGTAGCTTCGGCTGGTGCTTGTGATTGTACGCTGGCTGGATGGGCTGAAACTTATCTTAAGAAACTTAACATTCTTGATGCTGCTGTTTTACAAGGCTGCCCATGTTCCAACCCTTACGACGCCGCCCAAAAACGCTTGATAGCTGATGATCTACGAAGAAACTTTGATATGATTATGGGGGGGCAAATTGAACTTTGCGAAGGTTATACTGGCTCTAGCCAGCCCGCCTTTGGCACTGCCGAGCAAACACTTACAGAGTGGTCTACCGAAGCTATTGTCCGCAATGAAATGATGAGGAATTGATGGGTTGAGGCAGCTCTAAGCGAACAAAGTCGTATGCGGTGCATCACGACCCCTATTTTGTTGGCGAGAAGGGCTTTGTAGAAATAAAATATATTGGCTGGATATTGCCCTTCGAGATTTATGGCGAAAAGCAGCATTACAGTTTTGATGAAAACAATAGAGTAAAAATTGTTGACAAAAGAGACGCTGAAATATTAATGGATATGATAGTAGATGGAGTAAAGATTTTTGATCAGAGTTAAAGCGAGGTTACCAATGCCACCAAAAATCCAGCAAAAGGTTTTGAATGCCTTTGAAAATGCTGGCAAAAAACTTGCTGGTAGAGTTCATAATACATATGGTGAGCTAACTGGTAATTGGAAAATGGATGGTCAAAGACCAATAGACACCCCTGTTATCTTTGTTGAAAGGGTATCAAGAAAGCCTGGTAGAATACTTGTGGAAGTTAAAACGGATAGCTTAAAGTATCGCTATGTTGATCTTGGAACTGAACCTCACCCTATCTCGCCAAGACCAAGTAATAAATCTGGTATGCTTGTATTTGGCTCAACATTTAAGGCAAGAACGAAGCCAGGCGTCTTGAGAACTGGTGATGGCGGGAAAAGTGGAATGACGGTGTTTACACCATACGTTAAACATCCTGGCATCAAAGAGCCAAGAAATTTTGAGGCGACAATTGATAAAGAACAAATACCCTTGATAAAAGAAGATTTAAGGGAAACGTTCAAAATATTAACACCATTATTATTTAAGGTGGAAAAATATGGATAAAGAAGAAGCAGTAGAAGAAGTTAAGGTACAAAAGAAAAAACAGTTCAAGCCTGTCAATATTATTAAATCCCGTGGGAAAAGCGCTATTGTTGAATGGGTTGAAGAAGGTAAGGTATTTAGAAAGATCGTCCCCATTAGAAATATCAAAAACGGAAGCGTGGAAGAAAAAACATTAGATAAATGTCCAGATTACGGTGTCCCATGGAGCAAGGAAGTTGTTCTGAGCGCAAGCTCAGAGGATATCGAAAGATCGCTTCATAATGCTGGTATTTGGACTGCTGAAGATGCTCTTAAGAACTCAAGGGCGATTATCGGCGCATTGAACGCCGCGTACAAATCAGATTTAGCTAGCATAATTCATGCAGCTAAAAAGTATATAAATAAGGAGTAAATATTATGTCAGATAAAGTATATTCATCCCGTCGTGGAGCGGTATTTGTTCAAAAAACAGGGCCGAATTCAAAGGCTGAAGTTCTTCGCTGTTTGGACGCAGACGCCATTACATCGCCAAAACGGGACAAAGAGCTTATTAAATGTTGGAACGCCTATGGCGAAGGTTGGAATGATGTTGGAAAAACTTATTCCCCGCCTGGGCCTGCAACTGTCACTTTAACACAATTAACAGAAGCATCAATGAGTGAGCTGGAAAAGTTATATTGCCCAGTCACCCTTTTGTTTGCTCAGGTCAAAAGTGGTAAAGTGACTCAAATTAACAACGCCGAGCGCGTTATTATTATGAAGAATGCCGAGCCTACTGAAGATAGCTATGATGGCGTTGTTCATCATTCAGACGATAATGTGTCAACACACGCGATGCCGTTCTCTGGTGATTCTGAGATCACGGTAGTTGGTTATCCCGACATCCAACGACAAACCACGGCATTGACGGAAGCGCTCAACGATATTCATGGTAACATTTCGGCAGATTGCGCCGACAGAGTCGAGCCTGGCGATAAACTTATTGCCGTTCCTGATGCGGCTACCGGTCTTACAGCTAGTGTATATTACTCAGATGATGCTGGCGTGACATGGACTGCTTCAGCCGCCGATCCATTTATCGCCGATGAACATATCGTGGCTTGCCAATGGTTTATGAAAGACAACGAAACTGAACGATGGCTTGTTGGAGAAACAGCCCCAGCCGCCGGTCAGGGTGATGTTGCATACTCAGATGATTTTGGGGCGACATGGACTACCGTTACTATCGGTGGTGCTGCTGCTGGACATGGCGCGACTCTCGGTGGATGTTTACATGTTGTCGATGCTGAAGAAATTTGGCTGGCTTCTGCTGCTGGTTATATCTATAAATCGGAAGATGGCGGCGAAAGCTGGACTGCTAAAGAACAGGGTGGCATTACCACAAACGATTATACTCACATCCATTTCTATAATAGTGACACGGGTGTTGCTGTAGCTTCGGCTGGTGTTGTTGCCTTAACAGAAGATGGCGGAGATACATGGGTCGCCGGAACGGTTGTGACTGATACGCCTGATCTTCTTGCTTGCTGGATGCCAGAAGAAGATACGATTTGGGTTGGTGACGACTCCGGTGATCTTTGGTATTCACATGACTTCGGCGTTACCTGGACAGAGCGCACAGGATTGTTCGGAACACCTGTCGCAATCAATGACGTTGAATTCTTTGATGAACAGGTTGGCTTTATTGCGGTTGATAATGTAACCCCCGTTGGGTCAATTCACCAGTCTATTCTTGGTGGATACTCATGGCGAGCGCTCACTACACCTGCAAACTCTGGGATTAATGCAATTCATGTTGTCAATGCTAACCTTGCATTTATGGTTGGTGAAGCTAATGGCGGTACTGCCTTTATCGGCAAATTGTCCGCATAAAATAAAATATTAGGGAGCGATTTACTTCTGGATACTTGCGGGGCGCGCGTAATGACCGCTCCCCATTACGCCCCCCGCTAGTAGATTATGGGAGCTGAGATGGAAAAGAAGACAGGAACATTCGTTACTCTTAACGGTGAAGAATTTACCGTTATCGGTTTTACGCGCATGCTGGCTGTGCGCGTAGAGGAGTCTGTAAAAACAAACTGGGAGTTGGTAGAAGGAAGACCACTGCCAAAACGCCCAACCTATTCTATTGATGGCGATGATGTCTTTGGCGGCGAAAAAGTTGTTTATTATCATACCGAAGACACTCTTGAAACAGAAGATGAGAAAAAGGCTTGGGTTGCTTATAAGATCGCCGAAGAAGAACTAAATTCGCGCACTTGGAAACAAATGGTTTATGAAGCCATGAACTGCGTTGAAGTTCCGATGAAACGCCTTAAAGAATACGCAAAGCAACACAAAAATGAGACTGGACTTAGCTTGCCGAATCCAGAAGTATACACGGCACGCGTGAAGCGTATTTTTGTGGAACATATTGTATTGTGTGATGATACAGATGAAATGATGCGCTTGTTAACAGAATCAATGCGGATTGCTGGCGTGATTTCAGATGTTGAGGCAGGTAAAGCTCTGGAATCCTTTCGAGATCAAGAGACTGAACAGAGCAGCGAATCCGCCGAACGACCAGATACCCCTGAGCCAGATAGTAATCCCTGATGCTTATGGCTCTGATTGGGACACAAGCGAATTGTTTACACAGGTTGATGCTATCCTAGATAGAGGGTGGAAACCCTCTGACTTTGGTATTTGTCATCCATATCAAGACGGCGCGGTAATGTATGCTCACGCGTTGGCTTCCGCCAAGATCAGAAGTTATGAAAATTATCTGAGTCAACAAAGGATGAAAAATGCCAGAAAATGAAGAGCGCATAGGTTTCGAAGCCTATTTTGAAACCCAAGAATTTGAAGATGGAATTAAGCGCTGGGAAAGTGGATTAGCAAGCGCTAATAAGTCAGGCGATAGTTTTGTTGACAAAATAATAAATATGAGAAAGAGCCTAGATCAAATAGGCGGTACTCTACTCGGTGGTATTGCTGGCACTGCGGTAGGTGGGCCTTTTGGTGGAGCTATTGGTACTGCTGTCGGTACTATCGCCGGAAAATTAGCCCACGCTTTTGACCCAGTATCAATTGCTCTTAAGGGAGTTAGCCTACTTCTAAAAGGCGTAAAGGGTGCTTTCCAACTAGTTGGCGCTGTTGCTCAAACGGCTTTCAAATTAGTTGGTGTTGCTATTAAAGGCGTGATGATTGGTGTCACAGCCTTAACCGCTTTAGTAACAGGTGGTCTTGTTGCTGGATTCTTGTTATTCAGAAGAACGGCACAACAAGCCTTTACTGCGCTCACAAGTAAACTAAAGGAGCTTCTGCAAACTGCTGTTGAATTCCAGCAAATTGAAGTTGGTATTCATGCTTTGGTAAGAAGTGCCTTAGTTGGCGCCGGTACTTTTGAAACCGCTTCAGATGCAATCGGAGCGGCTATTCCTATTGCGAATGAACTAAAAGAGGCGCTTGAACAACTATCTCTAAAATCACCATTCCCGACAGAATATGTTTACCAGATATTTAGAATTAATGCTGCTTTTGGCATAGCATTAGATACATCTTATAAATTAACTGAAGCCATGTTAGAGATTGGGGCTGCGACTGGTTTTAGCTCAACTGTTCTTGAAAGAATATCCCGTAACTTTGCCCAGGTTGCTAGAAATGAGAAGATATTAGAAAGAGATATAACGGAACTTTCTAACGCTGGACTAAGTATGCACAGAATCCTTGATGAAGAATTAAATATGTCTGTTGATGAATTCAATGAAGGCATTAAAAAGGGAACTGTCTCAATGGACGATCTTTATGATGCCCTACTGCGGTTTACGCAAAAAAACTACGAGGGTTCATTTGAGGCTCTTGGCATGACTGTTGTGGGGTTACAAGCAAGATTTCAAAATCTGGGCGCTGTCATTGTAAGAGACTTTGTAACGCCGATTGTTCGTATGGCTGCACCGGCGCTTAATACTCTTATGGACGCTTTGGCCATGGTTACTACGACAGACGTATTCGTTATGTTTGGTCAAACCGTTGCTAATATGGCTCAACGGGTTGTAGGCGATATAGACTGGACAACCGAATCCATTGCACAGAAGATTATGGATTTATTATTATGGGTTGCTCATGCTGCAAGAGACTTTTTCAAATGGGGTTATGAAACATTTATTGCCTGGGGTGTGGGCGCACTAAAAGGGGCTGCGACAGCTATTTCTGCTGTTGCGAATTTCATAAGCCGAGCATTAACAAGATTATTCTCAACACATTCCCCGCCAGAGATATTACCAATGATTGACGTTTGGGGCGCAGAGACAATTGAAGCATGGTTAGAAGGAATGACGCGCGCTGACTTCAGTATTCTTAATGATATCGTAGACCAGGTTGAATCTGTTCTGAAAGCACTAGATTTTGAAAACTTGGATATTGGCAGTATCTTGCAAACGATGGTTAGGGATGTTTCGCTTGGTGGGCTAGAAAATATATTTGCTAGTATAACAGACCAGCTTGGGCCGTTCGCTGATGCGCTTCAGGAATTAGTCGATCTCAGTAATGAGCTATCTGATGAAAATAAAATATTGGCAGATATTATGAAACGTGTTAAAGACGCTATGGCTGATGTGGCAAGAGAAGAAGAAGTTCTTGTTGGCATAACAAAGCGATACGACGCTGCGCTCAAAGATGTTACTGCTCAGGAAGAAATACTTGAAGGAATACTTGACCGTAAAAAGACAGCGATGAAAGACGTTACTGCCCAGGAAAAGATTCTTGAATCTATCTTAGATAGGCGGAAAGATGCCCTGAAGGATGTTAATACCCAAGAAGATATTCTTGATGGAATATTAGACCGTAAAAAGATAGCAATGAAAGACGTTATTTCCCAAGAGAAAATCTTAGAAGCGATTTTAGACCGTAAAAAGATAGCAATGAAAGACGTTAATGCCCAAGAAGATATTCTTGATGGCATATTAGATCGTAAAAAAGACGCGATGAAAGACGTTATTGCTCAAGAGAATATCTTAGAAGCGATTTTAGACCGCAAGAAGATAGCGATGAAAGATGTTATTGCTCAAGAGAAAATCTTAGAAGCGATAACAGATAGAATGAGTGATGCTCAAAAAGCATTGAACAAGCAAGAAAAAATACTAGAGGATAGAACATGGGCAGTTAAAATAGCGCAAGAAGCGCTTGAAGATGCCATGGATTTCTATGACGATGCTGATGATTCTGTACAAAGACTCGTTAGAGAATATAATGCTCTTCTCCGCGCTGGCGCTGGCGATGATGTTTTGGATGCCAAGTTAGCTGAAATAAAAGCTATGCAGCTTCAACGCCAAGAAGCGGCTAAATTAATAGATGATACTGAAGATCAGGTAGATGTTGCCGAAGATGCGAAATTCGCCCAAGAGCAAATTATTAGAGGCTATAAAGACGCTGTCGATGTTATCAAAGAAGAAGCAGATGCGCAACAAGAAATTATTGATGGATATCAAGATATTGTAGACAGAATTGAAGAAGAGGCGGATGCACAACGAGAAGTCATTGATGGCTATCAAGACATCGTTGACGCCATTGAAGAAGAGGCAGACGCACAGCGAGAAATCATTGACGGCTATCAAGACATCGTTGACGGAATCGAAGACGAAGCTGATGCACAACGGGAAGTCATTGATGGATATCAGGATATTGTTGATGGCATCGAAGAAGAGGCGGATGCGCAACGGGAAGTGATAGATGGCTATCAGGATATTGTTGATTCTATCAATGATGAGATAGACGTTCAACAAGAAGTGATAGACGGATACCGAGACATCGTAAACGCCATTGAAGAAGAAGCTGATGCTCAACGCGATATTATTGATAACTATCAAGATATTGCCAATGGCATTCAGGATGAAATAGATGCCCAGCAAGAAGTGATAGACGGTTATCAAGAAATCGTTGATGGAATCGAAAATGAAGCAGACGCCCAGAGAGATGCTATTGACGCAATGGAAGATCAAATATCTGCTCAAGAAGACCTGATTGATCTTATGCTAAAGCTCACGGGTTATACGGAGGACGAAACTACTTCGTTGGGCGATCTAAATGATGAACTTAGCGATGCGGAAGATAATCTTCGGGATATTTTTGATATAGACTGGGAAGCTATTGACACTTCTGCGCTTGACAGTTCTTTAGGGGATATCGGGGTTGCATTAGGGGAAGTTGAAACCGAGTGGGGTACACTTGTAACAGCTGCCGAAGATGCTTGGGCTGATTTGACAGGTGAAAATGGGCCGTTTTCTAATGCTTGGGAAGATATAAAGGCGTTATTTAATTGGAACGATCAGTCGTCTTGGGATGAATTCGTTGGAGAGATGACACCAACAGTTGAGCATTCAATGAAATATATTTTATTCCAAAATATAAAAGATTTAATTATAGAGTTCGCCACGAACTTTTTTACAGATCAAGAAATCTTAAATTCAATTAAGGACGTAGGTAAAAACATCATAGGGAATATATTGGATGGTGTTGAAGAAAAGAGCGAAGCAGAAGATGGTCGTTTTAAGAATATGATAGTTGATTTCTTTATCGGAAAAACAAGAAAGGCATTGGGGATAGAGGGAAATACTTCTAAAAAGGCTAATAATGAAATAGGAAAACCTATTGCTGATGGAATTATAGGCGGAATAGGGGACAAGTTAGGCGATGCTGGGTATAAGCAATCATTAATAGGATTTGGCGATTGGATATTTGATGTTATCAAGGGATGGCTTGGCATAAGTTCTCCCTCACAAAGGGCACACGATGAAATAGGGGTAGAAATAACCAATGGTATTATAAACGGAATCAAGGAAAAATTCACAAATCTTACAACAACAGCCGGAGAACTTTGGACTACTTTCAAAGAAGGGCTTGGTGATTTTTGGACTAAGGCTTACGATATCGGGAAGGCTATTCTTCAGGGTATGATACATGGCATTAATGCAAAGTTTAGTGACCTTAGAGCAAAAGCTGGAGAAATATGGGGAACTATCAAAAGTGGCTTAGGAACTGTTTGGAATAGTGCATATAGCGTCGGCAAAGATATAATTGGTGGTATAATGGCTGGTATATCGTCAATGCCAAACTTACTTGGTTGGGCTTCGAGAATAGCAGGAAGTATTATTCAAGCAATAAAAAATGCCCTTAATATCAGTTCTCCATCTGAAGAAGCAGAAGAGGAAATTGGCGCTCCCGTTGCGGAAGGTATTTTTGAGGGTATTGATAAGGGCATTAAAAACTCCAAGGTTGAATTTATGATGGAATCTCCATCAAAATTGATGGAAGAACAAGTTGGTGTTCCATTAATGCAGGGTGTTCTTCAAGGATTTAATACTATGAAGGGCGCTATTTCAGAAGGAATGACCAGTATGCTAAATTATACACCAACGCCGACACAATCATATACGCCTTCTTCAATTTCAAATAATAGCATTGTAAATAATATGTACATGGGAAATAATACAGTAAGAAGTGATATAGATATAGCAATTATCGAAAATGCCGTTAAACGCGCTATCCATAATGCTTCTTTTGGGATATAGGAGTGAAATGGCGACACCCATTCTTGTAATAACAGATGGAACAATCAGAATAAATCTTCTTACGAAGAACGGCTCTGGTATTAATTGTTGTGAATATACGCCAGCAAGACCAACGTTCAAGGGGGATGGCGTTTGGTCTGATTCTTCTTTATCAAATGGGCGACAATTGCAAATGGCAAAGTTGGGAAATATCATTGATATTTTCACATTAGTTATAAGTAGTAGTGAGCAAGACGAGATCATTGAGGATGCCAGAAATTTAACCTCATTGCTTGAAAAAGCTGTCAAATATTGGATTACGGAATGGCAAAATGAGCCAGTCTGGATAGAGAGACGCGGCTCGAATGAAACAGAAACATCTTATTCTATAATCCATGGCTATAAATGGGAAAACGATGACAACCCATTTTCCCCACCATTTTATACACCATCAAAGCCAATGTCTATGAATGGTATAGACTTAGCTATTGAACATGGATTTTGGATGTCAAACGAACCAGGAGAAGCGGATAGCGTTGAAATATCAAATCGCATGTATGGTTTGACAAAACTAACTGTAAATCCAACAGCATCAGCGGATGATTGTTATATTGATAAATTTATTTCTAGTATAAATCTTGCTGTAGAAGATATGTATGTTATAAATTCAAGAGCAGAAATAGGTATACGGTTTAGAAACCTTACCATACCTGCTGGCGCAATAATAACAAGCGCATATCTTAAAATGACAAGCTCAAATCATGTTAGGGTAACAGATTATCAAGCAAGAGAAATAGATATTTATGGCGAACTAAATGCTACACCAAACATTTTTTCAACATATGGAGATTTTATTTCCAGAGGGCTTACAACCAACTATGAAATATGGCTTGCCCCACCAAACCAATTTGGCGCGGTAAACTCTACTGGAAATATTTCTAGTGTTATTCAGGAAATGGTAGATTTGCCAGCATGGGCGTCTGGAAATGATCTTGTTTTATTTTTAGTTCCAGGGGAGAATGTTTATAGAGTTTATGCAAGTTTTGATGATACTGGTTCAGCGCCAGAACTAGTTATTTATTATTCCTCTGGAGAATCTGGTGTAGATTCTACATCTGATGACATTGTTTACGTCGGGAATAAAGATAGTTCAAATATATTATCCGCAATCTATAGATATGATGCTGATCCCGTTGGGTGGTCTGCCGATTTGTTATCTACAGCATTGCCATATAAGCTATTCCCAGACCCATCCGCCGTTGGGGATATGTGTTATTTTGGATGTAAAGATGCACCTATTTATTCACTTGTATTCGATATTACTTCTTCCCATACTGGGAATGATATCACATGGGAATATTGGAATGGTGGTGGTTGGTCTTCTCTATCAACATCAACAGACAATGTAAGCGATTATATCGAATTTAGAATTAATGATACTGGTGTTATTATATTTCATCCTAGAAATAATTTCGCGAAGACTACTGTAAATGGACTAAATGCCTATTGGGTTAGAGCAAGAATGGACGCAATTAGCGTTAATGCAACTCAGCAAAATAGGCATGTTTATACTGTTACAAGTTCAGATATTGAGATAGCAAGCACTGCAACATCTGGGGATATTCCGTCGATTGCGAAAATAAATATAGCCACAGCGGATTCCAGTAGAGGTGGTGCAGAAAAATTATTATTAGGATTACGATCTGATTCTCGTGGCGAATTTTTTAGGCAACATATTAATACGAATGGATTAAACAATGAATATATTTCTATAACAAGTGATGTAAGCACTGCTGCACAAACTAATAGTGATAGTGCAACTGGTAATATTATTCAAACAACATTCACTGGGCCTGATACTATGGAAAGAAGGTTTTATGTTGATATTAATCCGCCAATTGCTCAAGAATATTACGGGAAATATAGAGCATTTGTTAGAGCTATTGAGACAACCACTCTTCCAATATTGGCTGAGGGAGAAATAATATCGTATTTATCCATATCCCTTGGCTCTTCGTATAACTCAAAACGTGCTTATAATATTGATATTGGTAATAACTGGCACTATTTTGATTATGGGATAATCGAATTGCCGCCATCTATTATTCCAGAAATATATTATGGGGCAATAAAAATAAGTTTATATGCAAACAATGAAAACACTGGTGCTATAGACCTTGATTGGGTAGACTTAATACTTTTACCTGTTGACGAGTATTCAATGGAAATAAGACAGGACTCGGATGCCATTACAACTACAAGGAGTATAACAACAGCAGATAGTATCTCTTTAATCGGGAAATCCAATGTGTTTTGTACATTAAGGGATGAAGATACTTATTATGTTACGGATATTCCAATGGTTATATCAAGCGCGCCATTTCAAATACAGGCTAGAGCGAATCAAAGACTTTATTTCTTTGTTCCAGAAACTTCAAAACATGAATGGGTGGGTAGAATCCAAATATGGCAGAATGATCGTTATCTAACATTCAGAGGAACTGAATAGGAGAATAAAATGGCACTTTATAACAAATTTGATAGTTTTGTAGAAGCAATTTGTGAAGAAAAGCATGACTTTTCGTCAGACACAATAACTGTGGCGCTTCATTATTTACATTAACATAATTAGGAGAATGATATGGCAGATAATTTTGATTTCGATGAAGGAGTTGATAGCACAGGCGCAGCCGATGATTGCGCTGGTGTTAAATACCAAATAATAAAAGTTGCCGATGGCACGGCGGATAGCACAACAGTTATAAAAGCTGGTGGTGGTGTTGAAGCTGATGCACTTAGAGTAACGATTGCAAATAATAGTACAGGTGTATTAAGTGTTGATGATGGCGGCGGTGCGCTGACTGTGGACGGCACGGTTGCAGTAACAAACGCAGGACTGACAGAACTTGCAACAGCGATTGACACACAGGTTCAGGTTGATGTTGTGGCAGCTCTACCAGCAGGCACAAATAATATTGGTGATGTGGATATAGCATCCGCTTTACCAGCAGGCACTAATGCGATTGGTAAGTTAGCAGCCAACTCAGGTGTAGACATCGGAGATGTTGATATATTATCAATAGCAGCAGGGGATAACAATATTGGCAATGTAGACGTTGTAACTTTGCCGCCTCTAGAAGCAGGGAATAACAATATTGGAAATGTAGATATTGTTGGTGGAACGATCACTACAATTACTAATGATGTCGGTCTTGACGCAGGTGAAAATCATATCGGGGAAGTCGGGATGCCGGACACGGTCATTACGATAACACCCACCTTAGACACCTCAGCGTATGCCGACGGAGACGTTCTTTTCACTACAGAAGCGATTGCAAACGCAGTTCGTAATGATGGCGAAAGTTGCATCCTGCAAAGTATTCAAGTTTTGGATAAGGCTGACCAAGGGATTGATTTTGAACTGGTATTTTTTGACGCTGACAAGGATTTGGGGACAGCCAATGCGGCTATTACCATTTCAGACGCTGATGCAGCATCAATAATCGGACATTATGCTTTCAGCAATGACTACATTGACCTTATAAATTCACAGATACGATGTGATGAGGGCATTGGGCTGGTATTGAAAGCAGGGGCGGCCACGACTTCACTATACGTTGGCGGTATCAGCAAGGGAGCTGGTACTTATGCGGCTAGCGATATCGTGATTAAATTGGGATTACTTAGAAATTAACGGAGGCAGAAAATGGATG
>Ga0209121_10001902_pt1 | contig 21691 bp, 20 predicted proteins | sample Cruoilmetagenom3_FD_187292 | JGI IMG/M metagenome (GOLD analysis project Ga0209121, IMG submission 187292) | Oil polluted marine microbial communities from Coal Oil Point, Santa Barbara, California, USA - Sample 3 (SPAdes) (version 2) | ecosystem: Environmental > Aquatic > Marine > Oil seeps ...
GGCTTACTTTCAGCAATTTCTACACTTGGTTCATTCATCGGCACCTTTCTCCCGGTATTGATTTTGATCCCTTTGATGGGAACCTATCGCACATTTCTTTTTTTTGGCAGTTTGTTAATGATTGTCGCGTCAGTTGGCTTAATCACTTATGTCGGCATAAAACATTGGTTGAAGTTTAGCTGGATGCCCGTCATTTTGTTGATCTTATGGATTTTCGGGGTCAGGGGTGCAGATAAGGCAACACAGGATTTGATTTACGAGACGGAGTCGTCCTATAACTATATCCAGGTGATTGAATCGGATGGATTTCGTTATTTGCGATTGAATGAAGGCCAGGGGATGCACTCCCTTTATCATCCAACCCAGTTAAATTATTACGGTCCATGGTCACAGGTGCTTGTAGCACCTTATTTCAATGCTTATCCGCATCGCCCTGAGTCAGTGAAGCGAATCGCGATTGTCGGGTTGGCGGCAGGCACAACAGCCAGGCAAGCCAACGCTGTGTATGAGGATGTTGAAATAGATGGTTATGAAATTGATCCCAAGATTGTGGATGTTGGGATGAAATATTTTGACATGGGGCAGCCCAATCTCAATGTTTGGGTAGAAGACGGCCGTTGGGGATTGGCACATTCCTCCTACGACTATGATATTATCAGCGTCGATGCTTATCGTCCGCCGTATATCCCATGGCATATGACCACTGTTGAATTTTTTGAAGTTGTTTATCGTCATTTAACATCGGATGGGGTCATGGTGATTAATATTGGGCGAAGTCCCTTGGATCGAATATTAGTCAACGATCTTGGAACGACGGTTGAACAGGTTTTCCCAAGGACATTTCTCATGGACATCCCCGAGTCTTTTAATACCATCCTTTTTGCGACTAAACAGCCGGGAAGTTGGGAAAATTTTCTTAAGAATTATGGGATGCTTGCAGAGTCCTCAACCTCATCTTTATTAATTGAAGCGATGACAATGACTTACATGAACCAAAGGTCGCCAATTGAACACACACAGGTTTATACAGACGATCGAGCGCCAATTGAGTGGTTAACAAATATGATTGTTGTTGATTTTATTTTGTCTGGTGGAGCGAAAGATTTGCAATGAATAATCAAACCCGGTTTTTATATATTTCTCGTTGGTTGATTTCGATATTAACCCCTTTTGTGATCCTGATGATTTCTGTCAGGATATTAATTACACCCCTTTTTGCGCAAGCAGAATACAACTTGCCGGGTTTCCCTCAAGATCCGTATGGATATACCTTACAGGATCGACTGCGCTGGTCTGAACCTTCGATTCGGTACCTTGTCAACAATGAAGATATCGATTACCTGGAATCGCTGACTTTTGATGATGGTGAGCCAGTCTTCAATGCCAGGGAGTTAAGTCATATGGCGGACGTTAAAGCCGTTGTTACAGGTATGCGGGTGGCTTTAGCCGTATGTGTCATCACTTTACTCATTTGTACTGGATTAATTTTGAAAAATGGACAGCGGGACTTAATAATTAAGGCTTTTAACGCAGGCGGGTGGGGTGTCGTTGGTTTAATTGCGGCGATTTTACTGTTTGTCGCCATCAGCTTTAATCAATTGTTCACCTGGTTCCACAAGCTCTTTTTTACAGAGGGCACATGGCAGTTTTTTACTTCAGATACCTTAATTCGGTTGTTTCCCATGCGTTTTTGGCGGGATGCATTTATCTTTGTAGGCGTGTTGAGTTTGATGTTGGGCGGTGGATTGATTTTTATCACCAGAAAGCATTTGGATTTGAAAATTGTAGAATCCTAGTTTCTTTTCTTTAAATCTCTATTTAAACGAAAAGGCGATCCGCTCGGATCGCCTTTGTTGCTGACGTTGATAATCTTAACGAATTGCGACCGGGTTGTCGGGGTCTGCAACAGGATCAAAGATATGCATGTTATCCATGTTAAAGGTGACTGTTATCTTGTCACCCATTTTAACGCGGGTTCGCGGGTCAACACGGGCAACGAAGTTGTGATTGCCGCTGACGAGGTAAAGGAAGATCTCATTACCCATCAACTCGGTGACATCCACGTCAACTTCAACTTCTTCTGCAATGATGGAAGGGGGTGCATATTCAGGGTTGTGAATATCTTCGGGTCGAATTCCGAAAATAATGTCTTGATCCACCAATCTTTCGTAAATTTCTTTACGATTTTCAGGAACTTTAACCTTGAAGCTTCCAAGATCAAGGATCATGTCGTCGCCGTCTTTGGTGAATTTCCCGTTGAAGAAGTTCATGGATGGGGAGCCTATGAAACCGGCTACGAACAAGTTGTCCGGGTAATCATACAACTGCTGCGGTATGTCAACCTGCTGTAATAAACCTTTGTTGATCACGGCAATCCTGGTAGCCATGGTCATAGCTTCAGTTTGGTCGTGTGTCACATAAATAAAGGTCGTATTTAGGCGTTGATGCAGTTTGCTGATTTGAGCACGTGTCTGAACGCGTAATTTTGCATCCAGGTTTGAAAGCGGCTCATCAAAGAGGAACACTTTTGGCTCGCGAACGATAGCACGACCAAGCGCAACACGCTGTCGTTGACCACCTGAGAGTTCTCTGGGTTTACGCTGCAATAATTGACCAATGCCAAGGATTTCTGCTGCATCTTCCACACGTTTTTGAATCTCTTCCTTTGGAAGTTTCCTGAGTTTAAGACCGAAAGCCATATTGTCATAAACTGTCATGTGGGGGTAGAGGGCGTAGCTCTGGAATACCATCGCGATATCCCGGTCTTTTGGTGCTACGTCGTTGACGACCTGGTCGCCAATCCTTACTTCACCGTCGGTGATATCTTCCAATCCAGCGAGACAACGTAAAGCTGTTGTTTTACCGCAGCCGGATGGTCCGACGAGCACAAGAAATTCCCTGTCTTCAATATCCAGGTGTACATCATTGAGCGCGACGAAATCACCAAACTTCTTACACACATGTTCGTACGTTACACTTGCCATAATTTTGTTCCTCCAATCTAAAAAGTCTAGTGAAAAAATTATACCATGATTCAATAGGATTTTTCAAAAAGTCATGCAAGGATTTTGCTAATTTCGTTTTTAAGGGCTTTCCGAAAAAATCTAGCCCCTGTGTGTTAAATAAAAAAAGCACCAGCTGTATAGACAGCTGGTGCCGAGTTGTTTTGAAGAATTGTTAGCGTCGTTTCTTTTCTAGAATGTTTGTCCGTAGATTTTTTAGACGTTTCATGGCGTTGTTGTGTCCGTAGCCGAAATAATCATGCAGCAGGGTATATTCGGAATAAAGACGATTGTAGGTTTTTTTATCGTTGTTGTTCGGTAGAAAACTTTTTTCAGATAAATGCGCCATTTTTATGCTTGCGTCCTGAATACTGCTGTACCCCCCTCGGGCTTCACCTGCAGCAACTGCGGCATACATGGCTGCACCTAAGGCTGAAGTGTATGGGCATTTGGCTGTCTTGATTTCAGTCCGTGTCACGTTGGCCATAATCGTCAATAAGAGATTGTTGGTTGTGGGTTTTCCGCCTGTGACAATGATTTCATTGATTGGAACACCGCTGGCAATGAAGGTTTCGAAAATTTTTCTTGTTCCAAAAGTGGCGGCTTCAAGAAGTGCGCGATAGACTTCCTCGGGTTTGGTATCCAGGGAAAACCCTAAAATCAAACCGGAAAGGTCCTCATCAACAAGGATACTTCGGTTGCCGTGCCACCAATCCAAAGCTACCAAACCTGATTCAGCGGGTTTTAATGCTGCTGCTTTTTCTTCCAGAAGCTGGTAAATACTGATTTTTCTCTGGCGAGCTTCCTTTGTGTATTGTTCAGGAATAGCATTTTTCATAAACCAGGAAAAGTGGTCACCGCTGCCTGCCTGTCGGGCTTCATAGGCAAATAAACCTGGTACAATGCCATCTTCAACCATACCGCACATACCAGGAACACGATATTCCTTTTTCGATAGGATCATGTGGAAAAAATCGGATTCAAGAATAATTGCCATCTTCCCTGGCTCAGCCACAGTGGTAGCGGGAACTGCGGCGTGACTGCTAAGAACCCCTGTTGAAACGGGGATTCCAGGTTTGAGTTTCATCCATTGTGCGGCTTCCTCGGTCAATTCACCCGCCTGAATACCGAGAGAGGAGATTTCCCGCTTCATTTTTTCATCCACGACATTAGTCAAGTCCGTGTCCATTGCACTGAAAAAAGTCTCAAGGGGAAAACCCTCACTTTTTGACCAGAGCGCTTTGTAGCCTGCTGCGCACAGATTTCGAGTTTCAACACCAGTGAGTTGCCAAACAATCCAGTCAGAGGCCTCAATCATTTTATCAGCAGCATTATAAATCGACGAGGAATCGTCATAGATCTCCCAAACCTTAGGGAAAAACCATTGATGATTTAATTTTCCACCGTAACGATCTAAAAATGTTTCAAAGCGGTCAATTGCCAGTTGTGTTAATTTATTCGCTTTTTCTTTTGCGGATTGATGATAAATATGTTTTGGCCAAGCATGAGGCTCATGTGCATAATCCTCGATGAGCGCCAAAGGTGTCCCATCAGCTGTGGTTGGAATAAGTGTCGATCCTACAAAGCAAGTCCCAATACCTATGATTTGATCGGGATTAATTTTGCTTTCTTTCATCAATTTTGGAACAGTTCGTTTCAATGCATTGATATAATCTTGAGGATGTTGTAAAGCCCATCCTTCGTCCAAATCAATATCTGTATCAGGCAGTTTGTCGGTAATAATTCCATGGTAATAAGAATAACTGGTTGTTGCCGCCAGATTCCCATTACTCACGTCCACTATTATTGCCCTAACGGATTCAGCACCGAAATTAATTCCTATTGTGTATTTTTTCTTTCCACTCAATTTTTTCTCTCCTGTTAAGATAAATTTGGTTTTTGTTAATAAAATTATTTACTAATTATCTAACAGACCTGCGCCTGCTGCAAGCTCCTGCATTTGTTGGGTAATTTGTCGTTTTCTTTCTGAATTGATGACTCTTCGCAATTCTTCTATGATGTCCTCGGCATTATCTTTTGCCTCTTCCATGAGATTAAACCTTGCTGCATGTTCTGCTGCTGCAGATTTTAGCGTTAATTTGTAAAAACTTGCGGCAATATAATGCTGAATAATTTTAGAATAAATGCCTTTAGGGTCTGTTTCAATAATAGGCGGGGGCCACTTTTCAGTTAGTTGTTTTTGAGAAGCCTGAAGGTATTGATTTTCATAAGGGAGTAATTTAAATGTGGAAAATTGATATCGCCCACCTTTTTCAATTTGGTTAAATAATACAAAAAATTGACTGAAGGCATATGCCTCATATTGCTCAACCCATTCTTGAGTTTGGATGAAAGCTTGCTGATATGTTGTTAAATCTGTTGCTGGCAATAATTGCCGCCATGAAATTTTGACGTCCATTTGCTTTAGTTTACGGATCAATCTTGATCCCATTGCCCAGATTTGGTAAGAAGGAACATCCAAATCCTTAATCCAATTCAGCGATTGATCAATTAGTGTCTCATTGAATTTTCCGCATAATCCCCGTTCTGTGCCAATTAAAAGAATGATTGTATCGGTTATCTCTGGTTTTTTATCTTTGCGATTTTTGGATTTGAATCGTGGTTTTTTGATATTCGGGAGTATTTCAGCGATGATATGATTGTAATTTTCTTCATAAGCATTCATCTGGTCAATTTTGTTGAGTGCCATTTGCCATGTACCCATGGACATGGTTCTGAGTGCCCCAAGTAAAGGTTCGATTGCGGATATATTCTCAAGGCGCGATTTTGCGTGTTCAAAATTTTGTGACATTATGTTAATTAAAAAGTTTCAATTCGGTTGATGTCCCAGACAAAGGCGATTGCACCGCCTAAATCGGCGACAACAGGCGGCATACCCATCGTTCCTTCATCTTGGGAGTCCAAAGTACTCATTTCAACTTGTGTGCGACAGCTCCTTTTGATGATTTCCAAAACTTCATCGAGTTTTTCCTTACTTACTGCGATAAACAAGGAGAATTGACTTTGTCGGAGCATACCGCCCTTTGTATTTGCATAAGTAGCGGTGTAACCACGGTTGATTAACGCATCCAATACATCTTCTGCGTTACTGGATGGAACAACTGCCATAACCATTTTCATGATGATGCACCTTTCTTTTCTACCCAGTCTTCGTTAAAATCGGTCAGCGCTCTCTCTAAATCCCAGGTGATTTCCTTCGTCAATGCGCCTTCCCTGTTGATATCGTTTAATAACTTACTTTCATTGTGTGGAAAATCCGATTCTAATTCATCTTGATAAAGATGAATAAGAGGAAAAGGCACATGATCCAAATAGCCATTTGTCAGTGCATATAAGAGAACTACGGTAAGCGGGAATGTGTAAGGTTGATTGGGTTTTTGCTTCAAGATATTTAAAATACGCTTTCCCTTTTCGATTTGTTGTCGCGTTGCCTGATCAACTTCCGTTCCAAATCTGGTGAAGTGTTCAACCTCTTCATATTGCGACAACTCGAGTTTTAAGTTACCAACAAGATTTCGGACAGCTGGTCTTTGTGCTGCTCCTCCAACGCGGGAAACGGAACGACCAATATCAATCGCGGGTTTCTGACCCTGGTTGAAAAGATCAGCATCGAGCATTAATTGACCATCGGTGATTGAAATCAGGTTTGTTGGAATATAACCGGATAAATTTCCATTTTGTGTTGCAGCAATCGGCAAGGCGGTAATTGATCCGCCGTTATTTTCCTCATTTAGTTTGCAAGCCCGTTCAAGCAATCTCGAGTGGATATAGAAAATATCACCTGGATATGCCTCACGTCCCGGTGGGCGTCGCAGCAGCAAGCTTAATTCACGATAAGAATCAGCATGTCTGCTGAGGTCGTCGAAAACTATTAGAACATCCAGGCCCTGATCAAGGAAGAACTCTGCAATTGTCATTCCTGTGTAGGGTGCAAGATATCTTAGCGCCGGTTGGTCATCAGGGCTGCTCATGACGATTGAAGTGTATGAAAGTGCGTTGTGTTTTTGGAGTGTCTCTATGATGGAGAGTGTGCTGGATTTCTTTTGACCAATTGCAACATAAACACATCTTACATCTGTGTCTTTTTGACTGAGGATTGCATCGACTGCTAATGTTGTTTTCCCGGTTTGACGATCTCCAAGGATGAGTTCCCTTTGACCGCGACCAATTGGAAAGAGGGTATCAATGATTTTGGTCCCGGTGAACAAGGATTCATTGACCGGTGCGCGTTTGATCACACCGGGTGCACTTCGTGATAAGTACCGAAATTCACTTGCCTCAACAGGTTCATCTGTGTCCAGTGGAATTCCCAATGGATCAATGATGCGTCCTAAGAGTTGAGAGCCGACTGGCACTTTTAACCGATTTCCTGTTGCCTGTACCAGGTCTCCACCCCGGATCCCATTTTCACTACCCAGCATGATTAAATCGACACGTTTTTTATCAAGATTTAAAGCCATGCCTTCAACACCAGTTGGGAAGACGACGATTTCATCAATACTTACGTTTGGCAACCCGGAGACTGTAGCAACCCCATTTCCTATGTGATGAACAGTTCCCACATCCCTAAAGCGAACACGCGTTGAAATTTGTTTAGATTGTGTCGATAGTTTCTCGACCATCTCTTTAAATTTCTTTTCCGGTTTAGGTTCTCTGTCCAGATTGACATTTTTCCTCACATTTGCAAGGAAGTCCTCTTTACTTATGGATAATTTCATACGTGAGGCAATCTCTTCGGATATTTCGCCAATGTATTTTTCTGACCGGAGAAATTCTTCTTTATCCGTTTTGGGCATCAATACTCTCTTCCAAAGATTTGAGGACATCTGACTTTAATTCAGCCAATTCTGTAGCAAGGTTATTTTCAACGACAAGGTCACCCATCCGAATCCGTATCCCTGCAATTAGCTCCGGATTTATTTCGATTTCCATGTTTACATTTCTGTCTGCAAGTGCACTAAAGGTTCGAACGAGTGAGCGTTGTTGTTCAGGAGCTAGTTCTTTGGCTGAAACCACATTCACGGTTGGTGTTCTTTCTGCGAGAGAATCTCTAATGGTTCTAACCTGAGGCATATCACTTTTACCCATATCCCAGATTTCTTTATTTAATTCTTCAATTAGCATCTCATGTGTTTTTTCCGGTGTCGTCTTAGAAAGAACATGGCTGCTAATGTTCATGATTGTTTCGGCGAGTTCTAGTTCTAACTCCTCCATTTCCAATCTTTGGCGTTTTTCTGCTTCTTTTTCAGCGTCCTTAATAATTTTCTTGGCTTCATTTTGAGTTTCTTGTAACAAGGCTTCGCTTTCAACTTGCGCCTTTTGATATGCTTCTTCAAGTTGAACTTCAATTTCTTTATCGATATTTGCTAATCGATCTTCGATTCGTGTTAATATCTCTTCTGCTTCTTTTTCTTTCTCTTTCGCATTCGAAAACATTTGTTCTTTTTCCTGAGAACGTTCTTCGATGCGCTTTACGGTCGGTTTAAACAGCAGGAAGTAAAGAGCGACAGCAGTAACAAGGAAATTTATTATTTGGGCCAGAATTGTTGTAAGATCAATATCCAGCATTTAATATCTCCTTATTATTAAAAGAATCGATCGAGCAATGGGTTAGCAAAAATCAGTACCAAAATGACAAGTAGAACATAAATCGCTGTTGATTCAAGCAAAGCCATTGAAATGAGCAGCGTTGTGCGCAAATCATTGGCTGCATCCGGTTGGCGTGTAATGCCATCCAGTGCTTTCTGAACAGCGATCCCTTCCATCACTGCAGGAACAATACATCCTAAAACAATCCCAATGGTAGAACCAAGGATTGTAAGGATGGTGATGAGGGTTGAAGAATCGAGTTGCCACATAATAATTTAAATCCTTTCTTGTTAGTGTTTATGTTTTTGAAAGCTCTTGTTTGAGTTGTCGCTTTTCTTCTCCCATCTCTTCGACTTCGATAGCAGAAGCAATGTAAAGAGAGGCTAACACAAGGAATATGTAAGCTTGAAGAACGCCGGTAAGCATACCTAATGCTGCTAATGGAAGGGGAACCAGAAATGGGATTAATGAAAAGACGATTGCGACGATCAAATCTGTACTGAGAATGTTCCCAAAAAGTCGGATAGCCAGGGATAAGGTGCGAGAGAATTGGCTGACGATCTCCAAGGGTAATATGAAAACGGGATTGGCAAAGTCTTTTAAATACTGCCATAGTCCTTTTTCCCGTATGCCGTAGAAATGAACGGCGAAGAAGACCACAACAGCAAGAGCAATTGTTGTATTAAGATTTGCAGTGGGAGAAACCATCAAAGGGAAAATGCTAAATATATTCGCAAGCACCAAGAATACCGCTAATGTTCCCAGGATGGTTAAATATTTCGACACATTTGTATCTTCAGGCATCACTGAGCTGACAATGTTGTTGATCATTTCTACGATCATTTCACCTGCTGTGGGTTGAAATTTGCGAATTAGGAATGCAGCGGTAATAATGATCACCATCATAACCCAGGTTGATATCACCGTATCGGTTATCGGTAATCCGAAAAGATAGAACACAACTTTTGGCGCTATCGCCTCCATTATTAATCCTTTATATTAGTGAATATTTCCTTTATTAGATTCGAATCTTTTTTGCCAAATAAACAATATCAACACCCTGGAAATCATATAAGATGCAAAAACAGTCAATAATGCAGCAATTGAATAAAATCCAGCTGCAATTAAAATTATAGAAATTAAAATCCACCGAGTAATTGCCCCACCAACAACCAGCCTCTTACTGCTGCGAAGTTTTTCTGGATGGATTGCCATTACTGACCACCATTGGGACTTTAATACAACGAATGCTGTTCCTGCGCCAAGGCTGATCCATAGTAAGGACGAAAGTGCTTTCATCCTGCATCGCCCCGGTTTTTGATGTTCCGATTTTTAAATTTTGTTCTCAGTATTTCTAAATGGATATATTTATAAAGGTTGTAATAACCGACAAAGATGCCAACAATTAAGAGTAATAATGTATAAGTGTATTCGGATCCAGCTGTCTTGCTGTCAATTTGGTATCCAAGTAAAACACCACCAAAGATTGGCAATGCAAGCTCCCATCCCAAAGTTGTGAGAGAAAGGCTTGTGGAATATTTCTTTGTTTTTTTACTCTGTTGTTCAATTGACATAAATAATCGATTACCCTTCCTAATTATGGTTCAAATCTAATTTTTCTATCAATGAAGTCATCAAGCGATCGTAATCGTTTTCAGATTCTTTAGTAATTTCAAGGGGTGTCGATGACACTTTGCCGGGTGTGAGAATGATCACTTGATTATCCCTGATGTCCAGCACCCCTGCATGTAGTTCAATCTGGTTTTCGCCGTCCAAAGAACAGTAGCGAACTGAACCCTGGGTCGTTTCGGCAATCAGCGGTGCATGCCCGGGCTTTATCCCGATGGGGCAGCCGTCTGCAAGTGGGACGTTGACCGAATGTAGTGCTTCTTCTTCGAGGATACTGCCCTCTGGGGTGAGGACATTAAGGCTTAAGAGTGATCCTGTACTCATTGAGAAACACCCTCCATGATTTTCCTTGCCTTTTCCATGGCGTCATCAATGGTGCCTACCATGTAAAATGCTTGCTCAGGAATGGAATCGTGTCTGCCTTCTAAAATTTCTTTAAAGCCTCTGATTGTCTCTTCCAGTGGAACAAATTTCCCGGGGTTGCTGGTGAATTCTTCTGCCGCAAAAAAAGGTTGCGATAAGAAGCGCTGCAACCTTCTGGCTCTAATGACCGTTTTCTGGTCCCTCTCACTCAATTCTTCCATACCCAAAATAGCGATCACATCTTGTAAGTCTTCGTACCGGGCAAGTGTCGATTTGACTTCCATTGCCACATCATAATGTTCCTGGCCGACGATATGGGGCACAAGCATTGACGATGAAGAATTTAGAGGGTCTATGGATGGATAAATTCCAAGGTCAACCAGGTGCCTTGATAAAACCGTTGAGGCGTCTAAGTGAGCAAATGTTGCTGCTACTGCGGGGTCGGTCAGGTCGTCTGCGGGAACATAAACAGCCTGAATAGAGGTGACGCTTCCGGAAGACGTCGTTGTTATCCGTTCTTGAAGTGCGCCCATTTCAGATTCAAGGGTAGGTTGATAACCTACTTCACTGGGTAGGCGGCCTAATAGGGCTGAGACCTCTGACCCTGCTTGAATATAGCGGAAAATGTTATCGATAAAAACAAGAACTGGACGGTTTTCGTAGTCTCGGAAGTATTCTGCCATCGTAAGCGCTGTCAGGGGTGTTCGAAGTCGAGCCCCGGGGGGTTCATTCATTTGTCCAAAAACAAGCACGGAAGATTTCATTACTTCGCGGCGATTTAATTCGAGATAAAGATCATTTCCTTCACGGCTCCGTTCTCCAACCCCAGCAAAAACAACGTACCCGGAATATTTTTTTGTTGCATTTCGCATGAGTTCTATGATTAGGATTGTTTTTCCAACGCCAGCACCGCCGAATAGGCCAATTTTTCCGCCTCGCGGGTAAGGCGTGAGCAAATCGATGGATTTAATACCAGTGATAAAAGGGCTGGTTACAACACGCTGATCTCGAAGGGGGGGAGATTTTACATGTATTGGATGTCTCCGAACTTGATCTGAAATCTTGCCCTTATTATCTATGGGTTCACCGAGAACATTAAACATACGACCCAGAGTTTGTTTTCCAACAGGAACCTTGATCGATCCACCAGTATCCTCAACGATTAAACCACGTTGTAATCCGGCAGTGGATCCCATTGCAACAGTTCTCACTGTGTTTGCATCGATGTGCTCCTGGACTTCAAGGATCAAATCCTTTTGGTGCCCTTTAGTCACCCTCAGTGCATTATGGATACTGGGCAGGTCACCCGTCTCAAACTCTACGTCCACAACAACACCAACAGCTCGGACAATAATGCCACGGTTTAATTTTTCAAGGATTGTCGTTTTCAAATAGATCCCTCGTTTGTTATCATCTTAAATTGTAATAAATCAATATTTGTTGAGTAAAAATTCAAGCCTTAATTATCCATAAACCAAGATTACTTGTCAAATCAAGTAAGTATATAGCAAAGACTTATTAAACTTTGGGGAACAGGCTGGAGCAGCAAAATGCAAAAGCCTGTTCCCCTGTTCTTTTTGATTTTTTATACGACTACGATGTCTTTTTTGCTTTCCCAAAGCCCGTGAATATTACAAAAAGACATGGCCATTAAGGTTCCTGATTCTTTAACTTTTACGGCAATCTTAACCTTAGGCTCTGTATAGAGCGGCCCTTGATTTGCGCCTTTTATTGATTGTCCGTGTCCCCTAAAGTCAAACTTACCAACTTCGAAAGGGAATTTGCCACTTTCTGGCTTGAAGTACAGAGAGATCCATTCGATGTGATGTTCAGTTGTGTTTGGATGAGGGATTTTTTTTCCTATTGCCAGAGAGACAAGGAATTCCTCGTCTCCTTTAACGGATTCAGGACATTCAATTACGGGTGCGTGCTTTTCGCTTTTCCAATCTGCTGTTTGGAGATAATTACCTATGGACATATTTAATCCTTTCAAATTTAGTGGTTTCCTCTTCTAGTAATGATACCCAAAATACCCAACCTATTCAAAAATCAGGTTTACTTGGGTTAATCGATTTTCTCAAATTCTTCTTTGCCCAGGCCGCAGTCAGGGCAAACCCAATTGTCCGGAAAATCCTCAAAGGGCGTTCCCGGTTCGATTCCTGCAAGAGGATCGCCTTCTGCTGTATCATAAATATACCCACACGCGATACATTCGTAAGATGACATTAGTTAACTCCTATTCTGATATTAATTATCTATTGTTGTTTCTGGTGGATAGCGTAAATTTCTCTTTGGATACCATCCTATTCTACCATCTTCGTCCTGAACCTTGACCCAAATTAATCCTTCAAAAGTTGTTGATTCGTGTAGATCAAGCAGGATCGCATATTCTGCCAACCTGGCAATCTCAGGGCCACCCGGTTCCTGGTAAAGGTAATAATAAGGAGGGAAATTTTCCCCGCTAATTACAATCGCTGCAATAGGCGTTGGTGTAGCCCTTGTCGGGGTGATGGTCGCCGTTGGTGTCGATGTCGCACGCACAGGCGTTTGTGTTGGCGGTACCAAGGTCTGGGTTGGTGTTGGTGTTTTTGTTGGGCTGGGACCAAGGGTTGCTGTCAATGTAATTGTTGGAGAAGGAGTGTAGGTTGGAGGCACAAGGGGATCGAATGTTTCTGAACGAATATGATCTACTTGTAGAGATACAGTTTTATTAAGCCTGGCAACTAAAATTTCCTGTAAATTAACCACCTGTGAATAGGTTAATGGTGTGTTTGATCGGACTGTGATGTCAAGTTCTATTTCATCCTCGATTCTAAGAATTGTTAATTCCTCGAGTTCAGCATTTTGAATTTCCGAAAATTCAGTTTCAATCAGGTTATTAATCAAACGATTTTCTTGTGCTTTAGAGACCAAACTTATTCCTAATATGGTCAGGGGGATTAACAATAAGCCTGTTAAGAGACCGGTCACTAAAAGGCTTTTAGGAACCTTGTTATTATTTCTTTGAAATCTCGGCACAAAGCCTTCCAAAAAGAAGACAAGAATTGACGCAAAAGCAATTGTGATTGCATTGGTTACAAAAAGCAGTGTTGCACCACCAGCGATTTCCCATCGACCTAAGGCAATCCCAATACCAATCGTTGAAAGGGGGGGCATAAGCGCAGTCGCGATAGCCACGCCAGGTAAGGCGGCCGAGAGGTGCGGCTGCGATAAGGAATATGCCGCAGCAAGTCCACCGGCAAGTGCGATTATTAGGTCATTGGGTGTGGGTTGTGTACGGGCTAGTACTTCTCCGGGAATATCAAGAAGTGAGGGAACAAAAGGTAGATATACATTAAAAAGGGTGATGAGTGTCGAAAGCAAAATGGAGAGTAATGCTCCCCTTATTAGCGCGGCGGCTGAATCTCGCGTGAGGGCGGCATCAGCAGTGATTGAACCCAAACCAATGCCAAGGATTGGAGACATCAATGGGGCGACGAGCATCGCACCAATAATAACAGCCGGGGAATCGTTGATTAAACCAATGGTTGCAATTGCTCCCGATAGGATAACCAGGAAGAAATAATCGAACCCGGGAGTGGCAGCTTTACGGATGTATTCAATGATTTCTTTCCGCCGTTTTGCGCCAAGGGGTTTAATGTATTGCGACAGCCAGATTTGCAATCGATTTTCTTGATCCATGTCATCCATTTTAATCGAAATTTTTTTGATCAACCATCCAATGTAAAATTAGTTTGTGATAAGCATCCACAAAAATTGATATGGTGCCATCTCAAATTTTTGTTTTTTGTCCATGACATAGCCATTATCCTCAATCTCAATAAGGTCGATTAATTGGCTTCCAGAGAATTTTGAAAGGTCAAATTCCAATTTCTTCTCTTCGCCAGTGAGGTTGTGAATGCAAATTACGTTTTGATCATCAAGGCTCCTGAGAATGACAAGAAATTCCTTCTGGTCTTGAGCAAGAAATTCATAATCGCCAACGGCAAAAATTGGGTGAGATTTACGAACTTCTACCAGATGCCTCATTTTGTTCAGCAACGATTCGGGGTTTTTACTTTCAGATGAGACATTGACCTTCTTGTAGGTGTAATCCTGGGTATCAATCACAGGCGCAAACAGGTCTTCAGGTTTTGCATCTGAAAAGCCAGCATTGAGTCTGTCATCCCACTGCATGGGTGTGCGAACGCCATTGCGATCGAATAACCAAATATTGTCTCCCATACCGATTTCATCACCATAATAAATGATGGGTGCACCCGGCAGTGCGTATAACAATGCGTTTGCAAGTAATATTTTTCGCTGGTCATTATCAAGCAAAGGTGTCAAACGACGACGAATTCCCAGGTTAAGTCGCATTCGCGGTTTTGGGGCATAGGCAGACCACATCCATTGACGTTCATCCTCGGTAACCATTTCAAGGGTGAGTTCATCGTGATTTCGAAGGAAAATGCACCACTGTGTGTTTTCAGGGATCTCTGGTGTCTGAGACATGATCCAGTGAATGGGGCTAGCATCACCTTTTCGCATAGCCATATACAGGCGAGGCATCACCGGGAAGTTAAATCCCATATGAAATTCATCGCCGTCACCAAAATAAGGCCTGACATCTACTGGCCACTGATTGGCTTCTGCTAAAAGAATTTTATCCTCGTATTTTTCATCAAGATGTCGTCGAAATTTTTTCAGTATATCATGGGTCTCAGGAAGGTTTTCGCAGTTTGTGCCTTCCCGTTCAATTAAATAGGGGACCGCATCCGCACGAAAGCCATCGATTCCTTTATCGAGCCAAAAATCCATGACATTCATCATCTCTTTGACAACTTCCGGGTTGTCGTAGTTTAAATCGGGTTGAGAGGAATAAAAACGATGCCAAAAGTACATGCCGGCTTTTTCGTCGTAGGTCCAATTTGAGTCTTCTGTATCTAAAAAGATGATTCTAGCGTCAGCATATTTTTCATCTGTATCCGACCATACGTAATAATCTCGATATTTAGAATTTGGATCAGAACGTGATTTCTGAAACCAGGGGTGTTGATCTGAGGTGTGATTTAAAACCAGGTCTGCAATAATTTTGATATTACGTTTGTGAGCTTCCTCAACAAGTCTTTTGAAATCGTCGATGGTGCCATAATCGGGATGGACGCTGTAAAAGTCCGCAATATCATACCCATCATCCTTTAATGGTGAGGGATAGATCGGTAGAATCCAGATGCAATCGACACCAAGGTCCTTAATGTAATCCAGTTTGCTGATCAAACCGGGGATGTCGCCCTTGCCATCTGCGTTTGAATCACAATAAGCCCGAATGTGGACCTCATAGAAAATAGCATTCATATACCAGGGAATATTATTTTTTGTCATTTTTCATCCTTTGTTGTTCTTTTTGTTTTGGCTTTGATGATACGCTGCCAGATTTCACCATTTAACTTTGATTGTCTGGATATAGTTTTTTATTAATTTCAAAATAAGATTGAACACGTTTCCAAAGCCGCGCGCTTTTGAAATACTCAGATAGGTTTGGGTAGTATTTTTAGGAATTTTTGGTTGATCTACCGCAGGTTTATGCACCAGCTTGAGGGTTTCACTTGGGCAAACGCTAACACATAAGCCACAGCCTATGCAGCGTGTTTGATCAAATTTAATCGCGATGTTATCATCCATACTCAATGCTGCCATCGGACAGATTTCTACGCAAGCACCACAGGTAATGCAGCTTGCAGGATCATATTGTGCGAAATATGGATTTGCGACGAGTGCTCCGGGATTTGGATGGTTTTTAATGTTACTTAATACGCCGCAGCAGCAGCTGCAGCAGGCGCATAGAAAGATTGGATCTTGAGAATTTGAGGGTTGCAATACCAGACCGGCAGCTTGCGCATTTTTGAGAATCTCCTGGGCTTCCTCCAGTGAAATCATTCTCCCTTTGCCGGTTTTCACTGTGTTTCTTGCTGTGCTATCAAACATCATACATGTTTCCATAGGCTTACCGCAGCCCTTGCCCAGTATTTCTTTCTCCTGGCGGCAAACGCAATTTCGGACTGCAAAGTCCGTTTTTGATTGCAATATGGCTTCCACTTTCATATAGGGCAATACCTCAGGGGAGAAAGGGATGGCTTCCATTACTGGAATCGTTCGAATTTGAGGTTGCTTTTTCCAAGGACCCTTATCAAAATAGATGGGAGCATATGCTTCAAACAAGGCAGCCATTTCTGGATCCAGGCGATTGACCTGATCCTCGTAAAAGCCGACGACAAACTGGCTGATGGAATAGACCGGCGGCTTTCCTTCAGGATACCCGCCGGAAATCAAACCCTTTTGAACCATGTCTTCCAGTAAATTGGCAACGTGATCCTCTACCAAACCGGCTTTTTGAGCAATGACTGAGACGGGTTCATCAAGGATAACGAGGTGCAAGGCTAATTCAGCTTCCTCTTCAGAAAAAAGTTTTTGAAGAATATTCAGCTCCAGCCCATCCTGGGTGGGAGGAAACCCAGCTGGAAGTTTATCCAGATATCTGGCTAAGCGTTTAAAAACATCTACCATTTGGTTTTAGATTCTTTTCTAATTGAATATTTTAAATCTCACCATGTGATTTAAGTATAGTGTTATAAACACTCTGCGACAAGTTACGCTGGGCTTGTCAATTGCCATCCTTTAGTAAGGTAATTTTTTCAGCCGTCATCTTTATGTTTTGGTGTTCAGCATCACGCTGGATTACACCTTCGATGATGAACGGCCCAATTTCTTGCAGTGTGAGATAGTTTTGGCGATAGAGGTAGGGAGGAATGAATATTTGAAGGGAACCTTCCATATCTTCCAGCGTCAGGACAGCCATCATTTGTTTAGAATTTGTCCGTATCCTCCGATAAGTTTGGCGCATTCCTGCGACCCGTGCTTTTCCACCGACAAAGTCTTTAGCTTTTAAGGTTGAAATTGCGCCAGAAGATTGAATTTCCTCACCGAATTTTTCTAATGGGGAAAAATCCAGGCTCACGCCAAGGATTTTCATTTGCGCTTTATATTTCATTTCCACGCTATAGTCTTCATGTTGTTTTGTGTCAGAAAATAATGATAACTGTCCCGGATGTTTAAGGGTCAGTCTTTCAAGAGCCTCTGGTATGGTTGCTAAGCCCTCCATGGCACCACAGAGGATAAGATTTTCAGCTTCTTTATGGTGAGGATCAACGCGAATTAAGAAATCCTCTAATGAATAAAAAGGGCGATTTCTTATGATGGAATCAATGGTTTTCTGGGTCAGGTCCCTGACCTGGTTCAAGCCCATATACAACTTAGGTTCCCCATTTGGATAAGTAACTCTGAAGCGGTGATTTGAATGGTTGATGTGTGGTGGTGCAATGGATAAACCAAGCCGACGTGCTTCCATTAAATAGACACGTTGTGAATAATACCCTCCGCGAAATCCGAGAACGGCTGCCATAAACTCAGCAGGGAAGTGGGTTTTGCACCAAGCAGCGTTCCATGCCAGTTTTGCATAAGAGGCAGCATGTGCTTTAGGAAATCCGTAACCAGCAAAGGCTGCCATCATTTCCCAAATCCGCTCACCGGTTTCGATTGGAACACTTTTGTTCATATGGGCGCCCTCGATGAATTGCTTTCGCAAGGTGTCCATCATACCGCCGGGGTCAAAGTGGCTCATCGCACGTCGGAGAATATCGGCTTGAGCTATAGAAAGCCCGCCTAATTCATGTGCAATACGCAAGACTTGTTCCTGGTAGAGGATGACGCCAAAGGTGTCTCCCAATAAGTCCGTTAAGCTGGGATGAAGATGTTCGATGGGTTCTTCGCCGCGAAATCTGCGTACAAAAGCATCTCTCAACCCACCCCGTAAGGGCCCAGGTCGATAAAGCGCTAAGGCAGCCATGATATCCTCGAAGTTGTTCGCGTTGATTTCCCGTAAAGTTGCGCGCATCCCGGGGCTTTCTATTTGAAAGCAACCAATCGTTTGGGCTTCGGATAGCGTTTTTTCAGTTTCAGGGTCACTTCCCGGTATGCTGTCTAAAACATCCAGGCCATTTTTAAATTCGCTGATCCGCCATGACCTGATTTTGTTTGCGACTTCACCCAGGACGGTTAATCCACGGATCCCGAGTAAATCAATTTTTACCAGGCCTAATTTTTCAATTCCCTCAAGGTCAAATTGTGTATGGTTGATGCCTAAGGAGGTTGAGTGAATCAAGGGGACAAGGTCTCTGATGGGGAAAGGAGTAATTATGATCCCGCCAGGATGGACGGAGAGGTGCCGGGGTATATCAAGAATGGCTTTTGCATCCTTGATAATTCTCTGGATCATTGGGACAGAATGTTCTCCTGAGATACCTGTAAAGGGATCCCTTTCGTCATCATTTCGTTGAAAACTGAAGGAAGACGGCAGCCGTTTGGAAAGCTGTCGAATAGTTTCAGGCGAAAGACCATAAACCTTTGCCACATCGTTCAGGGCTGATTTGGGTCTGTAACGATTGATTGTCCCGACCATCGCGACATGGTCATCACCGTAGGTGTCAAAAACGTATTGAATAACTTCATCTCGACGATGTGATGCAATATCTGTATCGATATCCGGTGGTTTTTTACGAGCCGGGTTAAGGAATCGCTCAAAGTACAAATTGAGGGCGATTGGATCGGGAGATGTGATGTTCAGACAATGGGCTACGAGTGAAGACGCTGCTGAACCCCTGGATGAGGTTGGAATACCCAATTTTCGAGCCTGGTTAATCACATCCTGAACAATCAAGAAAATCGGTGCATATCCCATCTCAGAAATGATGTTAAGTTCATAATTTAAACGTTCCCTGATCGCATCATCAAGGTGATGATAGATTTCCCTGGCACCTTCATACGCCTTTTTCTTGAGGTATTCCGATTGGGATATTCCTGTTGGTGTTTTGAATTCGGGATAATGCGTTTGCCCAACAGGAAGGGTCAGTCGGCATTGACTATTGAGAAGCTGAAGGTTTTCAATGGCTTCAGGGATATCCTGAAACCTGTGAATGAAGTCTTCTTTTGTTGGAAAATAGGCTTGTCTTGAGAGATCATGATCATCTTTAAGGGCATCCAGGCTTGTGTTTTGGCGAATTGCGGAAAGCGTGCGATAGATTGCCTGATTTTCTGGGTTTTTGTAAAAGATGTTTTGCGTGGCGATAATTGGGATGGCATTATCTTTTGCCAGTTTTAACAGGCTTTTTTCGTTTTTTAATTTGCCATCCATAAAACGTTGAATTTCACAAAAAAGGTCATCCTCGAATAAAGATTTAATATCTTCTAAAAACGAATCAGGAAGATACAGTGATTGGGAACTGTTTAACATCAATTCTCTCAGGATCCCCCGTGGATCACCAGTGATGCATATCAAACCAGCATGATGGTTTTGGAGGTGTTTAAGTTCTATTTGTATATTTTCAATCAGCATTAAACTGCTTAAATTTGATAAATTAGCCCAGCCTTCTCGATTTTTTGCAATCAGGCTTAGTACACCCTGATACCCCTTGAAATTAAAATCGATCTCAAGCCCGATAATGGGCTTAATCCCCCTTGCAATGCATGCTTCATAGAAAGCTATTGAACCTGTCAGATACCGATGGTCTGTCAAACCCAATGTAAGAACACCTTGTTTTGATGCCATGATGACCAGATCTTCAGGCGAAATGAGAGATTCTAAAAACCCAAAATAGGAATGGGTTCGTAAAAAGGGGATATCATTCATGATTAATTTTTGTAATTAGAGAACATATATTCTATTAATTATATTATACAAAGGGTTTGCTTTGCAAGCAAATTTGGCATTAAACTGGTTGGGAAAACAAAAAACGGGAGCGCTTGTTGCTCCCGTTTGTCGTTTAGTTGATAGTTTCAATTGCCCTGGATAAAGGCGTTGGTTTTATCCCGTGCAATGCTGTCCTCGTATTGCTCCGGTGGTGTTTTCATGAAATATGAGGAGGGAGCTAATAATGGACCCGATAATCCGCGATCAAGGGCAAGTTTACAGCAGCGAACAGCATCAATGATCACGCCGGCTGAGTTTGGCGAATCCCAAACTTCTAATTTGGCTTCTAAATTTAGGGGAACATTGCCAAAGGTCGTGCCTTCCATTTTAATATGGCAGAATTTGCGGTCGGTTAACCAGGGCACATAATCGCTAGGTCCAACATGAATATCCTCACTTGGGAGGGTATAGGGGAGCATGCTTGTTACAGCACCTGTTTTGCTGATTTTTTTTGATTGTAGACGTTCTCGTTCAAGCATATTCATAAAGTCGGTGTTTCCACCAAAATTAAGCTGGTAAGTATGGTCAAGTTTGACGCCTCGATCAACAAACAGGCTTGTCAACACGCGGTGGATAATGGTTGCACCGACCTGGCTTTTGATATCATCGCCGATGATTGGAAGTCCTTTCTCGCTAAACCGTTTTGCCCAGTAATCTGAACTGGCGATAAAGACCGGGATGGCATTAATGAAACCACAACCCGCATCTAGAACCTGTTCCACATACCATTTTGTTGCCATTTCAGAGCCGACGGGTAGAAAATTGACAACGACATCCGTATTTGTCTCTTTCAGGATTTTGATAATGTCATCTGTTGGTCCAGACGCTTTATTGACAATTTGACTCAGGTAAATTCCTAAACCATCATGAGTCATCCCCCGATGGACAGGTATTCCAAGCTTTGGTACCTCTGCAAAACGATAGGTGTTGTTTGGAAAGGCGTAGATCGCTTCAGACAGATCTTTGCCAACCTTTGTATCCACGACATCAAAGGCAGCGCTGAACTCGATATCTGAGATATGGTACCCACCCAAATCAACATGCATCAATCCAGGAACTCGCTCTTCGTTTTTTGCCTTTTTATAAAACTCTACACCCTGTACCAGGGCAGACGCGCAATTGCCCACGCCTATGATTGCAACTCGAACTTTTTTATCTTCACTCATTAAATCCATCACCTTTCATATTGATGATTAATAAAATACCACTTATCCTGTAAATTTACTATGGTCATTTTACATTATTGGTGTTTTTTAAGAATATTATCATGCCTCTTTTTCCATTGATTAACCAATTCTTTTCT
>Ga0209121_10001905_pt1 | contig 21682 bp, 15 predicted proteins | sample Cruoilmetagenom3_FD_187292 | JGI IMG/M metagenome (GOLD analysis project Ga0209121, IMG submission 187292) | Oil polluted marine microbial communities from Coal Oil Point, Santa Barbara, California, USA - Sample 3 (SPAdes) (version 2) | ecosystem: Environmental > Aquatic > Marine > Oil seeps ...
CAGGGGACGCAGGGGCATGAGAACAAAGAAACAGAGTGAGGATGCCGACAGGCCCGCCTATGTTACCACAGCAGCCAACGGGCTGGCAGACTCGTGTACGGGCAGATTCTGCGGCGAGGATCTTCATGTCACACATTTTAATTTTAGTGTAATAGTCAGCGCGAAGTCGGTTTTGCCGTTTATGAAGGAGCTCTGCAGCGCCAAAGAGCACCAGTTCCGTGGATATCCTGATCCAAACCAACCGGACCAGACTTTTCAGCCGGCCCAGACTTTCAAGCATAATCAAATCACGGTGTTGGAAAGTAAGATCGGGTCGATTAATCCGAACGATATTACGCATAGAAATTACAGTTATGGTAACGAGAATGTCGTATCGTTGGATTTGGTCTGTGAATATATCTTCGACGTAAAAGGCTACGAACGTCTTATACCGGAACCGGTCAAGAAAACTCTTGCCGGAGAAGAAGAAGAGAAATAATAGTGAGCCGGCCAGTAACAAAGGCAGAGTAGGATAAGAGATATGATTAAGATAAGCAGTATAGGCAGTTTTTTCGAAGAACACGTAGAGAAGATCATTCTGGTGATTGTGGGCCTTGTTTGTGCCTGGCTTTTAATCACGCGTGTGATTCTGAGCCCCAACACGGTATCCTTCGATAACCGGAACTTCAGCCCCAGCGCGATTGATAATTACGTGTATGAGAAGGCCCAGGATTTGAGGCAAAAGCTGAACGAGCCGCCCGATCAACTGGAGCCATATAAGCCGCAAGTCGGTGAATTCCTCGCCAAGCTTGATACGTCGATCGGTAAGATAGACACCTCGCTGTGGCCGGTGGTACCTTCTGAGCTTAGAGCCGACGCAGGCGTTGCGGGTATCTATAGCCTCCCTCCTGTCGGTGAAGTCAACGAAGTGGCGGTCGAGCACATAAGGGCGGCGGCTTACATTCCTATCAGCACTGTGACGGCGCAGAATCCTTATGACAAAGCCGGAAACGAGCCGAATAATCTCGATCTTGTAACAGTAGAAGCAAAATTCGATATTGAGGCGTTATACGAAAGTTTCAAGGAGAACTTTTTCGAAGACGTCGAAGAACAATGGGCCGACCCATGCCATGCCAGGCCGATTTTTGCGGCCGTAAACTTACAAAGACAGGAATTCAACAGCGATGGTACCTGGAGTGAGTGGCAGAATGTGCCTCGAACAAAGATCGACCAGTATGGCAAATTGTTTACAATTAAAGAAAATATTGAAGACTTGCCGCCAGGCGGATTAAAAGTGCAGTTGCTGAATTTCGATGATAAACAGATACAGATAGATTTGTTGCAGCCTCAGGCTTATCAGATGGCATCTGCGAAAGAGGAGTGGTTCCCCCCTGTTCTGCATCGCAAGTATATGGATTTGCTGAGGAAAGAGACACAGGAAGAGAAGCGTCAGGCCAAAGAAACGGAAAGAGAGGAACGTGAGAAGGAACTCGAGGACAGACGCAGCAGACGCGCCGACTCAAGGACAGGTACCACCGGGCGTACAACTCGCGGCGGTACGGGCTTGTCATCGTCGGGGGGTATGGGGGATATCTACGGAGGTGGAACTACTAACACGCGGAGCAGAGACCGCAGCAACCGCGGCAGTCAAACCACCACCGGGCGCCTGACCGATGGGGCCGGTGGGCGTTCGACCGACAGAAGGCGTTCTTCGAGAAATCGAACGGGGACAACTGACCCTACGATGGACACATATGCCCTCTACGGAAACGAACGCCCGGGGGACATTAGAGGAGGGACTCTAAGAAGAGGCCCTACGATAAATGATGTTTATTACGATTACGACGAAATCGCATTTAACAGGCTCACGGATTTCTCGAAGTTACGAGAGCCTATCACGTTCTGGCATCATGACGATACCGTTGAACCGAAAAAGACCTACAGATACAGAATCCGGTTGGGCGTTTTTAATCCCGTGGCCGGGACCGATCAGCTAAGTGAGAAGGATAAATCGAAAACGGATAAGGTTGTTTTGTGGAGCGACTTTTCCGATGTCACCGAGCTGGTGGAGATTCCGGGAAGGTCTTACTTCTTTGCACGGGATATACAGGAGGCCGCTAAGGCCACCACCATTACAGTCTGCAAGTATGTGTTAGGCCATTGGTACAGTGAGGATTTCAAGGTAATGCTCGGCGAAGCCATAGGGGATGTTATCGAAACCGAGATCGAAACGGAAAAGCCCCAGCGTGGTCGCGGCCGCGGCCAAGATATCCTGACGAGACGGTTTGCCGCTCAAGCGAGGCCTGAGGAGAAGACAAATGTGCCGGAGATGATTGATTACAGTACCGGAGCGGTTATGGTAGATGCGACGCCGATCAGTGATTGGTTCGGTACAGGAACCCTTCGCACCAGGCATTATTATGATATGCTTTACAGTTTTGACGGGATCAATATCGAGCACATGCCCGTCGGAACGGCGCACTGGTCCAAAGATATGCAGTCTGTTTTTAACTACATAGCAAAACTGGAGCGAGAGCCGCAGGAGCCCTTCAAAACCTTCGGTACCGGCGGCAGACGAAGAGGACGTCCCGGACAAGGCGAGTATGAAGACATGGGTGGATATGACGAAATGTATGACATGGAGATGATGATGGAAGGAATGGATGGTGGTCGAGGTCGTCGTTAATCCGGATTAACGACGCAGACCCCGACGGCTTCGAGCTTAAGCCGGCGAAACTAAAACTCTGATTGAATCAAAGAAATTTATCACCTGTAATTGATTGTCCTCACAAGTCCCTCCAGACTTTCAGCTCGGAATAGTTATCACCGACTATGGGGGTATCCCGCCGGGCGGGAAGTATATTTACATATCTTTTAAAATCGTGATTGATTTTTAAAAATTTATCTTACATAATCTTGATGTAGATAATCCTTAATATATATTTATAATATGAGGCAAAAGAGAGAATGTACGGAATTGTCAGGGAATTTTCCCACAGGTTCGAAAAACACAATGGCTCTATTATCCGCGAAGATCTGCTCGGCTTCGACATAAGTGAGCCGGAAGGAGCCGCGGCGGCAGGAACAAACAGCTTATTCACTTCTGCCGGCCCCAAACTGGTGCGGGATGCCGCTGAAATACTTGAAGAGATGCTTAATGAATAGACTCGTCACCGTCCGATAACTCAACTGTCCGGTGTCAGCGGATTTTTGGATTCGTCCTATAAAACCTAAAGATTTTATACTGATTTTGCCGATAGGAATAATGAACGATAGGTTTATATTAACTAAATAGGGGATGCTTTAAAAAGAAAGGAATCACAGATGAAAAAAGGATTTGAAGTGAAAGGACCCGTCATAAAAGCCACTTTGGCAATAGTAATAATCGCGATCGGTCTTACTTTGGCCGGATGTGGTGAGGAAATGGCGAGGATGCAAGATGAGCAGCTCAGATTGCAGGCAATTATAGATAATAACACCCTGCAAATAGCCGCTTTAGGCAAACGTATCGAACAGAACCAGAACGAGCAGAAGGCCGGAATCGAAGAGGTGCAGAACGATATCCGGCAGGTAGCCGCCAATACTGCCGCCGTCAGCGAAGAGCAGATGAAGCTGCAGGAAACCGTAAATAAGAATGATCGGCAGATGACCAACAAGATAGCTCTTATCGAGCAGAACCAGGATGAGCTCCGGGCCGGAATTGCAGAGGCGCAGAACGACACAAAGAACGTAGCTGTTGATATTGCCGCTGGTATAACGACCATCACGAATGAGCAGGCGGGACTATACGAGAAGGTGGAAAACAACAGCCGGCAACTGACGAACAATGTGGCCCTTATCGAGCAAAATCAGCAGCAGTGGCAAGGTAAGATTGAAGGCCTGCAGCAAAATATTCAGGAAGTAAATACCAGGGCAAGTGCTCTCGGAGATGATTTGCTGAAATTGCAGGAAGTTCTTCAAAACAACATCCGGGAATTAGTAAGCATGATGGATATCGACGATCAGGAACAGCTTAAGTTTCAGGAAAAGATTCAAAAAGACCTCCTGGCGTATGATAATTCCATAAGTGCCATCAAACAAAGCCAGAGTAAATTACAAAACCAGATCGAAGATGTGCGAAATAGTGCCGAGGCCATGAGCAGCGAGCTGCCGGCGGCTATCGAACAATTAAGAGAGGAAATCGAGCGTAACAACTCGGTGGAGGCCGGGACTAACGAATCTAACTCGCCGCCTTCGGAGACAAACAGCATAGAGTGACCTGGGAAGAAAACGCAGCGAACGGAATAGTGTTATTTTTACGGCCCCGCACCGATTGGGCATAAGCATAAGCCCGGCCGGTGCGGGGCCGGCAATTTTACCAGCCGTTATTATTTGTATTTCACCTCCAAATTCGTTATCTTAGTCCGGCATAAAACGGAGCAACGTGTTTCGGTTATTCAAAATTCTGAATTTAAATTGGCTGAGAAAGTATATGATGAGTCGATCTTTGGTTATATTTCTTGCTTTATGTGCAACTGTATCGATTCCCGACACGGCGATATCCGTGCCCGCCTTTCCCGCGGCCGAGGGCTTTGGCGCCCAATCAATCGGAGGCCGGGGCGGCAAGGTCTTCTTCGTAACGAATCTCAATGACGACGGCCCCGGCAGTCTGCGAGAAGCGGTGAAAGCCGACGGCCCCAGAACGGTGATTTTCAGCGTATCCGGCACCGTTGCTTTGAAATCGTCAATAGCTATTACCAAACCATATATCACCATAGCGGGCCAGTCCGCCCCCGGCGACGGCATCTGTTTGAAGAACCACGCCCTGGCTATCGCCGCCGATAATGTCATCGTCCGGCACATCCGGTGCCGGCCCGGAGACAATGCCGGAGCCGAGAGCGATTCTCTGTCGGTCTCGTCAGGCCGTGACATCATCGTCGACCATTGTTCCACAAGCTGGTCCGTAGACGAAACACTGTCAGCCTCCTCAAGGGGCCGGCTCGGCAATGTCACCGTACAGTGGTGTATTATTTCCGAAAGCCTGCACGATTCGATCCATCACAAGGGCCCGCACGGCTACGGCTCTCTCATACGCGGCAGCTCCGGCAACGGGTACACCTATCATCACAATCTCTACGCCCATCATCATGCCCGTCTGCCCCGTCCGGGCAATTACATCGACCGCAGCAGGGACCCGGAAGGCTTCATTTTCGATTTCAGAAATAACGTGATTTACAACTGGGCGGGCAGGGCCGCGGGCTACAACGCCGACGGTTCGAATGGTACGAGCAGCATCACGAAAATGAACTTCGCCGGTAACTATTATAAAGCCGGCGTCAATTCAACGGGCAACCTTGCATTTTCGGAAAGCACGCGGTCCGCAAGGGCATGGTTCAGCGGCAATTGCATGAACGGCAGCTATCCCGGCGACCCGTGGTCTCTTGTCAGCTTCAGTGAGTTTTCAGCCGAAGACATAAAAGCTTATAAGCAGTCAAGCCCGATACCGGTCCCGGCGGTCAAAACGGATGATGCGATAACCGCTTACAATCGTGTTCTGGCGGAAGCCGGCGCCGTGCTCCCAAAAAGGGATGCCGTGGACATCCGAATCGTAAACGAAGTAAAAAACGGCACGGGAAAAATAATTAATGATGAGCAGCAGGTCGGCGGCTGGCCGGAGTTGAAATCCACCGCACCACCTAAAGATTCCGACAAAGACGGCATGCCCGATGCATGGGAAAAACAACACGGTCTCGATCCCAAGAATCCCGCCGACCGAAATGCTGATAATGACGCCGATGGTTACACAAACATGGAAGAATACCTCAACAGAACAAAACCGTAAGCTGCTCGATATCCATTAGCTTATGGCTTTTCGCCGGTGTTTGTTATTTCCATCTGGTTCTTCTTATAGTGGCACTCGGCTGCATAAAAACATTTGGGGTATCGGACTCTGGAAATTCGTTTTCATGCATCCATTTGCCGTAACTATCAAGAGAGCGGTGATCATCCCTTACCTCGAAAGTTTTGAAACCGAAGTACACTCCCTTTTCACCAAGAGCCAAAGATATAAACGGCCCTATCATGGGACACCTGATAACGAACCAGGGTTCATCCCCCTGCCATGGATTTTGATTCGGCTTCCAGAATTTTGGGACGGGACGAATCATGTGCCCGGCGACAATGTCGAACTTGATTCCAAACCCGCCGTCCTGATATCCTTTCTTATCATGGTCGAACCACAAGCCGCGTTCGAAGGAGCCCGCTGACAAGCTAATACCTCCTACGCTGCCCGCCCTGCAGCCGGTCGCAAGTAAAACAAGAATTACACTTAAGATTCGCATTCGAATATATCAGTACCAAGGGGAAACTATCTAACTTGAAATTTCTTTTTGAAGAAATCCAGAGATTTCATTTCGGCATATGGCAAATACAGGAATGAGCTGTAATGACCCGCAAAAAGATAAACTATCTCCGGTTTACCGATACTCTTCCATAGCTGGTCGCAGCATTTTCTGGGAACAACCCTGTCAAACATTGCCGTAAACATTAAGACCTCTCTCGCATCCGCGTATCGCGCCAGCCTGAGAGGGTCCGTCACTACTTTGTCCGACAATTCAGTATGTATCGTTTCCGGGTTGATGCCCATTTCAAGCAGTTCATTGATGTAGTCTTTGATGTTTTTTTCCTTGGAGAGCAAAGTTATGTCTGCGATACTGCCGCCGGCAAGGCCCATTACAGTACACTTCAATCTTTCATCCACCCCCGCCACCATGCTTGCCCTTATACCGCCGAGGCTTAAACCCAGGCACCCAAGTTTATCGCTATCGACTTCTTCTCTTTGAACCAGGTAATCCAGTATCTGCCTGTTATCCAAAACGGTTTGTCTGAAATAATTCTCAACTTCTTCGGCGGTCTCGGTATCGTCCAGATCAAACTCGCGATTATGTACAACGGCACAATTGAATCCATTCGATGCAAAATGTTTGGCGAAACCCCTGACGGAAAAATCGACTCCGCCCGATATCGGCAGAATAAGCGCCGTCGGAAATTTGCCCGGCTTTTTCTGCATATAGTAATCCAACTTTATATTCTCGGTGCCGAAGACGTTCAGCGCCGAAGGAAACTCTATCCCATGGACAATATAGCTTTTCTTTTCGGCAATCTTTTCAACTTTGGCTTCGATTTTTTGCCTGGGATAACTATAGTATTCCAGCATTTCCGGAGTTCTTTTGGCCGGTCCTGTATAAGCCGGGTCACATTTGTAATGTGTGCAGGAACACGATAAAACTATGCTCGAAACCAGTATTAATTCAAATACCCTGGCTTTCTTTAAGTCTTTTAATCTTGTATTCACTATCTTCTCCCTTTTTGACATAGCTCACTGAGCTTGCCGCCGGGCTGCGCTGTTCGCCCGGGTTCTGCTCTTCCGCCAAAGCAGGATATCCGGGCAGTTCTTTCATTATCCCTAACCATGCGCGCTCAAAAGCTTCTTCCATAGCGATTGGCTCTTCTCTGATTCTTTCGTTCGCCAAAGTTATATCGGAAGTTGCGCTGAAAACTTTGCGCCCTGTCCTTGTATCCCAGATCTCCATAGACAGTATTCCGCTGACTATTTGGGTTTGGAGGAATTTTACACCAATAACTGAAAGCCTGCCCTGGCTCCAACGCTTGATATCCAATAAACAAGGCAGGACAAGATAATCAGCTCCGATTTCCTTCGCTAAGAATTCGAGATCTGATTTTCTGAACATGCCGTTTTCCTGGTAGAATTTTCTCATTTCCGCATGTTTTTGGCTTATACCCTTTTCATTCAATTTGTTCGTAAGATCCGTAAATGACAGGACCTCAAGACTTTTATTGGGTATGTTTTCTACATCTTGTTTCTTTCCAAAGCCGAGGAATTTAATATTGAGTGAGCTTTTCGAATTTTCGTAGCCCTTCTCATACCCTTTTTCCAAGGCTCTTGCTAAAGAATCGGAGACTTCAGATCTATGTTGCTCCTTACCTGTGCTTGTTTCCGCTAAAAGAATATAAGTCTTTCCCTCTATTCTTTCGGTCAACCTGTATTCTTCGGAGACAGGAGAGACCTTCACTGTTTGAGCTTGCTGTTCCAGTGTTCCCGAACAGCCCGAAAAATACAGGGAAATCACTGAAAGCAAAACTACTTTGGAAATTGGCTTAAAAGCGCGTTTTTTCATTGTTTCCTCGACCGCCTTTCTTTTGTGTTTAGGTATTGTAATCTTTACTCGACCAGCCGTCAAAATCGATACAATCGTCGCCGCTGCAAAATGATAGACTATACCAAACTAACTCCGCTGGACGATTCCGCTCCCCCGAAAAACCGAATGGTAGTCAAATAAATCCAATAATTGAACTTCTTCACCATGCAGTTTGATTTATGTGCTCGACAGGAATAGATTAAAATTTCCTATCACCCCCGCATCAACCGCCCCAGAAAAATCTTATTTACATTAATATACCATATTAGTTGCCTAATGTCAAGATAATTTTGGCTCGCACAAGCGACAAATCGCGATGTAGCCCTTTTTACAGGGAGGGAAAATGTTGCCCCTGCTGAGTCCCAAATGAACTTTTTACAAAATTCTTGTCCCAAATCAGTTTTACGGCTCATCCCTGCCGGTCCCGGTCCAGAGCCGGTTGTTGCCGGGGCCTCCAACGTCATTGAGTCCCTTCTCTACGGGACGTTTCGTGGCCGGATCGACCTCGTATCCCAACTGCTCATAGGTCATCGCCTCGGCATGGCCATCCAGAAAGGCGGCGTTGGCCACACGGCCATGCCGGGCATCTGCCGGCGAATATTTCAGCGGGCCGAGTGCTGGATTTTTCGGTGCAAAATCCAAGGCCCCCCTGCTGACCGCCATCTTCGGCGGATCGACCAGATAGGCGTGCTCACCATGCGGGATATTGCAGCCCCGGCTGTCGCAGAAAACAAGCGTCTGGGCGGGAGATTTGATTTTTGAAAACCAGGCGGGGTAGTTCGCACAGCCCGAACCTGACGGATGCGGCCGCGTGTTACCGAGATACTGATAGTTGTAACCATACGCACCGTTGCGTATACTGCGTGCGTATTCATAATGTTTCAGTGACGGACACATATAGTAATCATTGTCCATCTCCAGGGCTGCATTGAACTCTTCCTCCGTTTCGTACTCGTAAGGATTGATGACATATCCCATTCCTTCGTTGAGAAACCATATCCATCTCGGCCTGTAGCGCTTGTACGGACCGATTTCGATGAAGTCCGTCGCCTTTCTAAGTCTGTCCGGCGGAAACTTGTCATTGTTGTCATCGATATAAAGTCTCATAGAGACGGCCAGGCGTCGTACGTTGGCCATACATACGGTCCTTCGGGCAAGCTCCCGGGCGCTGCCGAGAGCCGGCAAAAGTATACCCATCAGCAGGGCGATAATCGCGATGACCACTAATAATTCGATGAGCGTAAAACCGGCCCTTCGACTCCGCTCAGGGTAAAGAGGGGGGGCTTCATGCCGAGCGAAGACGAGGCATCGCTTTTCTGTATTGTATTCCATGTCTTTTTTCCTTTTTAGCTCTTGGGTTTGTGAAATTCGATCCATAGGCCGTAATTGACGTTATCGCCGCCCGGAGGATTCGGCCTGTGAATTTCCCATTCTTTGATTTGCAGCACCTTCATAATTTGCCGCAGTTCGTTTGCCGCCTTGTCGACGTCATATTTCATTTTTCGGCCTTGTTTACCGCGAATCTTTTTAGCCGTTGCTACGGGCAGGTTTCTCGAAAAGCCGCGCCCGATATAAGCGACATCTCCGGGCTTGAGAACGCGATATATCTCACCGAACGCCCGTCTCTTGTCCTGCCAGAAGGGGAAAGAGCCCCTCGAAACGATGACATCCGCATAGTTGTCGCGAAAAGGAAGGGCGCAGGCATCGGCGAATACGGCGCTGACCCTATGACCAAAGCCTCGCTGCTGCGCCTGCTCATAAAAATACGGAAAGAAATGCGGATTGATATCGGCGTTTATCCAATGCAGCCGGGTATGTCTGCATAGTTCGAGAATGAGTGTCCCCGGGCCGCTACCGAGGTCAATCCCAACACCTTCTTTCTCGCGCAAATTTAAATCCGTCACGATTTGCTCGGCTAAAGGAGCATAGACGGGTGCGAGTGTCCCCCGGCTGGTCCTTATCATGCCAAGCGCATTGGCCTCGGTATATCTCTCGCGCGGAGGCGAGGGAGTGTGTTTTACAGTGACACAACCAGCGAAGCATAAAAGCAATACCAGAGCAAGCAAATAAAAGCTACGCAATATTCCGATCATCAAACTAATCTCCACTCAAAACTCTGGCCTTAACCATGTACTGTAAATACTGGTCGCACGTAGCGAGAAAATTATCCTGGTGCCCCGTTTTGAGCGGAAGCAAGAAATCTTTGACCAAAGCACAAGATTTGTCCGTCTTCGAGGGTGACTGCTGCACGGCCGTCACAGTCTATGGCAAGCCCCCAGGTAACAGGAGCCGCCGGCACGGGCTGCGACCAGAGAACTTTACCGTCCTGAAGGTCCAGAGCAACAATCTCCGTTTTACAGGCCACCACCACGGCGTTCCTGCAAACCGCCATAGCGACGCTGTCCTTACAGTCGTAGTCCCATAACGGCTTGTCCTTAACTCCGAGCCTGCTCCAATTAATATTGAAACGATTGCCGGGATTCGCCATTTTTGCACTTAGCAACTTTTTGTCGATCTGATCAAAACATAAAATCTTCTTATTGTTCTGATTACTCACCCATACAACATCCCGGCCGCTACTCGAAGTAAGGAAAACCTTGTTAAAGACGGTGGCGTCGAAGACATCGTATTTGGGATGAGCGTAGAAAGGCTTACCGCAGGCTACTACCTGATCACCGAGCAGAGAAAGCTCCCAGCCGCGAGGAGTTTGTGAAGCAACAAGATTGTTTTGCACGAGTACTCGAAGCGCATCTTCATTGTTAAGACATTTTCCATCTGCAGTATCATAGACAGCCGGCGAAACTGCGTTGCCGCCGGCGAGATAAAGCTTGTCGTTATGAAGCAACATATGACCATGCACGCTCACGCCGGTACGTGCTTGTCGGTTAAGATGGCCGGATGTATTATTCTGCCACTTTATCCGGCCGTTCTCAGCATCGAGAGCATAGACATAAGTGCCGTCATAATTGACGATACCGGCTGCCACGTATGCAGTCCCATCTTCAACCAGCACTCCACTTGCGGCGGGCCAGGTAGACATAAGCGAATCGTAAACGGGAATAATCCTCTCGGCCGGAGCTGCACGGAACCGCCATAGCAGCCGACCTGTCTTTGCCTCGAAAGCATAGACCCATCCGTCGCCGGAGCCAACCATGGCGCGTCCGTTCGAGATAGTCGGTGGAACGCGAACTGTTCCGGCCGTATATGCCTTCCAGCGCAGTTTACCGGTCGCCGCATCCAGCGCTCGCACAATACCATCGGGTCCGCTGGCAAAAACAAACCCGCCGGCGGCTACCGGAGCCGTCGGAAGGGGAAGTGCCGGTGAGAATTCCGCTTTTGGATCGAACTGCCAGAGCAGCTTGACTTTCTCAGGGATGATCGCTTTTGTTGTTGCGCTGCCGGTGTTGTCTGCCCTGAAGGTTGGCCAGTCCGCTTCTGATACTTGTAAACCTGCAACCTTTGTCGGCTCGTCGGCCACTTTTTCAAGGCGTTTGGCTTCAGTGGCCCGGGCGGAGAAATCGAATTCTGCCGCCGGCCCCAAAGAGGTGATTCCATAGATCGAAAGCTGACAGTCACATACCGACGGCCAAAAGTACAATAGGCCATTGGCTATCGTTACGCCATCATGACACGGTGGACGCATCGGTGAAACAAGCTGAGGATGTCCGCTGGCAATATCGAGCCGGGTCGAACCTCCGCTTGCTCGGTAAAAAATCGCATCAAGGGTCCCTGTGGGCCGGGTACACGCACGACGTCCCGTCTTGAGCTTAGCCAATACTTTGCCCGTTAAAGGATTAAATTTCATGCTTAAGCTGCCCACATCGTTTTGGCCGCTAAGACCATAGAGACCGTCTTCCCGCAAAACCAACTGGAAGTTATTGTAAGGATTTTCCCAAAGGATGCTGCCGTCTTTGGTTGAGACGGCGAGAAGTTTATCCACCTGGGGGCCGGCAAAATATAATGCTTTGTCGGAGCACTTCAGGTAACATGTTGTTCGCCAGTTTGTGCGATAGTCCTGCCGGTTCGAATACGGACCAAGTGCCGCGAAAAGTTCAGGAGCGTTATCAGGAGTCTTTCGCCAGAGCACTTCGCCGGTTTTAGCATTCAAACAAGCCAGATACGCGCCAAATCGAAATATATAGATACGCCCGTTTTTCATACACATAGCCCGGCCGTCAACAGGCTTATCTTCTCGATAGCTCCACAGGACCTCTTTGGTCCCGGGATTGATGGCCAGTACGTTTCGGCCGAAACCCCATGGGTGTGCCTGATAAGCCGCTTGACTGTCTTTGATGCGGTCAGGCTGGTTAAAGCCCTTCGATATCGGATTCCAGGGCCAGCCATGAGCTTCCCGGCGCCATCGCTTCGTCGGGTCTCTTTGCTCCTGCTCGCCTATGAGTGCATAGAGCACTCCATTTTCGAGGCCCATCCACTTCCAAAAGGTTCCGCAGGCCAACTCCGTGGGCGGGATTATCTCGTCCTTCAGGCGGCCGGTCACGGTGTCTATCATCTTGCAGGATTTGTCGTCGCCGATATATAAAGTTGCAGGCGTTGCTATCATCGTGTTGCGATGAATCATAACGCCCTCGTTCAGGTCACGTTCCCAAAGCAGGGTGCCGTTGTACCCATTGAACGCGACGAGTTTATTGAGAAAGGGCTCTTCCCGCTTCTTGAAGGCAACGTGTCCGAACGCCTTGAACACTCTGCCTGCTGAAGCTACTGCGACCTGAGGCATCGGTGCGTATCGCGGCTCAGCTAAAAAATGTGTCAGATAAGGCGCCAGTATAACTTTGTCCTGAGATTGCGGATTGTTGTCCGGGCCGTGATATGGGTGACTCCAATCATCAACGCCTTCGCAAGACGGCTTTGTGAGAACCTTGCGTCCCAGCAGGGCTTTGCCGCCCGGGCGCAGCACTCTGAGCGCCTCGGCTTCGGAAACATCGCTCCGGCGTCCGATGGCGATAAGTGCATCGGCCAGGTTATCCGCCAGATGCAATTTTGTTAAGGAGCCTTTCTCGATAAAAATGCGCTTGCCGTAGAGCCCTGCCTCATCGGCGATTTCGCGCGCGGCTTGCACGTCCTCGGCGCGCGGCAGTTGGAGATAGATCAACAGTTCGCTCTGCCGTGCAAGTTGCAGGGCACGTTCACATTCGGCATCGCCGAGCACCACGCAGATTCCGCGCTTGACATCGATTCTATCAAGAATCGACCGGCCCCGTCTCGCCGGACTGGCAATAGGCTGACTGAGCAGAATGCCTATCGCTGCGATTATCAAGCTTATACTTATCCTTCTCATTTTTCTCCCTTTCAAAATATTCGCCTGGGGGCGCCGGTCTACTCAACCAACTGTCCCCGGCTCATTTCTAAGGTTCGCGTTGCGTGTGCGGCTGTCCGGACATCGTGGGTAACAAGCAGCACACATCCACCCTCGGCGACATATTGACTGAGGTAGCTTAACACAGTATTTGCATTACCCTCATCCAGATTTCCGGTAGGTTCGTCAGCTAATATAATTTTCGGTTTATTCAAGAGAGCTCTCGCCAGTGCCGTACGTTGCTTCTGGCCGGTGCTAATCTGAGCTGGCACATGGCCGGCGCGATCATCCAGGCCGAAACTGCTGATGAGTTCTTGCGCTCTTTGACCAGCCTTCTTGGTCGGCAAGGCCAGCGACGGAGCTAAAATGTTCTGACGTACTGTCAGGTAGGGAATCAGGTGAAACTGCTGAAAAACGAAGCCTATCATGCGGGCCCGTATTTTGCTTCGCATCTCGGGACTCACCCCATAGGGGTCAGAACCATCCAAATTCAACTGCCCTTTGCTTGGTCGCAGAAGACCGCCGGCGGTCAACAGCAGTGTAGTTTTTCCACAGCCGCTCGGACCACATACTGCTAAAAATTCCCCCGGCTGAACAGATAACGAAACCTTATCGAGAGCCGTCACCTTGCCTTCCGGGCCGTCATAAATCTTAGTAATATTTTTGAACTCAACCATTCTGTTAACCTAAAAACTCATAATTGTAAATCTAAGGTACCATTGGTGTTTTTTGAATTGCATCTCCTTCTGTAAAGATTTACACCTCTCTCAATACATCCGCCGGGTCCTGCCTGATTGCGAACATGGTTGGAAGCCAGCCGGATATGACAGCCAACATCGGCGCTGTAATCAGGCACAGCAAAAGCAGACCAGGGTTGAACAGTTCACCAGCAGTAGCAATTCCTTCCATATCATCTTCCAGTACGAGTGCGAGCCACCTGCCTAAGCCGAGACCGGTAAAGATTCCCAAAAGACCTCCGAGTAATCCCATTATCAAGAACTTTGAAAGAAATAAAAACATAATTTGTCCTGCCCGGAAACCTATCGCTCTTTGAATTCCAATTTCAACTTTACGGTCACGTACATTGTTAAACGCAAGTAAGCCGATCCATACAGCGCAAGCTACCATAACCAAGGGTACCAGCACAGCGGCAAAAAATTCGCGTTCAGAGCGCATCTTAGTTCTATGCCGCCTCTCTCTCTCAACTGCCGATTTTGCTTCCTGACCGACTTTTGCTCTGGCCTCGGCTCTGGCAATAGCCTTGGTTCCCATCTCGATAACCTGCGTTCCCGGAAGAATCTGTTTTATCTCTTCTCTAACCTTCATCAGCAGGCCTTCCACTCCCTGGCAAATGCATTCAAGAGCCAAAATCGCATTAATATGCCCTTCTTTGTCGAGAAGCTCCTGTGCCTGGCTTAGATGAATCCAAGCCGTATAATCATCTTTGCTGCCACGTTCTTCATGGCATTTATGCACGGTGAATTCCCTGCCAAGAAGCTTGACCTTGTCACCGTTATGAAGTCCGAGGCTGTGGTGCAATCCATATCCAAGTACAATCGTTCCCGGGGGCACCGGCTGAACAAGAGGCCTTCTCGGATCTTTATGGAGATTCGGGACTTCGCCTCGCGTCCCGATAAGAGTAATCGTGCGATTTTTCTCCGGCCATTTTATTCTTTGCTGCAGACTCGGCAAGAAATGACGAACGACAATAATTCCCGAATTCGCCAAACGCGTAACGTACTCCTCCGGCATATATTCCGAAGGATAACCTTTCATGTGCAAGTCTCGAATATTCTGTTGTTTTGGAAGAATTAAAAGGTTAAATTTCAGTTTCAATGTTGCCTTTCGCATTTCATCTTTCAAAACCGCCATCTTTTTCTCGGTTTCTTCTTCTTTTTCGTTCAATATCTTCTGAGTTTGAAGGTCATGTAACTTTAGCAACGTCATCGCTCCCGTCAGCGAACCAACTGCAATGATAACAGCAAAAATTCCTAATGCAAAACCACGCCAGCGGTGCAGCATTTCCCTCGTAAGTATGTGCCAAATTTTCACAATTGAATTCTTTCAAAAATCATAACCAATTTTGCCTTAGGTCGGTCACTCCTTCCGCAAAACGACAGCCGGATCCTGCCTGGTAGCAACTATTGCAGGAATCCAACTGGCTGTCACTGCGATCGCCACCGCCAAACATATCGCAAGCCCGAACAGCTTGAAATTTAACATCCACTCATATCTGTTTTCACCAACCGGCTCCGACCAATTACCGCCGAGAAAGCTTCCAGCGAAGAATCCCAGAATCCCGCCGAAAAGGCCGATTACAATGGCTCTTGACAAAAAAATGTAAAGTATCTGCCGGGAGCGAAAACCCAGTGTGCGAAGTATTCCTATCTCCGTGCGTCGCCCTCTTACATTCCCCAACGCCAGCAATGCAATCCACACGAGGCATATAACCATTACCAATGAAATCAGAATCCTGATAAAACGTGTCCTGCTTGCTCTCAATTGAGCCATATGTTCCCTCTCCCTTTCAATTGTTGCCTTTCCTTCTTCTTCCACTTTAGTATAGGCATGTACTTTTGCAAGAACATTTGATGCCTTTTCAATCACCTGTGTGCCTGGTAGTATCCGTGTAATTTCGTCCCTGACTTTTGGCAGGTTTGCCCATGCGCTGCGGCATTCAAAAGCGATAATCTCGTTTATCAATCCTTTTTTATTTAGTAATTCCTGTGCTTCCTGCAGATTTATCCATACTGTCATATCTTCTTCTGAGCCAGACTCTCCATTGCACTTGTGTACAACAAATTCATTGCCCATAAATAGAATCCTGTCACCAGCATTCAGTCCTAATCCCTGTTGAATTTCATAACCCAATACAATCTTTCCCTGTGGAACTGCCTCGAGGCTCAACTCATGGGAATACAGACCGGGATTAACCGCTTTTTTATCCGATGTCCCTACAAGAATAACCGCCCATTTTGTTTCGGGCCAATTCACCTTCTTACGCAGTCTTGGCGCAAGGTGTTCAATAGTAACAATCCCGGACTCCTGAAGCCGAGAAAGGTACTTCTCCGGCATATACTTATCTCCATAATCTTCTGCATACCAGTCGCTGAGGTTTTGGTCTTTAGGAAGAATAACGATGTTAAACCCGAGCTTTTGCATCGCTCTCCTGACGTCATCTTCCAGGATTCGCATCTTTTCCTGAGTCTCAAATTTTTTTTGTACGAGAATTGTTTGCGTACGGGCATCATGTAATCTCACGAGTGTCAGCGAACCAGCAAGGCACCCTATGGCCATTGCAACGGTCAGTAATCCTAATGTAAAATTGAGCTTGCGATGTAGAATCTCTCTAATTATCAAACGTGAGATTGTCATATGGATGTTACTTTCTAAAACGGCTCATTGCGAAGGTCCCCAAAGCAGCAACTACCAGTATGGTCCCCAAAGACACAACGGTCGTTCCCATCACACCGAAGCGGTGAACCTTCTGCTCAGGAGCTTGGGCCGGTTCCGGCAAATCTTTATCCGTGACCGATGAGTCGGGACCCGGATTGATCGCTGCGACAACAACTTCGCTCTGTGCATTGAGACCTGCATCGGCCGGTTCTTCCGGAAACACACCGGTCAGCTCCGGCAGCGGCTCTTCGGCCATTTCGTAGAACTCCTGGTAAAACTGCATCGCCGCGGCGTCCCAGTTTACCGACATCAGCAAATCGACGCCGGGATTCATCATCTTGATTTCGCAGCCGCACGGGCCTGTAATAAAAGAAATCGTCTCCCGAATCGTATCGGCGTTGATTCCTTCGGAAGCGAGAGCATATAGCGCCCGGCCTCGTCCGAATACCGGGAACACAATCGGCCCATCCGCGTAGTCACCCAGGTCCGGCTCGCTTTTCAGCAGCATCTCCAGCAGCATCCGCTCTTCCGGATCGGAGCGTGAGATTGTCAGCGTCGAGAATTCGTACGACACCACGGGCATATCCAGCTCCTCGGCAAGCTCCGACGTCATTTCCTTCAGCTCTTTCGTCGCCGTAGCCAGTTGCTCGTCCAGTATCTGCATGGCCGCCTTGTCCTTAGCCGCATTGCCTGATTCGACGACCAGCCACACGGCCGTTTGGCCGTCCGTCAGACGCTGGGCTAACTGTAGACGCTTCGGCGACTGAATCAGAGCCTTAACCGTAGCCGGAGTGAATTCACCGGTCCAGAACGGCGCCGCCCGGCCTTTTTGATAGGGATACCAGATCGCCAGGGCCGGCAAAGTTTCGGGAACCGCCCCGCCCAAAATACTTGTCAGCTCATTTTCCGCCGATGTCTCCAAATCCATCGTCGAGATTCTAAGATTCAGAAACTCCGCATCTTCGCCCTTTAACAGCGCAGCGGCAGGATCATCGTCGGCCAGCGGGCCGCGATGAATCAGGACCGCTTCGTAAGCATCAGGCGCCCAACGCTCGAGAGCGTAGCGAAAAACCGGAACCGCGCAACCGAATACCGGCCGGGCCAAACACGCAGAAATCAAAATTAAAAATACAAAACACCGGTAATGTTTCATTTCTGTTTTACCTAAGCAGAATACCAATTATCAGAATTCCTTACCCCAATACGATACCCGATTCACTATTGTTTGTCAAAACAAAGTACTTTGCCACTTTTAGTTGCGAGGTACAACCGTCCGTTGGCCGCGGCCATGCCGTCCCAGACCGGCAGCGAATCGAGCTTATATTCGGCCAGTTTTTCGCCGTCCGGGGCCGAAACGGCATACAACAGAGCTCCCTGCCGGTCCTCAAGCACAGAATCCTGCTTAGCCAGGGCGCTTCGGTTCTCTGCTGCATCGGGCTCGTAGAAGGCTTGAAGCTCATCGGCCACGTCCTGCGGCCCGGCGACAAACAGCGTTTCGCCGGCGAGCACCATGGCCCGAACCAGTAGCGGCGGTTTTTCCTGTGACCAGCGAACGTCGGCGGCCCAGAGCGATTTAATGTCGAAACGCTGCCGGAGCTGCCAGTCCGAGGAATTAGCGTTTTTCTTCTTGGATCCGGCATTGATTTTTCTTCTGCCGGCTGTGACGCGCTGGATCGATTCAGGCTTTATCTGCCTGTCGGCGGCGTACAGATTATATTCGAGGACCGAGGCATTGACCATGTATTCGGGCTTACGGCCGTAACCGTAGACGGCATCGTCATCGAAGACCATTATCCGTCCGGAAGGAACCAGACGGCCGGCCCGGAACCAGCCACCGTAGCCGCCGCCCATGGCCCGACCGTACATCCAGTAGGAACGGAAGAACCATGAGTCGTCCAGGAATCCGTTCTGACAGAACAGGTGGCCCCCATCTCCGACCTGCTGCTCGACTGGTATAGGTGCTACCCACGGGCGGTCGCCGGTCAGATCGAACTGCTGGCCGCGCATGTATAGATGGCGTCCATCGCTGGAGAGGATGTCGGGCAGCGCCACAGGCATGGTGAGGCGATTGACGTGGATCTGAAGGTTCTCGCCGGTCTCCGGGTCACGGTCGTCGAGAATCTTCTCGGAGAGCTTGCGGCCTGTCGCCGGGTCGAGCCGCAGGAATCGCAGGCCCCCGTCGAGAAACATCGACCTGCCAGCAACACAATAGACCGCATCGTTCTGGATGAGGACGCTGCCGTGCACGGGCCAGAGAGACTCGATTTGTTCGTATGCCATCATCCGCATATCCGTAGGGGCGGCGCGGAAACGCCAGGCCAGCACGCCGTCGGCGGCCCGCAGGCAGTACACCCAACCGTCGGCCGAACCGAACAGGACGCAGCCTTTATAAATTGTCGGCGGGCTGTCAACACGTCCTCCGGAGCTGTAGCTCCAGAGACGCTCGCCCGAATCGGCATTTAGGGCATGGACCTGGTGTGTATCGACGGAGGCTACGAAAAGCTTATTGCCGACGGCAACCACGCTGCTGAGCTTAGCGTCCAGGTCGGTTTGCCAGGCGTTTTTTAAGTCAGCCGGGACCGCTGTCTTAGCACAACCGCTCCGCGCCGGGTCATGGCGATACATCGGCCAGTCGTTTGGATTTTCGGTTGCCGATTGCCGATTGTCGATTTTCCCGTATGCAGGGCCGCGTTCGAGCCTGCCTTCGTCGGGGACTTTTTTGGGGATCGCGATCGTCGCCGGCTCCGGCGCCAGTGCGTTGAATCCGTTGAGCTTCGATTGCAGGTAGCAGCCGCATGAGTGAGGCGGGGCGTAGATAAGGCCGTTGCAGGGCATAATCCCGTAGATGCACCCGCCGCGGACCCAGTGGTTGGTCAGCCAGCTTTCAGTCTTAGGATCGATAAATTCGATGCCGGTTCGCGAGGTCAGCAAGTATTGGTCCGTCGCCTTTGCCGGATAGCAGCGATGATGGAACCAGTAGATATCCACATCGGGTGGAAACTGTTTTTTTACCTGGCCTGTGTGAGGATCGAGGCCTGTGAAAATACCGGAGTCCTTGCCGACGGCGATCGCGCCCGACCAGAGAAGCCCGCCTGCGACCATCAGGTCCTCCGGCGACTGGTGCCCGGAGCGTGGGTGCTTGGCCGACCAGAGTTTTTTGCCCGTCCTGGCCGAGACCGCGGTCATTGACCTGTCGCCCCCGGCTAAGACCACAACATCTTGCCAGACGAGCAGTCGCGGGCCGAAGCACGCGGGAATTATCTTCCGCCGTCCGATAGGCTCGGATTGCCAGGTTTGCTCGCCGGTGCTGCGATTGAGGCAGACGAGCTTTTCGCCGTCGTGGAAATAAACGCCCTTCGCGTCGGCGGCCAGTGTCATCGGGGCGACCGCGGCATCTTCCTTCCACAGGATACTGCCTGTATCGGCATTGACAGCGCATATTTTACGCGGGTGCTCGTCCCAGGCCCAGCCAGTGTTGGCGTGCCGACTGTTGTCCCAAACGTAGGGGAATTTCTGCCGGTACTCGGGCCACTTCGAGGGCGCATCGTTGACAAGCGCGAAAACAACGCCGTCGGAGACTATCAGCTCTTCGGTATTGGCTGTGCCCTCGTAGGTTCGGATTGTTTTACCGGTGGCCGCATCGAGTGCCGTTACCGGGGCATCCAGCTCCAGCGTGACATAGACCGTGTCTCCCACGGCCACCAGGCGCCGTGTCACCTGGGCCGGACCGCTTTTCAAAGGCCACCTGTGCGTGTTCCATAAAGGCATCGAACACTTCCACAGGGGCACTCCGTTGAATGCATCCCGCGCGGTGAGGAACCACCTTGCCGGCAACTGAATCGACGCTCTTGAACCTTCGTCCATGATGTAAAACAGCCGGCCCCCGGTCGAGACCAGCGCGCTCATACTGGCCATGTGGTCGTGGTGCCGCGACCAGCGCGGGCTGCCGAGCCACTGGTATCGCCTCGGCGGGCCGACGGCCAGATCGTGAGCGACGGGATTATTGCTCGCATCGTGAAAGAAGTGCGTCCATTCGTCGATTTCCTTCGGGCGGCTCTTATTTTTTTTGACCCATTCGTCGCCGTCTTTAATGTAAGCGACGCCTTCGGGAACCAGGACGCGCATGATTTCCTCGATATCAAGATCGTTTATTTTCTCAGCCACAACGAGATTGACCATATTGTCGATGTACGGCAGGCGATTGCCGCTCCAGCGGTCAGCCGAGACCTTGCCGTAAAGCCCGAGCGAGCGGATATGCTCGCGGGCTTTTTGAACGTTCTCCGCATCGGTGTCCAGGCCGTGGACGAGGTAGCTGTCGTTGGCGCGCAGCGCGGCTGTTAGTGTTCCGTCGCCGCAGTTGATGTGGACTATCAGGCCGCCTTTGACGCCGGTATCGTTCAGGATTTGTCCGGCTTTTTGTTGCTGTGATTGGGCCGCCGGAGCCCGATTTATCATCAGTGCCAATACCAGAACAATTACCGTGAGAGTCCAGCTTGTTCGTATTCTGCCGTAAGGCATCCTGTGGAGTGCAGTCATTTTGAGTTCTCCTTTATGGTGAGTTTTTCCCGGCCGGGCATAAGAGCCGACCATCCTGGATCATTCGTTTCTTCATATCACCCAAACAGCTTGAAGTTCAAATCAAGAATTCGTGCCTCTATTCTACCAGAGCAGCTATGCTCTTACAATTGCATAATATTGCTTTTATATCTCGATGCTTGCTTCCCGTCGTCATCGCAAGTGCTGTGGGGTAGGCAGTGAAATCTTTGCTCGCCACTGTTTAGCCTTTTCCGGCTTG
>Ga0209121_10001906_pt1 | contig 21679 bp, 16 predicted proteins | sample Cruoilmetagenom3_FD_187292 | JGI IMG/M metagenome (GOLD analysis project Ga0209121, IMG submission 187292) | Oil polluted marine microbial communities from Coal Oil Point, Santa Barbara, California, USA - Sample 3 (SPAdes) (version 2) | ecosystem: Environmental > Aquatic > Marine > Oil seeps ...
TGGGCCAAAACCTGCTGACGTAATTATTACTCTGTTTGAAAATTTTAATGAAATTGAATTTCACAGGGTTCCCGAACAGCTTACAGATAATCTTAGGAAAAACGAAAAGTTTCTGGCTTTAAATATTGAGATTTTTGAGGATCGAGATAATTGGGACTATGTATACGAGGGAGTGAACCTTAGGGATTTACCGGGTAATCGCTACCGTCAAAATAGAAGGTGGTTAAACAAGTTTATAGAAAATTACGATTATGAATTTAAGATATTAACGGAGGAAGAAGTTGCCAAGACCAAGAAACTACAGTTAGAGTGGTGTATTCTTAGAGAGTGTGAAGACGAAGAAGGTTTGGAACAAGAGGAGCGCGCCATTTACGACGCCTTAGACAACTTTTCTGCTTTACATTTTAAAGGAGCGTTAATTTGCGTTGATAACAAATGTGTTGCTTACACATTTGGAGAAATGTTAAATTCGGACACGATCGTAATACATGTTGAGAAAGCACATATGGAATATGAAGGTGCGTATCAAGCGATTAGCAATATGTTTTTAAAAAGTAGTTTTAAAAATGCCATGTTCGTTAATCGAGAGCAAGATTTGGGAGTCCCCGGTCTACGTAGAGCAAAAGAATCGTATAAACCGATTCATATGGTCCAAAAGAGCATACTATATCGAAAAACATAGTAAATAATAATTGGCTTTATGAAAGTTTAAATACCTTTTTTAAATTGTAGAAATTAAGTAGAAATAATTAATATATATGAATTTACATATTAATACAAAAGAAACGAAATTATTGTGATTCAAAATGTCAGGCGAAGAAAACTTTAATAAGCAAGTAAAAGAAGATAAAGTTGGAAATTTACTTGGGAAAACCACTACACACTCGGTTCAAGTTCAATTTTCGGACCCAACAATCGAGCGTAATTCTTATTTTGTAATCTATGGAGAGAAGGACGAAGAGGGAATAAGAGCTTACTATGTGCTAAATATTGAAAAGTTATGGAGCGAATCAAAAGGGATGATTGCGGATCTGAAGGTATGTGGAGATAGACCAAAAAGACCGTTTGAAATAGGTTCGGAAGTTTATCGCGCATCAGAAATTCAAATTACTAAATTATTAGGAATTTATAACTTGCCCGAAGAATCTGTCTCTCTTGGTAAGCTGATAGGCTATCCATTTGAAGTTAACTTATTAGTGAAAAATTTTGGAAGAATATTCATTACGGGGAAGTCTGGAAGCGGAAAGTCGTATACGATGGGCGTACTGTGCGAGGAATTTATGAAAAAGGGTATTCCACTCGTAATTCTAGACAGACACGGTGAGTACGGGAGCTTGAAAGTACTTGCGGGAGAAAGTGAAGATGATGAAGGAGTTAAAAAAGAAAGCGAATTTGTGAATAGTATCATCGAATATTCTGATTTAAGCGTTAACAAAGGAGGAGATATCGACGTAGAATATCTATTTTCGTTAGATCCCACTGATATTGTTGCCCCACATCTATGTACAATTATCAATATGAGAGGTATGGATTTAAATGTACAAGAAATGGTTGCTGGTAAGCTTCTCAAAAAATTATACCAGGCAAGTACGAGTAGAAGAATTCCTCCGTTTTACTTACTACTTGACGAGGCTCACTTGTTTGCTGGAAAAAAACAAACCGAAGTGTGTGAAATTGTAAAACTATTCTCACAAGAAGGTCGTAAATTCGGTGCAAATTTAATCATCGGTACTCAAAGACCTCAATTGTTAGATACAACTATTCGCGCCCAAGCTGGCACTTGGGTGGTTCATAACCTCACTGATATACGAGATATTGATGTTACGATTTCGAGCGCAGAAGATTTAACTCGAAGTAATAAAACGGATATTCAAGGGTTAGATAAAGGCGAAGGAATTATTTGTGGAGAAGCAATAAAAGGTATACCCCTATTCGTAAAAGTACGTAAAAGACTTACCGCTCATGGAGGGGTTGGTTTCAACCCACTAGACTTCCTTCCAAAACAAACTATAGAAGGGCTACAAAAACGTAAGCAACAAATTTTAGGAGAAAAAACCGCTAACGAATTAGAAACGGGGAAAACTATTTTTGAAGAAATTACCGCCCCTAAAACTTCAGCAGAATATTTAGATCAGATTGGCTTCCTAAAAGTCAGAATTAAAGAGTTAGAAGAAGAAGTAGATATTTTAAAAGGAAGAATATTGGACGTTGAAGAAGGGAAAGAAGATCAATTATCTATCAGTCAAATTACAGATAATGATGATGTTGAGGAACTCCAAACAGAAATAAAAGTATGGAAAGAAAAGTATAATTACCTTAAGGAATCCATTGAAAATCCAGATGCGGTGATATCTTCAGGTGAGGGAAGCGGTGAACGGATTCTCGAACTTCAGAACAAAACAATAGAATTAGAAGCTAACGTTCAGAAGTATAGGTCTCAATATACCGATGCCTTACTCTTAGCCGAAAAAGCTATCAAAGAGCTAAAGAAGCGAAAAAAGTAATTTTTTAATAGTATTTTATTCTTATTTTGATTTTTAAATTCTAAAAATCTTCTCTATTTTTTAAAAATTCATAGCTCATTCACTCAAACTGGACTGTCTTATAGAGCTTTAAAAAGCTTTAACTTTTAATTAAAGTTTATAATTTATTACGATAAAATTTAATAATAAAGAATGAATATTCATAAATGGTGTTTTTTTAAAATGTCAGATAAAGGTATACCTTTAATAGGAGATAAATTTCCAGAAATGGAAGTAGTGACGACTGATGGAATCATGAAGCTACCCGATGATGCAAATGAAGGCGGAAAATGGTGGTTTGTTTTATTTAGTCATCCTGGTGATTTCACTCCTGTTTGTACTACGGAGTTTTATTCTTTTGCTAAACTCAATGAGCAATTTCAAGCAATTAACACAAAATTAATAGGACTTTCAATAGATCAAGTATTCGCTCATATAAAATGGATGGAATGGATTAAAGAAAACCTTGATATGGAAATACCATTTCCAATAATTGCTGATCATGGAAAAGTAGCAAATATGTTGGGAATGATCCATCCTGGAAAGGGTTCAAATACAGTTAGAGCGGTGTTCATTGTGGATGCTAATGGGATTATTAGAATAATTCTTTACTATCCCCAAGAAATTGGAAGAAACATGGATGAAATATTAAGGTGTGTAAAAGCTTTACAACTTGCTAGCAAAGAAAAAGTAGCTGTGCCAGCAAACTGGCCCAACAATGAATTATTTGGCGACCATATAATCATTCCCCCAGCAACAGATGTAAAAACCGCAAAAGAAAGACTAACCAATGCTGGAAAAGACTATGAATGTCTTGATTGGTGGCTATGTCATAAAAAATTATAATCTAAAAGTTAATAATAACTAATTTTTTTTTATATTTAAAAAGTCATCAAACCCCCTACTTCGAGGAGCAGTAAATCAATAATGACTTGTAAGTTATTAGATTTTATATAATATAAAAATAACTGAAACTTATTATTAGTTATACGGTTATTTAAGTTAAAATTAAATTAACAAAGAGGATTGATGATGAATATCGAGAGCATAAAAGTTCTTCAAAAAGAATTATCATCGCTTATCGGAGTTTCTGGTTATGAAGATGATGTAAGTGATTTTATTTTAAATAAGATAGAGAAAGAAAACTTAGTTGACAAGGTTTGGAAAGATAATTTGGGTAATATCCTAGCTGTAAAAGAGGGTACTAATGGGAATAACAGAATTCTATTGGATGCGCATACTGATGAGGTTGGATTTATGATTTCTCACATCGAAAATAAAGGTTTCTTGCGATTTGTTCCAATTGGGAGTTGGGATACAAGAATTTTATTAGGACAATCAGTAGTGATACGATCTGAGCCAGGAAGAATCCAGCATGGTATTATTGGATCGAAACCACCACACCTTACCTCTTTAAACGAGAGAAAAAAGATTATTGAAACCTCAGATATGTATATTGATATCGGGATGGATTCAAAAGAGGAAGTAGTTAAAAATAATATTGCTATAGGAACCACGGGTACGCTTTTCTCTCCATATGTAGAGTTCCCCAATAATATGGTTCGTGGTAAAGCATTTGACGATCGCACTGGTTGTAATGTACTCCTTCACATCATGAAATTATTGAAAGAAGGAGCGTCTGTTAAAGATACTTTGCTTTTTAATTTTGCAGTACAAGAAGAAGTAGGAATGCGAGGGGCGATCACAGGCGCATTTAACCTTAAACCAACAATTGCTATTGCTATCGAAAACACAACTGCCGCCGATGTTCCAGGTATTAAAGAAGCAGAAAACCCAGCTTACATAGGAAAAGGACCAGCAATCACAGTAGCAGATAAATCAATAATTTCTAGTCCTAAAGTTAACGAAAGACTTGTAAAAAATGCTGAATATGAAAAAATCCCTTATCAAATTAAGAAACCTATGTATGGCAGGACTGATGCAGGTAAGATCCATATTTCTGGAGAAGGAGTTCCAAGTTCAGTCGTATCGGTTCCGTGTAGATATATACATTCTCCCACATCTTTGCTTAAATTAGAGGATATCCTTAATACAATTCGTTTAATTGATGCATTTATTCGAAATTCTGCTAATATTTAGAGTAAAAAAGTAAATAAAAAGAAAATAAAAAATTTAATAATATCTACCTTTGTTTTGGTGGTTTAATTAAGTACGCTATGATTGCTGATCCAACTGACATTATTCCCATTACAATAAATAATATCATGTAGCCCCCAAAAATAGTAACAAATAAGTTCACACCAACAGCACCAATAAATCCTGCGACACCGTAAGCGGTAAAGACAATTCCATAATTAGGGCCTAAATTCTTTGAGCCAAACAAATCAGCAGTAGCAGTAGGGAATAAACTGAAATTACCTCCAAAACAGAAATATATTGCACATGTTATTGTTAGGAAATATATCTCATTTATGTTGGTTGTAAAGTAGATAAACATGAGGATCGTTTGAGTAGTAAACATTACTATCATAGATTTTTTATAGGTTATCATATCTGCTAATTTGCCCCACACTATTCTGCCTAATCCATTGAATAAAGCAGCTAAGCTCCCAATTAATACGAAATCACTGGTTCCAATCGCATAAATAAAATTATCTCCAACATCAATAGATTTAGCAAAAGCAGCGTACGATCCAATTACCATTAAACCAGACATCGCGCTTAACACAAAGGCTGTCCAAAGCATCCAAAATTGAGGTAATTTTACCGTTTGACCCCGCTCGAATTCTAACCCTGAAATCCCACTCTCTTCGGAAGGAGGTGGAGGGGCCCACCCTACAGGCTTCCACCCTTCAGGAGGATTACTTAAGGTCATTGCTCCTCCAATAATAAGAACGATGTATATTATCCCTAAAACGATAAACATCATTGGGATATTTTGCGAAACTGTAGCAACAAAGTTTAGATCGGTAGTTTCTAATCCTGTTGGGTTTGCTAATGCTTTAATTATGTAATTAAAAACGAAGGCACCTGCTCCAAACCCAGCTACCGCGATTCCGTTAATAAATCCTTTTTTATCTGGAAACCATTTACCAGCTGAAGCAATTGGACACACATAACCAAAACCAATACCAGCACCAAATATAACGCCATAAGTAATTAAAAATCCTATAAAATTAGTCATAAAAGCACTCGATATCAAGCCAATTCCAATCATAATCCCGCCTAAGATCGCGATTTTTTTCGGACCGTATTTTTGCTGCAATTTACCCGCAAAAATCATCGTAATCGCAAAGGATAATAAACCTACTCCAAAAATGTATACTGTAAGCTCTCTAGCTTCGTCTAAAAATGGGCTGAGGAAGATGGTGAGAGTTCCCCACGAGTATATCGTGCCTAACGCTAACTGTATAAGAATAGCTCCTATTACAACAATCCAACGATTTCTTACTTTTTGTTCTTCTGACATGATTTAAACTTCCAAGTATTTTATTAGTTGAAAAAATTCTTTCAAGATTAAAAACCTATCAATAATAATTTATTGATTGATTATTTTCGGAGATTTTACATCAGTTATAAAAAAGATCATTCAAGCATAATGTTTCATCATATAGGAAACTTACTTCTTCTTCTTTTTTTGTTGCTTGATGAGATAATATACCAAAGCACCCAAGAGTGCCCAAAACAAGATCCATGTTATCCAAGCTAACGAACTATCAAGACGGGGTATGCCAAACACGAAAGAAAAGCATGCTGCATATTCTAAGATGATATATGGAACGTGTGTGCTAGGTTTTGATCGAAAATCATATTGGAATACCCTATCAAGTAAGAATTCTGCTATTAAATATGCAAGGATTAGAATGAGGAAAACAATAAATATCAGCTCTCTTCCAATAATAATATAATTAATCAAAATTGCGATGATTGGAAGCATCAGAATTGCAAGAATCACCCCAAATATTTTAACGGTCTTAAATTTCTCATTTGCCATCAATAGGATTGCACTTATCATTGAAATGAAAAAAATAAAGCTTGATATGATAAACATCCAATCAAATAACTCCATAGCTATAACCAAATTTAGTAGAATTAAAGTATTAGTATGTGATTTATAGATACTCCAATGCATCATCTTATTTAAATACGTGATGTCTATATAATGGAATAAGAGGATAATTAAATTCATTTTATATAGCATGAAATAAAATACTATATTTATGAATACATTAAATCTATCAAAAAAAAGGATTGTATTAATTTGCATTTTTCTCGCTATTTTTACAGTCGGAACGGTTTTTATTTTTATAACGCCTCTTAGCGTAAAAAGTACTTATGGATTATCAACTCAAACGAGCGATGGGGTCACAATTTCGTTTAATGTTTTTGAACCTTCAAGTGGGGGCCTTAGCAAACCAGCTTTTATAATTGGACATGGCTCTATGGTGAATAAAGAAATGGTAAAAGGCTACGCCTTAGAACTGGCAGCAGCAGGTTTTGTTGCTGTAGCCTTTGATTTCAGAGGGCATGGTCAAAGTACTACGGGTGATTCTAGCCTAAGGATTAACGATGTTATTGCTATTAAAGAATATCTGCAAACTAAGGGAGATATTGACATGAACTCATTAGGATATATCGGTTATAGTATGGGAGGATTAGGACAAGAGTTAATTCACGACGATACGGCATTCAAGTGTTTTATTGGAATTGGAACTTGGTTATATCCCGATCTAAGAAGAGGTAATTCAACCAATCCATTGAATGTATTAATGATCCAAGCTTTATTTGACGAAGCCGTTGAACTTCCGTATCTAAAGGAGAGTTTGGCAACGCGCGCGAACATTCCTATTTCAAATGTGGATTCAAACAAGCTATACGGATCATTCCAACAAGGAAACGCTTCTATGATTTATTTAGACGATAACAGTAATCATCTTACAGTCGCATGGGACGAAGACTTCATTCGTGAAGCAAGAGATTGGGCTATAAATTCGTTTGATATCGATGTGGTAGATGAAACCTTCTATGTAAATGTAAGAGCATTGATATTACTAGTGCAAGTGATTGGTGGCGTTGGATTTTTCTTATTAATAGTTGACCCATTATCTAATTTGCTTTTACAGTCTAAAAACGAGAGAGAAAACGGAGCAGAAATAAAGCGCTATAAAATTGATGCATCAGATTATTCAATCAAAAGCTTATCGGTTAAGTCATTATTATATTCACTGTTACTTGGTATTCCAGGCGTAATCATTTTTATACCAATTTTATTAATTTTACCTTTAGCCATAGCCGGGTTCGTTGTTGCTTTGTTATTTGGCCAAGCATTTGGATTAATGGTTTTATTGTGGAGAATAGGGAAGAAAGATGATTTAACTTTTAAAGATATACTTATAGAACCTTTTAAAGGAAGAAATAGATTTCTCAGGCAATTAGCATTAGGAGTAATTTTAGCAACGATATTGTACCTTATCTCATATTTATCAATTGGGTTAAACTATTTAGGATTGTTTCCTTCCGTAACTAAAATTTGGACAATGCCAATCTACTTCGTCATCAGTTTTTTCGTAATCCTAATTCTTAATTTATTAACTCAAGTGATAATACAAAACAGGTTCGGTGACTCTATTAGTGATACTATTAAAATACTATTTTTGGGTCTTATCCTTCCATTTCTGTATTATTTTGTATATCTGTTACTTATCGGTGTTGTTATGAGAAGTTTATTTTACTTTGGAACATTCATCCCAATCTCGTTAGTGATGTTTACTCTAACATCTGCGGTATCCATAATAACCTATAGAAAGACCGGAAATATTACTACAGGGACCATAATAAACGCAGTTATACTGACTTTTCTGATTGTAACTATGTCTACACCACAAAGTGGCTTTGAGTTCTTAACAGGCTTTTTTTAATTTTTAATAAACTATCTTTTTTTCTTTTTTCTTATCTAAATACCATAAAATTGCTAACATAGATTATTGATTAAAAACGAATGATAAAGATAAAAATCTTATAAATTATTGTTAATATAATTAATAAAACTGGAAAGTAAATAATAATAATAATAAAGAAAAAATCGTTGGTTTGTATGTCGTCTATCAAAGGATTTTTATGGAGTTTTGTCTTTTTGTTAACTTTTGGGATTTACGGTTCAATTCCAACTTATGTAATAATTTCTTATTGGGAATGGCTGAACGAACTACGGTATGCCGGACAACCTATTTATACTCTTTCTTTATTTGTATTATTTTTATGGATCGTTTCTCTGCTTGTTACTATAATTTATATCGTGGCCATGATTCGCGCAATTGTTCAAAGAAAAAGCGAAGATTTAGGCATTCCTAAAGGAGTGAAAGGTTTTGGGCTTGTCTCAACTATTGTTGTTATCATTTTTATGGTAGTATGGAACTTGCTTTTTAATCAGATTGCCTTTTTCTCGATGGTACCACCTTAAAAGAAAAGATTACTTATTATTTCTAATAAAATATGATTTGAATTAGTAATTAGTAATTGGTAATTTTACAGGTTTATTGGGTAATCTCCAAACTCTTTCGTTGCTTCTACCATCCAGCGTATATTATCAGCTTTTACAGCAGGATGCATGTTAGCTGCGCTTACTATATATCCACCACCAGGACCAGCAGTTTTAATTGCGTATTTAACTGCGTCAAAAACTTCGTCCTTAGTTCCATAGGTAAGGACATGGGCAACATCTATGTTTCCAAAAAGACATAATTTATCACCGACTTTTTTTTTCACGAAAGCTAAATCAACTCCAGCTGTGGGCTCTAGACTATGTAACCCATCAAAATTACAATCAACTACGAAATCTAATAATGGGGTAACCTGACCGTCAGTATGTAAAATTATTTTCTTTCCCCGTTCATGAACCGTATCAGTAATTCGTTGATATGCGGGAAGTAGTAATTCGTTAAATTTTTTTGGACTCATCATCGGACCAGTTTTGTAAGCTAAATCTCCCGATTCTATAAATAGTTCAGCTCCAGCATCCATATAAGCGTTATAACAGGCAGCAGTGAACTCAGCTATAACTTCGTGAACCTCTTTGATAAATTTAGGGTTTTTATGAAGCATACGAGAATAATAAGTCATTCCCATGCCTTGTGAAGCGCTTTCAAAGACACCTGCTAAATCGTTGGTGACGGCAACAAATATATTATCTTTATGTTTCTTATTTATCCGTCGGTAGAATTTTTTAGCCATCTTGGTGTATTTTTCAGTCATAGGTCCTTCTATGTTTTCTTTAGTCTCTTCCCATTTCTCAGGAGAATTCATAGTACCATACAAATAATAAGGATTGTAATTTCCCTCGTTATTCCGAGCTTCCCATACGCGTCCAAAAATATCTGCCATTAAAAGACGATCATCATCGGGAACATCAATAAAATAAAATGGTAATATTCCTACCTGCATACAATCAAGTCCTATTGCCACAGCTGCTTCCACACAACGGGAAAAAACACTAGTTTCGACGCTTTCTACTAAATTAGTTAATTCTTCCCTCCATCCATCAGGATTGTCTCGCTGAACCTGTTCTATAGTATCAAAATCGCTAATCTGTGGCTTTCCTAATATTATATCAACGTTATTAGCATCGATAAGAATTGTATGACACGGAACTCTATCTGGTTCTTCTAGATCTAAAGCAGTGAGAACTCTTTCTCTACAATCCATTCTTATCAACAAATTGTTTTTTAATTATTTTAACTGATTGAGATATTAAAGTATTTTAGAAAATTAATTAATGAATAGAATTAGTAATAATAAGTAAAAAATATTTAGCTTATAGAATTTTTAGTCCTGAGAAATTCCATTTCTTAGGAGAATTCATAGTAAAGCTGTTTGCTCAAACTTTACTAAAAAAAGGATTCTAAATCCCATTATGGATTGATTATTCTAAGTAAGTTTCAACTATCGTATTTATGTTTGAAACTTTCATGAAACTTTCATAACTATATCTATAAGAGAGAGAAAAATTGAATATACCTTAATTAAAACTTTAAAAAATAACATAAAAGATGATTTAAATGAATAAGAAAAAAAGTCTTGCCTTAATCGTCACCATTGTAATTGCAGCGGGGATTTCCGTTGGATTATTATTAGTTTTTATGCAACCTCCGGATGGAGGAAATGGAAATGGTCCTATTACAGGGATCCCGTTTGTCTCTACTTGGAATACGACATTAATAAGTTCTGGATCGAGTAGTAGCAATCAAGTAAAATTGCCTCTGGAATCTTCTGGAAACTATAATTTTAATGTGGACTGGGGTGATGGAACCACTGATATAATTACGAGCTGGAATCAAGTAGAAGTAACACATACTTATTCTTCAGAGGGTGTATATAATCTTAACATAACGGGACAAATTGTCGGCTGGAGTTTTAATAATGATGGAGATAAACAAAAACTCATCAATATCGAACAATGGGGAGAACTACGCTTAGGAAACTCGGGGGGATACTTTTTTGGATGTTCTAATCTTATCATTACCGCAACCGATATTTTAGATTTGTCAGGTACATTAAATCTAGGATTAGCTTTTACTTCATGCCATAATCTTAAAACTGATAATTTACAGAATATCAATGAATGGGACGTATCGAATGTTGAAGATATGAGTCATATGTTCCAATGGACTTACTTCAATCAAAGTATCGGGGGATGGGATGTTTCGAATGTAAAAGATATGAGCTTCATGTTTGATTCTACAAGAGCATTCAATCAAGACATTGGCAATTGGGATGTATCCAGTGTCACAGATATGAGCTCCATGTTTAGCGATGCTGATTACTTTAACCAGAATATTGGGAACTGGGATGTCTCGAGCGTCAGAGATATGAGTTGGATGTTTTTCGCAGCTTCCTATTTTAATCAAAACATTGGAGGATGGGATGTCTCAAGTGTTGAGGATATGAGTTATATGTTCTTTTCAGCTGATAATTTTAATCAAGATATCGGGGATTGGGATGTCTCAATTGTAACTGATATGAGCTATATGTTCTATTTCGCAGATAATTTTAATCAAGACATTGGTGATTGGGATGTCTCAAGTGTTGAGGATATGAGTTATATGTTTGCGATTGCAACTCTCTTCAATCATAATATTAGTCAGTGGGATGTATCAATTGTAACTGATATGAAAAATATGTTTAGATATGCCAATACATTTAATCAGAATATTAGTGAATGGGATGTATCCAGTGTGACAGATATGAGTAGTATGTTTTTACACGCGATTTCCTTTAATCAAGATATAGGAGAATGGGATGTTTCCAATGTTATAGATATGAGTGGGATGTTTGAGGGTGCTGAAGTATTCAATCAAGATATCGGCGATTGGGATGTATCCAGTGTTATGGATATGTATCATATGTTTAATGTGGCTACAAAATTCAATGGATCTATTGGAGGATGGGATGTTTCCGAGGTTTTGAATATGGAGTATATGTTTTATGGTACTCCATTCAATCAAGATATAGGTGGATGGGATGTGTCAGAAGTATCTGATATGAGCTTTATGTTTTATGATGCAACATTCTTCAATCAAAAAATCGGGATATGGGACGTTTCAAGTGTTACAAATATGGAATCTATGTTTGGTCGTGCTGATGCTTTCAATCAAGATATTGGAGATTGGAATGTTTCAAACGTGATTAATATGGCCGGTATGTTTTATTCTGCCGATAATTTCAACAAAAGTATAAAAATGTGGGATGTCTCAAGCGTTACTGATATGAGTGCAATGTTTAAGTCAACATTATCGTTTAACCAAGACATTGGAGAATGGGATGTTTCCAGCGTCACTAATATGGTTGAAATCTTTAGGTTTGCTGAAATTTTCAATCGAGATATTGGTAATTGGAATGTCTCAAATGTCACTAACATGTTTGGCATGTTTGATAATGCGTATGCGTTCAATCAAGACATTGGTAATTGGGATCTTTCCAAAGTCACGAGCACTAACAGCATGTTTCGTGGTGCTACAGCTTTCAACCAAGATATTGGAGGGTGGAATGTGTCTAGTATCACGGATATGAGTTTTATGTTTAGTTTTGCTACATCTTTCAATCAGGATATTGGAGCCTGGGATGTATCGAAAATAACTTCCATGATTATGATGTTTGAGGGTGCTGGAGTATTTAATCAAGATATAGGTGATTGGGATGTTTCCAATGTAGAAAATATGCAATATATGTTCTCTGGAGCGTCCTCCTTCGATCAAGATTTAGGAACTTGGAATGTATCGCAAGTATATGACATGGCTGTCATGTTTAATGGGGTTAAATTATCAACCGCGAATTATGACAGCCTGTTACTCGGGTGGTCAGTTTTAACCTTACAGAGCGAAGTTGATTTCAATGCGGGGAACTCTCAGTGTACCTCACCTGGTGCTCCCGCCGATGCTAGGCAATATATTGTTGATACGTTTAATTGGACTATTTACGATGGAGATGGCACTCATAGTCCTTAATAAATCTATCTTTTTTTTTTTATTTTCTTTTTAGCTAATAATTCGATTTGTTTTTATTCCTTTTCAAAAATATTTTGATCAAAAATCAATATTATCAATTAAACTAAAAATCAAGTAAATGATGGAGAAAGTAAGCTTATCCAATTGTTATTAGATTATTTAAAATAAAAAAGCCAGATTTCCTAATATTATATCTACGTTATTCGCATCAATAAGAATGGTGTGGCACGGAACTCTATCGGGTTCTTCTATATTTAACGCAGCAAGAACTCTTTCTCTACAATCCATTTTTCTCATTTAATTGTTTTTTAATATTATTAAATAAAATAATTGGATTCTTTTTTAAAAATTTAATTAGAAATTTAAAAATGCTAAGACTTTATGGCAAATAAAAAGAATAATTAGCTAATTGAAATAGGATAAGTTTGCAATAGAAAAAGATATTAATTTTGTTATTCTTTTAAACTGATACACTTTACAATATTTTTCTATACAATAAAAATAAAAACTATTTAGAGGATTCTAATGAAATATGGATTTGTTTTTCCACATGCTGATGTTCTTAAAGCTATTGAATTTGCTAAGGTCGCTGAAGAAGCAGGGTGGGATGCTTTTTTTGTTTGGGAACCGACTTATGGTATTGATGCTTGGATCACATTGGCCGCTATAGCTGTACAAACAGAAAGAATACGTCTTGGAACCTTACTCAGTCCAGTATCAAGAATGCGCCCTTGGAAATTAGGTAGTGAAGCAATTACTCTTGATATTTTATCAAATGGTCGAATAAATCTTTGTGTTGGCTTAGGTGCTGTAGATACTGGTTTTGAAGTATTTGGGGAAGAAATTGATCGAAAAACTCGCGCACAGTTACTGGATGAAGGTTTAGATATTATGAATGGATTGTGGAATAAAGAGCTGTCAAATTATAATGGTAAGCATTATCAAATAAAGGACCTTAAAGAATGTGCTTTTTTCAAAAGACATCCTCAACCAAATTTAATTCAGCATCCAAGAATACCAATATGGGTTGTAGGTGCATGGCCATGGAAAAAATCCATGCAGAGAGTATTAAAATGTGATGGAATTATTCCGACAATAAAGAACAAACAAGGTAAATTTGAAAAAATAACACCAGAACATATTTTCGAAATTAAAAACTTCATTGAAGAACATCGCTCGTTAAAAACCCCATTTGATATAATAATAGAAGGTGAGACTCCAGGAAATGACTCAGAGCTAGCCAGTTCTATTGTTAGACCCTTTGCTGAAGCAGGAGCGACATGGTGGATTGAATCAATTTGGTCATCACCAGATCTTAATCAATTACTTAATCGAGTTAAACAAGGACCTCCCTCTTTAGAATAATAATTTTTAATTTTTAAAAAAATTTAATTAGAAATTTAAAAATACTGATACTTTGTGGCAAATAAAAAGAATAATTAGTTAATAGAAATCGGATAAGTTCCGTATTTCTTTAACGTATCGTGCATCGCTAAATAGTTTTCTAATTTAACAGAAGGATTAATACTATGTCCAGAACTTAGGATAAAACCCCCTCCTGGAGCAAGCTTTTTGATAAGATTTTTAGTGTAATTCTCTATATAAATTTGCTCTTTATCGGCGAGATCTTGTGGAGAAACATTTCCGATAAATGAAACTTTACCTGAAAATTTTTCATTGAGTTTAAAAATGTCGTATTCAGGATTGGCAGTTGTCGGTTCGAAAGGATGAAATGCATCAACTCCGATTTTAACAAGATCTTCAAATAATTCTAAAATATCTCCACAGCTGTGTAATATAACTTTTAAACCTCCTTTATGTGCGACTTTACAACTTTCTTCTAACCAAGGAAGTACATAAGTTCTATAGTTTTTAGGACTCATCAATAAACCCGATTTATATCCATAATCATCCATTATCATTATCGCATCGGTTTCTCCCCATTCGATAAATGTTTTAACTAAATCTACAAGAAATTTACCAAATCTATCAAAAACAACCTTGATCTTCTTTGGATCGGCTAATAGTTTACTAAAAGTTGAAAATCCGAAAACTTGCCAGGAAGGCTCAAATAAACCCCATATAGCAGGAATAATAGAGATTTTCCCTTGAGACTCTTTTTCTGTTTTTTTCATTGCTTTAAAATATTTTTCTCTTCGGGGAGTGTTAACCTCTAAGGGCGTAAACGATTCAAATTCTTCAAAACTTTTAAATGCTCCACCCTTATAATATGCGATATCCATACCATCTGAAGGGTTTTTTCTCAAATCGAAAACTCTTCCAAATTCGTCAATAAAACGCGTTCTATCACAGCTTATAGGAAAAAGGATATAACCATCAAATGGAAAGATTGCTAGGTCGATTCCAAGCTTTTTATACAAATTTACATGCTTACTCATAGTAGTTTTCATATACGATCTTGTTTCCGTAGCCATAAGAATAGTTTTAGTTAAAGCGTCTTTATCTCCTTGACTTAAATCGTAAGTGTCATTAAAACTTTTTACCATTCCTTGGAATACATATTCCTCGTTAAAGTGTTCACATATTTTGAAATTATCTATTGACATCTCAAAAGATGGCACTCTATCAGGTTCTTCAAAATTTAAGACCTTACATATTCTTTCTCTACTATTCACAATTATTCTCCTTTAAATTTAATCGCTTAAATTTCACTTAGTTAATAACTTCAATAATTTGATAAAAATATTAGGATTTTTTAAAGTAAATTTGATTAAAAAAGTTAATACTAAGGGGTTTTTTAGTAATTTGAAAATTAGATCTTTTGGGAAATCCATGTCGCCATAGAGCGTAATAATATGCTCAATTTTATTTTCTTTTATTATTTTAAAGAAAACTTCGAAATCTTTGTTCGTCAGTCTTTCTAAAATAAGCCTTATAGCGTAATGAAGCTTTAATTCTTTACCGATCGTTCTCAAACAAGGCTTTTCGTAATGCTTTTTAATAAATCTTTTTGAAAAATCATTCTGTTTGAAACTAAGCTTAACGCAATTTGAAGCGTGCTTCGCAGCAGTCAATAACATGACAATGCCGCCCCCTGTTGTAGCTTTTACTTGCCCCGCTGCGTCTCCTAACAATAAAGCGTTCTTAAAAGCGCTCTTGCTCATAGTTCCGTACGGGATAATCCCTCCTTGCTGATCTATCTTATTGTTAATATCTATACCTAGCTTCTTTAAAAAAATATGGAAACATTCTTTTACGTTTTTAGAGGATGCTATGCCGATTCGGTAAATATTATTACCCTCGGGCACAATCCAACCAAATAATTGTTTCCATAGAGGGTGAAAGTACATAACTGCTTCGTTTTCATGAAAGTTGCCTTTAATTCTAATTTGAGCGGCATAAAGAACCTTATTCTTCACTTTCAAGCGTTTTCCTACCGAGGATAACGGTCCGTCACACCCGATTAACATCTTAGCTTTAATCAATCTTTTAGATGTTTCAATTAACACGCATTTTTGACCTTTTTCAACGCTGTATTTAAACGATCTAAATCTTTCGCCAAGATAGTAAGTAATATTTTTAGCGTTTTTATTTTTACCGTAAAATAAGCGATCTAGAGCAATTCTATCGATTACATAGGGGTGTTCGTTACCAGAAAGTTTAATGAAATTTCCCGAGGGATTAATGATTTTTGCCGTCTTAACTCGATTTAGTACGATCTCTTCTGGAAGCTCAATTAATTGGCTTAATTTTTGAGAAATAATTCCAGCACATTGAAACGGTAAGCCAATATCTGTGTGTTCCTCTATAACAACAATTTTTATGTTTGATTTAGACAATAAATAAGCTAAATAATTACCCGCAATACTTGCACCAACGACGCATAGATCAAAATTTTCGAAATTTCTTCCTTCCATTATAAGATGTTATGTTTACTACAAATTAGAATTTTTTGAAAAATAATAAAATCATTCATTGCGATATCCTAGGTCCATCATCATGCCGTATACTATGCCTAACGCAATACCGTTAAAAACGGGATTATCCTCAATTGATAAATCAGTTCTTGGGATTAACATGGGCATGATTTGTTCGAGTACATATCTCGTTTCTGGTTTTTTATTGTAAAATTTAATTATCGCTTCTCTAAATTCTTTCATAAAAGCTTCGTGCTCTAATAGTATTTTCCGAACGTTTTCTTTTCCGTTAATAACTCCAAAATGACCAAAACCAGCTTTGGAGGGAGATAAGTTCTTAAGATTTCTTAAAGTTGCCATATATTCTTCGTGATTATAATAAGTAGGCATAGATGTTGGCATAGTTATTAATTCTGAAGCGTGGTAAATTGTACCCACGCTTTCTCCAAGTTGTATAAAGTCAATTAAATTATCCTTGACAAATATAGGACATTGGTGGTCTGGAGTGTGTCCTGGTGTTTTTAAAATACCCAATTTGACTTCTGAACCATTAATCGTAAAAGAATCTATAAAATCGAGTTCGTTTGGTTCTGAATTGAAGTTTATGCTAGGTTCTACTATTTGAAACGCACTTTCCTCAATAGGTCTCATCGAACCTATTAAATTTCCATAAGTTCGCTTTCCGCGAGCCAAATGCTCTTCGTAATTGTTAAGTAATTCTTTAGTTTTTTGGTTTGTAAGGATTTTAACTTCGGGGTTGTAAGCCTTTAAAATCTCGTAAACCTGCCATAGCCCACCGTTATGATCGAAGTGATGGTGTGTCGTAGTGAGGTATTTAAACGAAGATAAGTCGATTTTCAGCTTTTTTAAAATTCTAATTAATTTCTTCGTGTCTAATGACGACCCGCAATCGATTAAAACGGAACCATTGTCAAATTGCCCGACGAAAACAGAAAGCATTCGAGGCGTTCCGTAAGCTTTTACGTCTATATGATATAAATACTCGTTAATCTTCCCAGTTTTGATGGTGATTAAGTCTTGTACCATAAAAATAATAAGAACAAATCGAATAAGAAGTATTTTATTTGAAATAAAATAATATAAAAAGGTTTTTAAAAATTGATTAAATATTTAATTTTTGGCGCCAAAAATTCATTTTTTGTCTGAGGTCTTCTTTTTCCGGTTGACTAAGTACATATGTTTTACTCCTTAGAGTTGTGCTGGTATTATGAATGTTCTTTAACACGCTGTTATATCCAGTTTCTTTAATGTATTCGCTTTGAAACTTTTCAAGAGCCGAAGAAAGTTCAATACCCATCAAAGAGTCAACATTATCAAAGATTAAGTCAAATTGTTTTGTTAACAAAGATTTTTCCCCAGATGGCGTTGTTTTTGGAATAGATACCTCTTTTTCAGGTGGAGCAATTACTTTTGGTATCTGAACTATTGGTTTTAATTTTACGTGTTCTTTTAATGGTTCTTCAGCGACCTTAACGGGTTGTTGAGCTGATTTCGGTAGTGGAGTTTCTTGTACAATTGATGACTTAATAGCTTGCATAACTTCCTTTCTTGCACCCATCCAGGATTCCTCAAGAATGGGAACAAAGATTTTGATATGTTCTTCTATAATACTTCCTATTCCAGCAATCTCAGTTATAGACTCCCCTCTAACTTCTGCTTTTGAAAGCACGCATACGATTACCTCTTCGTAATCTCGATTTATACCCCATAAATTTTGCAAAGCACGGTGTCTATAATCTACATTATCCATTTTATCGAACTGTTGGATTATAGCTACGTGTTCGGGATTATTGAAATCTATATTTGCGGCTATTCTGAAATTTATCCTTGGGGGGCGAGCCATTATTGCTTCAATATCTACATCGCTTATTTGAGGGGCAATAAGTAATACTCTCATTTTTGCTTTTGCGATCTCGTCGCTAATATGTGCCTTAGCGGCTTCAGGGGAGCGAATGAACCAAATATCTTTCATTGTAATTGATCTCCCGGTTTTCGCTTGCTCCCAGAATTCACTCGTTACTTTTTCGGATCTATCGAGTTTATTCAATATATCATCAAGCGTATTATCTAAAGTCGAAACAATTTGATCGTAAAAAACATCTTTTAAATTGCCAAGCGATTGAAACGTCGTACCAGAGATTCCTTCTATTTTTTCTTCAGCCATTTGTATTGCTCTATTAAAGTTTTCAGTAATATCCCCGTATATCTGTTCTTTATCTTCTTCTACCTTTGAAGTAAGACCATCAATATTTTCAAGCGCGCTTTTTAATGATTCTTTCAATTTTGTTATTACTTCAGAATCAACGCCCGTTGGTTGAGTTGTTTTTTTTAGCTCGTCAGAGAATGCAACTTGGCTTACTGATAATTGCACATTGATATTATCAGAGATATCTTTTAATTTTGCGTTAATAACCTTATCAATCACTTGTTCAACAGTTTGGGAAATTACTCCAAGACGTAACTTCTGCAGATTTTGAGAGACCGTTGATTTAATGTTATTAAATTCGTTCTTCAAATCGCTAACCTGTCCCTTAATGATTTGGGACGTCTTTGTGTTAATATCATCAAATCTTTTACTAAGATCGGCGATTTGGGGTGAATCTATAACCGAACCAGTGGACCCTTCGAGGCTTGAGATTTTATCTGAGATCCCTCTAATTTGATCCATTACTACCTTTGTCTCGTCAAACTCTTTCTTCTGTGATTTCATCTGTGTTAGCATGTTGTCTTTTAATTCTTTCATTAACTCAGTATTTATGGGCTTTTTTTCAACTTTAACTTCAACCTCTCCAGACTCTGATTCTAATTGTGCAAATGATTTTTCCAGTTGGGTAGGTATGTTGACTTTAATATCTGAGATATATTTATGAAATTTTTGTAACTGGCTAACTAAGGCTGCGTATGGCGGTAAAGCGCTATAATGTGGTTTTGCTCCAATGATTTCCTTAAATAGTCCCTTTTTAACAAATTTAGTCGCCATCTCTTGGCATTCAGCTTTAGGTTTTCCCGTTAAAATTGCCATTTCGCCTATACTAACGGCTTCACGACCCGTGATTCTGAAATACAATTCAATCTCGTCGTCAGATAGATCAATTTCGCTCAAAACTTGTTTTGTAAGTTCTTTTGAATAGGAAACGTCTTCTTTTTTGAGCATTTCCTTTATTTCAAAATTTTCGACTTCTAAATATTGATTGAAATAAACAATTAAATTATGTTCAGGGGATCCATGTACAACTTCTTTTTTAATCGGAAATTTAGAAACATCTTGGTATTCCTTCTTGGTTATTTTAAAAGTTATTTCCTTCAAACATAATTTACAGGTATATGGTATCTCTACTTCTTCTTCATCTTTAAATAAATACAATTCTTTACTCCTCTCGTTTTAGTTAATTGGTGATTTAAAAAGTAATTTTTTCTGGAAAGGATATTTCCAATAAGTTTAAGGCCTTTTTAGCGATTTCGTAAGTAATTTTTCCATCCGTTTCTTCCTTTCTATAAGCTTCTCTGATTTTTGGTAGTAAATATTCTGGAAAAATTGTTAGTGGTTTAATGTCCGTAAGCAAACAAATCCAACTTCTTTTATTTTCGTCTTTAATTTCAGTAATCACGTTTAATTTTTTCAAATTGTCAAGCAAGATTTCCGTGACTGCGAATTCTGAAAAGATTTTTGGTATTTTATCTAGTGGATAATGATTCGAACGCATTAAGACGAAGAAATCATAAACATCAGGGTTAAGTAATATTGAAGCCAATTTTTGTGTATTTTCAAAAGGTTCTGCATAAGGATCGTAATTTATGAAATAGTCTGTAGATTTTTGCCTAAATAAAGGTAATAACTCGTTGTCTGTGTCCTTAAAATGCTTTAAGAGACTCTCGTTGGGAACTCGGGCTACAATTAAATCTTTGACTAAAAATAGATACTCTCCTTGATTTGTTATCACGCCAGTCTTTTTATCTTTCTCACCTTTTACCCAATCACGCCTTACTAAGTTCAATTCAATAAAGGGTCTAAGCAAAATATCAATATTAGCAGTAGGTTTCATTTTTTCAACTATTTTTTTCATTTCGCTTTTTGAAATGGGTTGCTCTCTTAAAATCTCTAAGATTTTTAACCGTTCGTCGCTATTATAGATTAGAGCTACTTTTTGAAGTTTGTCTAATTGACTTAAACGCTCGATTTGAAATATAGTATACTTTAATTCGTTCATTAAACGGACGTTTACGTTGGAAACTAAATCCAATTGCCTCATATTTACAGCTTTAGTTAATTTTTCAAAAATAGTGTCTAATCTTTTTGCCATATCTTTAATTAAATCCTCAAACAATTCTATTTCGTCGTCTAATTCAAATATAGACATCGCAAGATATTGAGTTCCATCGGCTAACTGCTTAAAATACGACAAAACTTTATATGGCGTTTCTTTTAAGCGACCAGTATAGAAGTTACTGAAGCCGTATTTCACGGCCAAAATGCCCGTTGTGTGTTGATAGAACGTGGCAAAGATATCGTTCTCTATGATTAGTTCTGAGAAGTCATCTTCTTTAAATTTGTCGTTCTTAAACACTAATTGAATTGGGCTAAATTCTGGATCTATCTCCCCCGTAGTTTCATTCTGATTCAATTTAAATTGAAATGTACAGATCGATTGTATCAATTTGATTTGCCTCTAATATTTTATAAGTAATAATAATTAATAATTGTTAATTAATAATTATGTCTTAAGTAATTTATTATCTTAAATTTAATCAATTAAATTATTTAAAATTCGCTATATCAACAAAAAAAAAGAGGGAAATT
>Ga0209121_10001908_pt1 | contig 21668 bp, 21 predicted proteins | sample Cruoilmetagenom3_FD_187292 | JGI IMG/M metagenome (GOLD analysis project Ga0209121, IMG submission 187292) | Oil polluted marine microbial communities from Coal Oil Point, Santa Barbara, California, USA - Sample 3 (SPAdes) (version 2) | ecosystem: Environmental > Aquatic > Marine > Oil seeps ...
AGGTTCGCACGCTCGGCACGTAGCGCTAGGATCTCAGCGGTCAATGCGCGGTTGTCGGTTTCACCGCCGTTTGCGCCACGCGAGGTCCATGCTTCGTAGGCTTTCTCGCGTAGGTCGCGCCGTGAGGAGAATTGTAGGAACGGGACGATCAAGGAACGGGACAGGGTTACGACAGGGCCGCCTACATCCTTGTCCTCGCCTGCGGCGGTTGCTGCCTGAACCACAAAATCAGGCAGGCCAGCCATGTCATCAAGCGGCATGAACCAGCTACGTTCATCGGTCAGAAGGTTTTGTGTGAACTGGGTTCCGAGCACGCTAAGGCGTTGTTTTACCTCGGCGAGGCGGTCCGCAGCATAGCCTGTCAATTCCGCGCCGGACCGCACGAAGTTGCGGTGGACCAGCATCAGGACACGTTGTTGTTCGTCATTCAGATCAAGGCTTTCGCGCGCTTCCCACAGTTTTTCGATACGTGCGAACAGGTCTGCGTTCGCTGTGATTTCTGAAGAGTACGCTGAGAGCATTGGTGAGAAGTCCCGCATCAGCCCTTCGCGCACCTCGTTGCTGTCTGCCCCCGCGAGGGCGAAGAACGGCGACAGCACCTTTTCAAGCGGCGCATCGGCGAGCGATAGTGCTTCGATTGTGTTGGCGAATGTCGGTTCAGAACCATCACAGATTGCGGCGATTGCGGCGCGCGCCTCTTCCAAGGCATCTTCAAGGGCGGGGGCAAAATGGGCGTCCTCGATCAGATCGAATGGCGGCAGTTCGAACGGCGTGTCCCACGGGGCGCGCAACGGATTTGTCATGAAAGTCTCCTTTGTCGGCAACCTAAGCAGCCGCAGCGCGACGCGCCACAGCCAAGTTAACCACCTGGCGTTTTCTGCCGCAGATGTCGTTCAAGGCGGCGCAAAGCGAGGCTTAGGCCAATGGTCATCGTCAGATAGATCAGCGCGACGATGTTATATGTTTCGAAATAGCGGAAATTGCCGGCCGCCGTGATTTTACCGGCCTGCGTCACGTCCAACACGCCCAACACCGACACCAGTGAGCTATCTTTCACCATCGCGATGAAATCATTGCCTAAGGGGGGGAGGATGCGGCGAAAGGCCTGAGGGAATACGATGTGGCGAAAGCGGTGCCATTTGCCAAGACCAAGGGCCTCTGCTGCTTCGATTTGCCCTTTCTCGACGCTTTGGAGCCCTGCGCGGAAGACTTCCGCGATGAAGGCAGAATAGCCGATTGTCAGCGCGATAACTGCACGCCAAAGCATACTGAAGTCACGGTTGCGGATGGGGTCTAGCCCCAGCCCTTCGATGACCCAGTTGAAGCCCGCCACGAGCAGCGGCGCCAAAACAAATGCCACATAAAGAAGGAGAACGATGATCGGCACGCCGCGCACGATCTCAATATACAACCGCGCAATCTGGCGCACGACGATCCAGCGCGACATGGACATCAGAGCGAGGCCAAGGCCGATGCTTGCGGCCAAAGCGAACCCTACGAACGTGACGAATAGCGTTATTTTTATACCCTTCGACAGGGTTCTTAGAACGTTCGAATAGAGGTCGTCCGCGACCACCTGCCAAAATAAATAGCCGCCCACCGCCAAAACGATGAGCAGCCAATACGGGAAATCCCGATCTTGCTGGGGTGTTATCACGCGGTTTTACTCGCCGAGTTTGTAGTCCAAGAACCAACGCACATTCAGCGTTTCAATCGTGCCGTCCGCCTGCATATCCGCAATCGCGGCGTTGATCGGTTCAACAAGGTCGGAGCCTTGCGGGAAGATGAAACCGAAGTCTTCGGTGCCGAGTTTTTCGCCTACAATCTTGAGGCCGCCATCGGAGGCTTCGACATAACCGTTGGCAGCGGTGCCATCTGTTAACACAAGGTCCACGTCGCCATTGCGCAGCGCCGCGACGCCAGCGCCGAATGTTTCAAACAGCTGAATGCGCGGGTTAGCTTCGTCGGCATCAAGCACGTCATACACGGCAACGTAAAACGGGGTGGTGCCCGGCTGTGCGGCGACAAGCAGGTCGTCATCTGCAGCGAAGCTTGCGGCATCCATAAAGCGTTCTTCGTCGCCACGCACCAGCATGACCATTTCTGATGTCATGTAAGTATCTGAAAAGTCTACGATCTCGGCGCGATCTTCGCGGATGGTGATGCCGGTCATACCCATGTCGAACTGGCCTTCAGACACCGCAGGGATCATCGCGTCCCAGCTGATGTTTTCGTAAGCGATGGTCGCATTCAGGCGCTCGGCGACTTCTGCCATTGCGTCGTATTCCCAACCCACTGCGTTGCCGTTACCGTCAATAAACTGAAGCGGCGGATAAGCGTTTTCTGTCACGATGACGATCTCGCGGCCTTCCAAATTGGGCAGGTGTCCGTCTGCCAGCGCAGTGGTGGCAAAAAGGGCGGCGGTGGTTATAGCGATCATATGAGTCTTCATGGCAGTCTTCCTTAGGTTGGATTTTCTAGAGTATGGCGCAGCAATCTTTGGTGGCAAGCGTTAGCCGCAAATCAAGCAATCCGGTCGTGGTTTAATCGCGATGATGCGCGTTTCGGCGTAAAGTGCATCATAAATCAGCAACCGCCCGCGCAACCCCTCGCCCGCACCTGTCAGGGTTTTGACGGCTTCGACTGCCATCATCGCCCCCAACACACCGGGCAGTGGGCCTAGCACGCCACCCTCGGCGCAACTTGGCACCAATGATGGGTCAGGACGTTCGGGGAAAACGCATTGATAACAAGGCGTTCCATCATGCGGGGCGTATTCGCTGATCTGCCCCTCCCACTGGGTCAACGCTGCTGAGATCAGCGGCGTTTGCGCCTTTATGCAAACTTCATTCACCAAGTAGCGCGTGTCGAAATTATCTGTGCCGTCGAGCACGAGATCATAGTCCGCAACCAAATCCGCAGCGATCTCGCGCGTCAAACGGCGCTGATAGGGCTTTACGGTGACATTGCCATTCAATGCGCGCATTCCCTTTGCAGCAGATTGCACTTTTGCCATTCCGATGTTCGCTTCAGTATGAATGACCTGCCGCTGTAGGTTGGAATTGTCGACGACATCATCGTCAATCACCCCAATCGTGCCAACACCGGCGGCAGCAAGATATTGCAAAGCCGGAGCCCCCAAGCCGCCCGCGCCGATGACCAGAACAGAGGCGTCTTTCAGCGCCTTCTGCCCAGCCCCACCAATTTCACGCAGCACGATATGACGTGCATATCGGGTCAGTTCGGTGTCGGAAAACGGCCCTGCGTCGCTGTTCGTTTGAGTGCTGCCATTCGCCACGACACCGGAGCGCGCGCGCAATATAGAAAGCAATTTTGAATACCCAGAAATTACCATTACCGCAACAAAGGCAAATATCCATACTTCAGGCTCATGCCCCGTGGCCCGCCTAATCGGGTGACCATCCGGCAGGGTAACGTGCAGCACGATCACGCCAACAAGCAAAACCACGATCATAGCAAACCGGTAGGATCGAGGACGTTTCATCGCCAATCCGATGCCCCATAGGGCCGCTGCGAGACCGATAACAATCATCATCGCGTGACCACCTATGTCGTTCCGGTTGAGCCGAACCCGCCTGAGCCACGCGCTGTCTCATCGACTGTGCCGATCTCAAACACGCCCTGCACCACGGGCGCGACGACCATCTGCGCGATACGCATGCCGTGGGTGATTTCGAACGAATCCTCCCCCCCGTTCTGCACAATCACACCAAGGGGGCCGCGATAGTCGCTGTCGATCGTGCCCGGGCTATTTGGAAGCGTGATCCCGTGTTTCAACGCCAGGCCAGAACGCGGTCTGATCTGAACTTCGTATCCGTCAGGTATGGCCAAACGCAGCCCCGTCGGAACCAAGGTTCGCGCGCCCGGTTTCAACGTAACACCCTGACAGTCAACGAAATTCGCCTTCAAATCGGCCCCCGCCGCACCATCGGTTTCGTATGCTGGAAGGCCGAGCGTCTCGTCCGCTCCGTCAAGCCATTCAAAGCGGATCGTCACCATCAGCCCAATGCCTCAGCGATTTTCGCTGCCAGCCGCTGCGCCACTTGATCTTTGCCCATGCGGGGCCAATCTTCGGCGCCATCTTTTGAGATCAGGGTTATGTCATTCTCGGACCCGCCCATAATGCCTGTGCTGGGCGACACATCGTTCGCCACAATCCAATCGCAGCCCTTGCGCTTACGCTTCGCGGCCGCGTTTTCGATGACGTTTTGTGTTTCAGCTGCAAAGCCAACAACAAGCTTGGGCTTTTTATTGCCAGCACACACAGAGGCCAGAATGTCTGGGTTTTCAGCGAACTCTAGAACGGGTAACCCATTGCCATCTTTCTTTATTTTCTGATCAGCAGCGTTCGCCATACGCCAATCCGCGACCGCGGCGGCAAAGATCGCCGCGTCTGCGGGTAGCGCCGAGTTGACCGCCTCAAGCATCTGGGCCGCCGTTTGGACATCAACCAAGTCAACACCCATCGGGGCCGCAACATCCGCAGGGCCGGTCACGAATGTCACCTTTGCGCCAAGGCTGAGCAACGCGCGCGCAATCGCAGCGCCTTGTGCGCCAGAAGAGCGGTTCGCGATGTATCGCACGGGGTCAATCGGTTCATGTGTTGGGCCGGACGTCACCAAAATATGACGCCCCTTTAGGGGGCCGTCGTTCACTGCCGCTTCAAGTGCGCCAACAATCTCCATTGGTTCCGCCATGCGGCCAAAACCGAATTCACCACAGGCCATACCCCCCTCATTGGGGCCACACGTCAAAATACCATCCTTCAACAGGGTCTTCAGGTTCCGCTGTGTCGCAGCGTGTTCCCACATACGCACATTCATGGACGGCGCAATCAATACAGGTTTGTCCGTTGCCATCAGCAAGGTTGAAGCAAGATCGTTCGCCAAACCAGCGGCCATCTTTGCCATTAAATCAGCCGTCGCTGGCGCAACGACGACCAAGTCGGCGGCGCGGCTCAACTCGATGTGGCCCATTTCGGCCTCATCGTTCAGATCAAACAAATCTTGGTATACCTTTTCACCCGCTAAGGCGGACACGCTGAGTGGAGTCACAAATTCGGTTGCAGCCTTTGTCAAAACCGGCGTTACCGAATGTCCGCGTTCACGCAATCGACGAATTAGGTCGAGCGATTTAAACGCCGCGATACCGCCACCAATTATCAACAGAATTTTCTTGCCAGCCATGCGTGCGCCCTCTCATTAACGTGCGAAGACTAGGGGTTAGCGCGGGCGGTGGCCAGACACGAATGAGCGAACGAGACAGACATCCCCCTTACGGTTCAATCCGGGCGCTTTGCTTTTGGCGGGCTTCTGTTTACGAATTGGGCAACGCCTCGGATCATAGAAAGGTCGCCCCTTGCCCTTGCCCCAATTCACATTCGTCTTAGGTGGCGCCGCTTCGGGGAAATCTTCCTTCGCAGAAAGTATTTGTTTTCAATCCACTAAAGAGCGTGTGTACATTGCGACCGCCCAAGCATTTGATGATGAAATGAGGGCAAAAGTCTCAGCGCACCAAACGCAACGTGGGAGCGATTGGTTAACGATTGAGGCCCCCTTAGACATTGAAGATGCCATTTTGGGGCGGACGGAAGGCGAAATAGTTTTGCTGGATTGTGCGAGCCTTTGGCTAACCAACGTGTTGCTTTCCAAACAGGACCCATCGGCGGCGGCTGATGTGCTTTTGGCCGCCGTTGCAGCTTGCCCCGCCCAAATCATCGTCGTTTCCAACGAAGTCGGCCATGGAATCGTCCCCGACAACGCCCTCGCCAGGCAGTTTCGCAACGCGCAAGGACGGCTGAACCAATCGCTGGCAGCACAGGCCGATTTGGTTGTGAATGTAATTGCCGGGCTGCCGCAAATCCTCAAAGGGGATAAGGACATGTTAACGTGACGGTCATATATTGGGTCCGCCATGCGCCAACCCATGAAAAGACATTTGTCGGGCATCGCGATGTCCCTGCAGACCTGTCTGACGATGCACAGATTGCGCGATTAGAGGCCGCATTACCCAAAAATGCGCTTGTGGTTTCTTCTGACCTTTCGCGCAGTGTGGACACAGCAACAGCGATCCAAGGACGCCGGATGCGCCTTCCCCATCGCACGGGCCTGCGCGAATTTGACTTTGGAGATTGGGACGGGCTGCATTTTTCCGAAGTTGCTGAGAAGTGGCCTGATCTTTCTCGAACGTATTGGCAAAACCCGGGTGATGTTGCCGCTCCAAACGGTGAAAGCTGGCACGCCGCCGCGGAGCGCGTATCAAGCGAGATTTCAGCGGTCATCGCAGATAACCCCCGCCGCGATATCATTGCAGTCGCGCACTTCGGCGCGATCCTGACGCAGGTGCAACGCGCCGCAAATATCACGCCCTATGCTGCCCTTTCCCATCGGATCGACAATTATTCTATCACCGAAATTCAAGTCCGCCCGACCTACGGTGTCGCGAGGGTCAATCACGTTCCGTGAACGTTTACGCCACAATTTACGATTTGCATGCGCGGCGAACGCCACCGTAGTTTCACCCTATGGCATATCAATTAATCCTCGGAAATCGTTTGTATTTTAGCTGGTCCATTGCGGCCTACATGATGGTTGAAAAGTTCGGGCTTTCCGAACAATTCGACATCCAGATCGTGCACCCTCAAGAAGAAACTGACGTCGCACGATTTCTGAAAGACATCCCACCAGCACGCACATTGCCAACAATGGTCACGCCTGACGGTGTCGTCGTGTCAGATAGCATCGCGATTGCGGAAGAGCTGGCATCGCGTTTTCCCGAGGCGAACATGTGGCCCGCAGACCCAACCGCACGCGCCATAGCGCGAACAGTTGCAGCGGAAATGCATTCCAGTTTTGGCGGCCTGCGCAGCAACTGGCCCGTCAACCTGCGTCACGTTTTTAGCGGCGCTGTCGCCCCGCCAGAGATCAAAAAGGAACTGGACCGGCTGGAAACAATCTGGGCCAACGCACGTAAGACGTCCGGTTCGACGACGCCTTGGCTGTGCGGTGAATACTGTATTGCGGACGCGATTTTTGCACCAATGGCTGCGCGTTTAGCCGCCTATAAATTCGACACGCGCCCTGTGACGAAGGCCTACGTTGCCGCGCACCTTGCCGATCCCGCGTTTCAGAAGTGGCGTGCAGACGGATTGGAGAACGATCCCACCATGCCAAAGTTCGACCTCGATTTACCGACCGAACCGTGGCCGATCTAGACGACCGCGACGTTATCTCAGGAGCGTTTACCATTCGGTAACCACCTTTCCGTTAATGATCGTTAACGGCAGGGAAAGGGTTTGAAATGGTAGCACGCGCCTACACGGTCGCGTTTGAAGGTGTCGAGGCGCGGCTGGTCGAAGTGCAGTGCGCGACATCCCCGGGAATGCCCGCATTTTCGATCGTCGGCCTACCCGACAAGGCCGTTTCTGAAGCACGAGACCGCGTGCGCGCAGCCCTCAGCGCGCTTTCCATCGCACTGCCCTCCAAGAAAATCACTGTGAACCTTTCACCCGCTGATCTGCCCAAGATCGGGTCTCATTTTGACTTGCCCATTGCGCTTGCATTGCTCGCAGCACTCGACGTCATTCCCCGTGACAAGCTGGCGGAAACCGTCGCTTTGGGGGAACTTTCATTGGATGGAACGCTTATCCCTGTTCTTGGCGCCCTGCCCGCAGCGATGGCCGCTGCCACTGAAGGTAAATCACTTTTTTGCCCGTCTTCTTGTGGACCCGAGGCCGCATGGGTCGACGCGGCAGCTGTGTTTGCACCCAAAACGCTCGCAGAAACCTTGCGCCATTTCACAGGCCAATCCCTGCTTTCACCCGCTGAACCGGGGGAGATCGCGCCGCGACAAGGCGGGCGGGATTTCAGTGATGTTAAGGGACAGGAAAAGGCCAAACGCGCACTAGAGATCGCAGCGACAGGCCGCCACCATGTCCTGATGGTCGGCTCTCCAGGGTCAGGGAAATCCATGTTGGCCGCACGTCTATCTGGCATCTTACCGCCGTTGACACCTGAGGAAGCGCTTGAAACGTCGATGATCCATTCCCTCGCCGGGTTGTTAAATGAAGGCGGCATTAACCGCGCGCGCCCGTTTCGCGAACCACATCATACCGCATCTATGGCTGCGATTGTCGGTGGCGGGCGTGGCGCGAAACCGGGGGAAATCTCTCTCGCGCATAATGGCGTTTTGTTTATGGATGAGTTTCCTGAATACCCGCGCACCGTGTTGGAAACGCTGCGCCAACCTGTAGAATCGGGTGAAGTTGTGGTTGCACGCGCGAACGCACATGTTCGATATCCGTGCCGTTTCATGTTAATCGCGGCCGCAAACCCCTGCAAATGCGGGTATTTAGCGGACCCTCATCGCGCATGTGCCCGCGTTCCTGTTTGCGGCGAAGAATATATGTCGCGCATTTCCGGCCCGTTGATGGACCGCTTCGATCTACGCATTGAAGTCCCACCAGTGGCGCTGTCCGACCTGGATCTCCCGCAATCTGGCGAAACTTCTGCGGCAATCGCTGCGCGTGTCGCAATGGGTCGGGGGGTGCAGACTGCGCGGTTTGCGGGCACAGATATGCGGGTGAACGCAGACCTTGAGGGACACGCGTTAGAGGACGTCGCATCGCCGGACGCTGAGGGGAAGGACCTTTTGCTGCGGGTCGCAGACCGTTTCGGCCTGAGTGCGCGGGGGTATCACCGTGTGTTACGGGTTGCCCGAACGATCGCGGATTTGGATGGGTCCGATGATGTGCGAAAACCCCATGTGGCTGAAGCCGTGAGTTATCGCTTGGCGCTTTCGAAAGAGCTTTGAACAAACGCCGCTGCTTTGCGCATCGCGGCGTTGGCCTCTGGAAGGCGACCATCAAAAATCTGCCAGACGTGCGGAACGTGTGGCCAGATATCGACCGCTCCACCGGTTGCTTCGGCCATTCGTTCTGAATCACTGCGCAAAACTTCATCAGCACCAACTTGAATAAAGATCGGTGGCGGGTTCTTGAAGTCTGCAAAAAGCGGGCTGGCGAGCGGGTGTTTTGTATCCGCACCGTTTAAGTACAAATCGACCGCTTCTTGCATCCGGCTCACGGGGATAAGCGGATCCTTGTCGCGGTTCGTTGTGATCGTTTCCCCCGACAAAGTTAGGTCCGTCCAAGGCGAGAACGCGAGGGCCGCAGCGGGGCGTTCGTTTCGCGCCAGAACGGTCGACAACAATCCGAAAACCAAATTTCCGCCTGCGCTATCCCCTGCAATCACGATTTGATGTGGCTTCCAGCCTGCCGCGATCAGATGATCCCATGCCTTGAGTGCAGCAATTGGGGCTGCCGGAAACGGTGCGTCCTGCAGCACCGGATAGTCAGCAAGAAAAACGACGGCCTTTGTGCGCTTGGCCAATCGGCCAGCAAACGCGCGATAGCTGCGTTGAGAACCCGTCACGAATGCACCGCCATGCAGGAACAGGATCGCACGGTCCGCGATGGGTGTTCCAACGGTTATGCGACTTGAGGGGCCGTCTTGGGTGACTTTCAACCCTTTGGGTTTACTAAACAATAATGGTGCAGCGCGTTCGAAGCTGCGATTTGCTTTTTCTGGGGTTCCGGTGCGTTTTAACTTTGGTTTCACGACCCATCGCATTCCGAACGTCAGCAAACGCAGCCGGATTGAGGGCGCACTCATGTGCGTTTGGCCTCAATCGCCTCCCAAATCTTGGCAGCGATGTTCACGTCATCAAAGCGTTCGAGTTCCTGAATTCCGGTTGGCGATGTCACGTTGATTTCGGTCAGGTAATCACCGATCACATCAATCCCGACAAAGACCTGTCCTTTTTCACGCAGAAGCGGGCCGATGCGGGCGCAAATTTCAAGGTCGCGCTGGGTCATGCCGATTTTTTCGGGGCGGCCGCCAACATGCATGTTTGAACGGGTTTCACCCTTAGCAGGGACGCGATTGATTGCGCCAACTGGTTCGCCGTTCACAAGAATGATGCGTTTGTCACCGGCACTTACGTCCGGCAAAAACTTCTGCATAATCAAGGGCTCGCGGTTAATTCCAGCGAACAATTCATGCAGCGAGGCAAGGTTGCTGTCGCCCTTGGACAGCTTGAAAACGCCGGCCCCGCCATTGCCGTAAAGCGGCTTGAGGATCACATCACCGTGGCGGGCACGGAAGGCTTTGAGGGTTTCAAGATCGCGTGCAACTACGGTGGGGGGCGTCAGGTCGGGGAAGTCGAGGACGAGCAACTTTTCCGGATAATTGCGCACCCAGAACGGGTCATTCACGACCAAAGTATCTGGATGGACGCGATCCAGAATGTGGGTCGTTGTGATATAGCCCATATCAAAGGGCGGGTCTTGGCGCAGCCAGATCACATCGACATCAGCGAGGTCTTGCTCGCGCATTTCACCAACGGTGAAGTGATTACCTTGCTCACGGCGCACAACCAAATCTTGCCCACGCGCGAGAACGCGATCCTCCTGATAGCTCAGCTGATCGGGCGTGTAATAGAACAGTTTATGCCCACGCGCCTGTGCTTCTTCTGCAAGGCGGAAAGAGCTGTCGGCATTGATATCGACAGCGTCGATAGGATCCATTTGAAAGGCAACGGTCAGAGGTTTTACAGCGTTCATAGCGAGGTCCATCTAAAAGGGTCTCCCCTACATGGACCCGCCCCTCGCCAAGCGCAATGATCAGGCGGCCATAAATGCGTTTTCGATCACATCAACGCGACCCGCCTCATCCACCAAGGCAAGGTCAAACCGCACATCCGTAAGCTGACCGCGTGGCTGGGTCGCTAAAAATTCCGAACCCGCGCCATAGATGCGATCCATTTGGCGGCGTGTTAGGTGCGTGGCCGCCTGCGCGTGGCTACGGCTTTTCTTCACCTCGATGAAAATGACGCCTTCACCGTCCTGCGAGACAAGGTCGATTTCCCCGCACGATCCGCGCCAACGTTTTGCCAAGACCCTGTGCCCAGCGCGTGCATAGCTTTGCGCAACGATGTCTTCTGCCGCGAGACCCGCGTGGTAGGACGTAAGGCCACGTGATTGTCTGGTATTCATCCCTGATCCTTTAGGCCAAGTGCCAATTGGTACACATCACGACGCGCCATGCCTGTGGCGCCTGCTACGGCCGTGGCTGCATCTTTCACACGCATTGTTTGCATGGCTGACAAAAGTGCTTCTTTCACGTCATCCTCATTTAAATCTGCGACCTCACCGCGGTCGAGCAACACAACGATTTCACCCTTTAGCGTGCGCCCATCCAGCTGCTCCAGCAAGTCAGAGGGGGTTCCGGTCAGCACCTCTTCGAACTTTTTCGTCAGCTCCCGACAGATCACAACTTTACGGGTGTCCCCCAACACATCCTGCAAATCATTTAACATTGCGTGAATCCGCTTCGGGGATTCGTAAAGGACCACGGTTGCCTGCAAATCTTTGAGACCCTCAAGTGCAGTGCGGCGCGCGCCTGAGCTGCTGGATAAAAAGCCAGCAAAGTGGAAGGCGTCACTCGGGAGGCCAGAAACCGTCAGAGCAGCCAAGACTGCGGACGCGCCAGGCGCTGTTGTCAGCGGCAGTTCAGCGTCGCGCATATCTGCGGCCAATTTATAACCCGGATCGGCAACAAGTGGCGTGCCTGCCTCAGAAACATAGGCAACTGATTTGCCCGCGCGCACGGCGGTAAGTAACCGGTCACGGACAACCGCTTGCGAATGATCATGATAGGCGACCATCGGGCGTTTTCCCGCAGAAATACCGTGAATTTCCATCAACTTACGCGTGCTTCGCGTGTCTTCGGCGGCGATAACATCGGCGCTTGCCAGTATATCAAGCGTGCGCAGCGTGATGTCGCGTGCGTTGCCGATCGGCACAGCGCATAAGTAAAGTCCGGCCGATAGGGGAACTGTGCGATGATTCATACCTAGACCCTCACGTTGTGCGCTTTATGATACGCGCCAAGATGCTGCGGCACGTTGCCCGCCGCCAAGAGGAAGTGAGATAGTCCATGTCAGCCCGTTTGCCCAGCCACCCTGCCACCGCTCGTTCGTTTGCGGCCCGTATTTTTGCCTTTGCCGCGATTGCGTTTCTGGCAGCGTGTGAACTTTCGATCCCCGAAACCGGGGGCAATGCCGGGCAGCAAATCGACCCAAGTGCGCCCGTTCAGGTTGCCTTGCTTGTTCCAGGCGGCACAGAGGCGGCTGAAGTTAACGCGATTGCGGCCAGCATCGAAAACGCGGCACGATTGGCGATTGCGGACCTAGACGGTGTCGAAATTGATTTGCGCGTTTACAACACCGCCCGTGACGCTGGGCAGGCGAGCCAGATGGCAGCGACTGCGGTTGCGGATGGTGCGAAGATCATCCTCGGGCCACTTGATGCGGCGAGCGCAAATGCGGTTGGCGTCACGGTAGCGCCCGCAGGAATTAACGTTTTGGCGTTCTCGAACAACCCCGCGATTGCAGGCGGCAATGTCTTTGTTCTTGGGAACACATTTGGGAATGTCTCCGACCGTTTGGTCAGCTACGCAGGAACACAGGGCATCAATCAGTTCATGATCGTTCATCAAGACGATTTGGCGGGTTCGGTTGGTCGCGACTCGATTGCGACATCCATCCGTTCAGCGGGCGGAACAGTGTCGGGTGTTGAGGCCTACCCATTCAGCCAAGAAGGTATTTTTGCCCGTGCTTCTGCGATTGCTGCGGCAACAAACGCCAGCGGCGCTCAGGCGATATTCGTGACGGATAACGTAGCTGGGGGCTTGCCCATTCTCGCAACGTCCTTGGAGGATCAAGGCCTAAACCCAGCCAATACGCCGCTTATCGGCATCACGCGTTGGGATGCTGCACCACAAGCAGCGTCGCTACCGGGAATGCAGGGCGGCTTGTTCGCAATGGCAAATGCGGGCCGCGAAGCCGCATTCCGTAACCGCTACGAAGCATCCTACGGATCCGCCCCACACCCGCTTGCCAGCATCGCATATGATGGCATCGCGGCGATTGGCGCTTTGGCGGCAACGGGTGATCGGGATGCATTGACGGTGGCTTCGCTGACGCGTGCGTCTGGTTTTGCTGGCGCGACGGGCATCTTCCGCTTGCGCCGAGACGGCACCAATCAGCGTGCGCTTGCTGTTGCGCGGATCGTCAACAATCAAATTGCGATTGTTGACCCTGCACCGCAATCTTTCGGGCGCGGCGGATCCTGATCTGTTGTTTGATCCAAACCAGCTTCCGGGTCCCGAGGACCTCATTTGCGCCGCGGAGGATATTCTAGACCGCGGCGCATTGCGCGGCGCGATCAACGATGCGATTGCGGGATGTGGTTCAAGCGGAGGCGAGCGCCGCAAAGCTGTTGTGCCAATTTTAAAGGATGCAATTCAGTCGGGGCGTGACCGGATTGCGGAGGCTTTTATCGCCTCGCCTTTTGAATCGATTCCAACAACGCAGGCCTATGCTTGGCTAACGGATGCGATCGTCATTGAAGTGTTCGTATTGGCAAGGACGCACCTGCACCCCCTGCCAAACCCGACCGAAGCGGAACGTCTTGCACTGATCGCTGTTGGTGGGTCAGGTCGTGGTGAAATGGCGCCCCATTCTGACGTCGATCTGCTGTTTCTTGCGCCCTACAAGTTGACCCCGTGGTCCGAGAGCCTGATCGAATCCATGCTCTATATCCTGTGGGACCTAAAGCTAAAGGTCGGACACGCCAGCCGCACCGTCAAAGACTGCCTGCGCCTTGCCCGCGAAGATTACACGATCCGCACAAGCCTTGTAGAAGAGCGGTTTTTGGTCGGGGATGCGGCCCTCGCAACGGAGCTGACTGAACGTCTACGCACCGAACTTTTCGCGTCAACGATTCCTGAATTTATTGACGCGAAACTCGCAGAGCGCACAGAACGCCACCGCAAGCAAGGCGGTCAGCGCTATATGGTTGAGCCGAATGTAAAAGAAGGCAAAGGCGGGTTGCGCGATTTGCAGTCGCTTTACTGGATCGGCAAGTACATTCACGGGGTAAAAGACGCGTCTGAACTGGTGAAGTTCAAAGTCTTCACCCAAGACGAGTACGAAGAATTCAAAGCCGCACACGAATTTCTTTGGGCTGTGCGCTGCCACCTTCATTTGCTTACAGGGCGCGCAACAGACCAGTTGACGTTTGATATGCAGGTCGAGGTCGCGGACCGCATGCATTACACGGATCACGACGGGCGGCGGGCTGTTGAACACTTCATGCAGGACTACTTTCATTTCGCCACTGATGTTGGCGAATTGACCCGTATTTTCTTGGTCGCGCAGGAAGAGGCCATGTTGAAAGCGAAGCCCATGTTGCAGCGCCTGTTCAACCGTTCCAAAAAGGCGAAAGCGCCCTATGCGATCAAGCAAAACCGCCTGACTGTCGAAAACCCGGTGGCGTTTATTGAAGACAAGCTGAACTTGCTGCGCATCTTTGAGGAAGCCCTTCGCACCGGAACGTTGATCCATTCTGATGCGATGCGCCTGATCAAGGCCAACCTGTATTTGATTGATGACGAAGTGCGCGCCAACAAAGAAGCGCGGCGCATCTTCCTTGATCTGATGCTCAAGCACGGCAATCCGGAACGCGCATTGCGGCGGATGAACGAGCTTGGCGTTTTGGGCGCGTTCATTCCCGAATTCGAAGCCATCGTCGCGATGATGCAGTTTAATATGTATCACCACTACACAGTGGACGAGCACACGATCCAAACCATTAGCCACCTCGCCAAAATTGAACGCGCGGAACTGGACGAAGAACTGCCGGTCTCTGCGTCGATCATCAAGAGCGGTATCAACCGCAAGGTTCTATATGTCGCGCTGTTGTTGCATGATATCGGTAAGGGGCGCGATGAGGACCATTCCATCCTAGGCGCGAAAATCGTGCGCAAGGTCGCGCCGCGCCTCGGGCTGTCCAAAAAGGACTGCGAGACGGTTGAGTGGCTGGTGCGTTACCATTTGCTGATGTCGGATATGGCGCAAAAGCGCGATATCGCTGACCCGCGCACGGTGCGTGATTTTGCCAAAGCCGTGAAGACCAAAGAGCGGCTTGATCTGCTTTGTGTGCTGACGGTGTGTGACATTCGCGGCGTTGGGCCGGATACGTGGAACAACTGGAAGGCCGTGCTGATCCGCGGGCTGTATCGCCAGACGCGGTTTGCCCTAGAAAACGGCATGGAGGCCCTCAACCGCCAAGAGCGTGGTACAGAGGCGCGCAAGAACCTGCGTGCGGCCCTTCCCGATTGGTCCGAGAAAGCCCTGCGTGCAGAAGTCGCGCGTCATTACGCCCCTTATTGGCAGGGTTTGCACGTGACGGCCCATGTCGATTTTGCGAATTTGCTGGCAGGGATCGGCACCAACGAAGTGCGCATCAACCTAACACCTGATGATGACCGCGACGCGACGCGCGTTTGTTTTGCGATGGCCGACCACCCCGGTATTTTCAGCCGCATGTGTGGGGCTTTGTCTTTGGCGGGCGCAAACGTGGTGGATGCCCGCACGTTTACATCAAAGGACGGCTTTGCGACGGCAGCGTTCTGGGTTCAGGACAGTGACGGCCACCCCTATGAGGAATCCCGCCTGCCGCGTCTTCGCCAAGTGATCGAACGCACGCTACATGGCGAGATCGTTCCGCGGGATGCGTTGGCGGATAAGGGCAAGCTGAAAAAGCGCGAAAAGGCGTTTCGAGTTCCGACTTCTATCACTTTTGATAACGAAGGGTCTGAAATTTACACCATCATCGAAGTCGACACGCGCGATCGCCTTAGCCTGCTGCACGATCTGACCCGCACCTTGGCCAACGCCAACGTCTACATCTCAAGCGCGGTCATCGCGACCTACGGTGAGCAGGTGGTGGACACCTTCTACGTCAAAGACATGTTCGGCCTGAAATTCCACTCCGAAAGCAAACGCAACGCACTGGAACGCAAATTGCGTGAAGCCATCGTGCAAGGCGTAGAACGGGCGGATGTCTAAGTTGGGGGAAAGTCCGCTGTGCGGACTTTGTTGCCGTTCGCCATTCTTGGGTTTCATCTAGATGTGATCTTTATTATCAGGGTTGCGCTATTGGAGATCAGTCAATGGGAAGCTATCAAGTTGTTGCGGATTGGGATGCGGCGTATGACGATCCAATTTTGCTCAAAGAGGGCGAAGAACTCTGGCTGACAGGCAAGACCGATAACTGGGACGGTTATGTTTGGGTTTGGGCAAAAAACCAAGCTGGGCATGAAGGTTGGATACCCGACAATCTCGCCAATAGTATTGGAAGCAAGACCTATGCAACTACAGACTTTTCAGCTCTTGAGCTAACATGTCGTCCAGGTGAAGAGTTGCACGGTAGAGCTGAAACTCACGGATGGGTCCTGTGCAAGAATGCAGTTGGCTTAGAGGGTTGGGTTCCGGCAAAAAACCTAAAAAGAACTCCAAATCCTTAGAAATCTAAGCGACACACTGGGCTAGAAGCAGACATTGCTGTTGTGATGCACATGATAACCCGTCGCTGTCTTGATTTTCTTGCGGCCTAGCCGTCGCGTTTACAGGCGCTGCGCAACTTCCTATTAGGAACTGATCGGCGCAGGCGCTAGACTTCCTCTGACGTAACGAGGACGCGAAATATGGCACTGACGCGAGATATTCATCCGATGCCTGCGTTCGTCGCGCACGCCCTGCAAGAACGCGGTCTTCAAGCAGCGTTCGATGCGCGCCCTGCCTATCAGAAAAACGACTGGGTTGGCTGGATCGCGCGGGCCAAGCGCGAGGACACAGGGCAACGCAGATTGGAAAAGATGCTTTCAGAGCTTGCAGCGGGTCATGGCTACATGGGAATGGAGTGGTATCCAAAGCCGCGTAAGGAAGACTGACTTGAAACCCATCCGCCTTCTCTCCGGCTTTTTGACTGTTGGCGTCTGGACGTTACTGAGCCGCGTTCTTGGATTTGTGCGCGACATTCTGATCGCGAGTTATTTGGGGGCTGGCCCCGTTGCACAAGCGTTCCTGATCGCATTTTCTTTGCCGAACATGTTCCGGCGTTTCTTTGCCGAAGGTGCGTTCAATATGGCCTTTGTGCCGATGTTCGCAAAGAAGCTCGAAACACACTCAGATGCGAAAACATTCGCGCAGGATGCTTTTATATTCATGGCCTTTGCGCTGACCGCGTTCACCACGGTCGGCATTCTTGTGATGCCGTGGCTGGTGACCGCAATGGCATCGGGCTTTGTCGGGGATGAACGCTTCGATCTCGCAGTTGCTTACGGGCAAATCGCGTTCCCCTATATCTTGTTCATTTCATTGGCAGCGTTGTTGTCGGGCGTGCTGAATGCGACGGGCCGTTTTGTTGCTGCCGCAGCGGCACCGGTCTTGTTGAACGTGATCTTTATTGCGGCAATTGTTTTCGCCGCCTTCAACGCGACATTTGCAGTTGAAGTGGTAGATGGCGCTGAAAAAACCCGATTTATCGGCAATCACCTCGCGTGGGCGGTGCCCATGGCTGGGATCGCGCAATTGGCGCTGGTTTGGCTTGCTGCCAAGCGGGCCGGCTTCCCGATGGCGCTGCGCCTTCCGCGCCTAACGCCGGACCTAAAGCGGCTGTTTATCATCGCCGCCCCTGCAATGTTGGCGGGTGGTGTGGTGCAGATCAACCTTTTGGTCGGTCGCCAGGTGGCCAGTTATTTTGATGGCGCCATCGCATGGCTGTCCTATGCTGACCGTCTGTATCAACTACCGTTGGGCGTGGTTGCGATCGCACTGGGTGTGGTTCTTTTGCCCGATCTCAGCCGCCGCCTTGCTGCGAATGATCTCGACGGTGGGCGAGATGCGTATAACCGCGCAACCGAGCTTTCATTGGCGTTGACGATCCCCGCAGCGGTCGCGCTGATGGTGATCCCTGTTCCGCTGGTCGAAGTGCTGTTTATGCGCGGGGCGTTTGATTCTGATGATGCCGCCGCGACGGCCCTTGCCGTGATGGTGTATGGCGCGGGGTTGCCGGCGTTCGTTTTGCAAAAGTCGCTTCAGCCGCTGTACTTCGCGCGGGGCGACACCAAACGCCCGTTTTATTTTGCCGCTGTTGCGATGGTCGTGAATGCTGCCGTGGCGATTGGCCTGTCGATCTACGTGGGCTACATCGCTGCCGCCCTTGCCACAACGCTGGCGGGTTGGGTTATGGTTTGGCTGCTTTGGAGTGGGAGCCGTTCTATGGGGGATGCCGCCAAGTTTGACGCACGTTTCAAAACGCGTTTCTGGCGGATTGTTTTGTCCGCAATCCTTATGGGTGTGTTGCTTCTGGGGGCTGTGCTGCTGGTCGGGCCTGCCCTCGGGATGGAGACCATTCGTTATTTCGCACTCGCATTGGTGGTCCTCATCGGCATCGGCAGCTATTTCGGGATCGGCCACCTGATTGGGGCGTTCAGACTGGCAGAATTCAAGGCAGCGATGCGCCGCGGCTGATGGATTTGAGTATTTAAGAGCCAAAGAAACGAGGGGGTTTGGGCCCTTTGAACTGGCTTTGGCTACTTTCTCTGGCGGATGCGGTGGAGGAATGCGGCCCAGCCACCTGGCGCAAGTAGCGGCGCGATGAAGAGCCCCACGAGGAAGCCTGCAACTTCGGCGATCCATGTTGGGGAGCTGCCAAAAATCATTGAATAGACAAGCAGGATGCCAAGCAAGATGCCGATCAGCGTGAACGCCTTGAACTGGTTGTCGCCCATTCGCCCAAGCGTGAGCCACATCAGATAGGTGTAGGCACCGATCAGCCCATAGACACCGGGATATGCCCCGATGAGCTGGGTGTTTTGCCAAGAAAGAAGGCCGTAGATCGCCGCGCCAAAAATCGAGCAGGCAAAGAACAGGATAAGAAACGCGACTGGGCTGAAGATTTCACCGACGAACTTTCCAAGCGCAAGCAGGAGCACGCAGGCCCAAAGCGCGTGGGTGAAATTGGAGTGCACAAAGGGGTAGGTGACGAAACGCTTAAAGTAGTCAAACGATCCGCGGCCGCGCTCGAACACTTCGGTCATGATTTCGGGGTAAAACTGCAGTTCATCGAAGGTGGCCGTGCGCCAGCCGACACCTTGGGCACCGCCGATCATGCCATTGCTTGCGGCGCTCAGCGTGAGTTCAATCCCTGCGATGAGAAGAACCAGTATCAACGGCACAAATGGAACGGCGTTAAACGGATTTTCGGCATGGTCGGTGTCGTGCATGGGGTGGTCCATTCGGTTGACGGCGTACAGGGGCATGGGTAAGCGGTTGTGAAACCGAAATCCAGCTTTGGAACGCATCATGACCAAGACAGCATCTGGCACAACATTCACACCGCGCGTGTTTTCCGGCATCAAACCATCCGGTGGTTTGACGCTTGGCAACTATCTGGGTGCGATCAAGCGCTGGGTCGACATGCAAAGCAGCGACATGGAAAGCATTTATTGCGCGGTGGACCTGCACGCAATCACTGTGTGGCAGGACCCTGAGGCGTTGAAATCCGGCACGCGCGAATTGGCGGCGGGGATGCTGGCGTCTGGTATTGATCCTGAGCAGTCCATCTTGTTCAACCAGTCCCAAGTGCCTGAACACGCGCAGCTGGCATGGATTTTCAATTGTGTGGCCCGCGTTGGCTGGATGAACCGTATGACGCAGTTCAAGGACAAGGCCGGTAAGAACGCCGAGAAAGCATCGCTGGGCCTTTATGCCTACCCGTCCCTGATGGCGGCGGATATTTTGATGTATCACGCGACGCATGTGCCCGTGGGCGAAGACCAGAAGCAGCACGTTGAGCTAACGCGCGACATTGCCAACAAGTTCAACAACGATTTTGGTGTCGATTTCTTTCCTATCACCGAGCCTGTGATCGAAGGCCCGGGGATGCGGGTGATGAACCTACGCGACGGCACCAAGAAGATGTCCAAATCAGGCGACAGCGACATGGAGCGTATCAACATGCTTGATGATGCCGACAAGATCGCCAAAAAGTTCAAGAAGGCGAAGACAGATCCCGAAGGGTTGCCGGAAACCGTTGCAGGACTTGAGGGGCGACCGGAGGCTAAGAACCTTGTCGATATTTATGCAGGCCTGAATGACATGACGCCAGACGCCGTGATCGCGGAATATGCGGGCGCACAGTGGGGACGTTTCAAACCTGCGTTGGCGGAATTGGCTGTGGCCAAGCTCGCGCCTATTTCAGATGAAATGAAACGTCTGATGGATGATCCGGCCGAAATTGATCGTAAACTCGCACGCGGCGCTGAAAAAGCACGCACGATTGCGACGCCTATTTTGGAAAAAACCTACGATATCGTCGGGTTGCTACGGTCCTGATCTGAAGGCTGAAATTTGCCTATCGCAGATATAGATTGCGCGTTTAGGCGCACTCCGGCACACTCTCCTTGTTGAATGGAGACAATGATGCGCAAGTTCCTCGTGATCCTTGATGATAGCCGTGAGTGCCTGAACGCGATGCGGTTTGCTGCGATGCGTGCTGCCAAGACCGGGGGCGGGGTTGAAGTGCTTTCCATTATCCCGCCAGACGAATTCAACCACTGGATCGGCGTGGCCGATGTGATGCGTGCAGAAACCCGTGAACGTATCGAGGTCCACTTTGAGGTTTTCGCAAAGTGGATGCGCGACAAGCAGAACATCAACCCTGAGCTGGTGATCCGCGAAGGTGTGCCTGTGACAGAGATTCTTACGCAGATCGACGAGGACCCTGAAGTTGGCATCTTGGTGCTTGGCGCTGCGACCGACAAAAAGGGGCCTGGCCCGCTTATTACCGCAATGACAAAACAGGCGGGGTCATTACCGATCCCGATGACGATTGTTCCCGGTGATATGTCCAAAGAACGTCTTGAAGCGATTAGCTAAGTCGACTTGACGGCCTAACAAATACTAGCCGCCATAAAGCTGTTCGGATTTCGATGTGATATCCGAATTCAAACACGTCAGCATGTCCGTGGCGGCGAAGTTGTGGACACAGAAGTTCTGCGGTTCGACACCAATACCTATGCTAACCTGTCCGACCTCCCCGCTGCGGAGCGTTCAAACTTTTGGCGGTCCGTATGTGTGCGCAGTTTAGAACCATTCCAAACCTTGACTTCGCACGCTGGCAGGCGCATATCTAAATCCTGACAAAAAAGGTTTGCTGCCCATGTTTATCCAGACTGAATCAACACCGAACCCCGCCACGCTGAAGTTTCTACCGGGCCAGACCGTGCTAGAAGCCGGAACCGCCGATTTTGCGAGCGTTGAGGCCGCAGGGAATAGCCCTTTGGCGACCCGCGTATTCGCGGTTGAGGGTGTAACGGGCGTATTTTTCGGAGCGGACTTCGTAACAGTAACCAAAGCAGAAGCCGTTGAATGGGACCACATCAAACCCGCGATTTTGGGTGCGATCATGGAGCACTACCAATCCGGTGCGGCAGTAATGACTGGCGCGCAGGCGGATTCTGGTCATGCAGAGCACACGGGCGAAGACAGCGATATCGTCAACCAGATCAAAGAATTGCTTGATACGCGCGTACGCCCAGCGGTTGCGCAAGATGGTGGCGACATTACCTTCCACGGCTTTGAGCGCGGTATCGTTTATTTGCAGATGCAGGGTGCCTGTGCGGGCTGCCCAAGTTCAACGATGACGTTGAAGATGGGTATCGAAAATCTGCTGCGCC
>Ga0209121_10001909_pt1 | contig 21663 bp, 21 predicted proteins | sample Cruoilmetagenom3_FD_187292 | JGI IMG/M metagenome (GOLD analysis project Ga0209121, IMG submission 187292) | Oil polluted marine microbial communities from Coal Oil Point, Santa Barbara, California, USA - Sample 3 (SPAdes) (version 2) | ecosystem: Environmental > Aquatic > Marine > Oil seeps ...
TTCAACAACGCCCCGCTCTGGGTCAGCTGGAATAAATACAACCTTAACACTTGAAGCGTTTACATCAATTTTATTCAATGCCTGATAATCGGTGCATCGCCGTTGGGCAACAGTCGGGGCAAGAGGTGAAGTAAAAACTGCATTCATGCAACAAAGGTAGTTTTTTTCTGAAGGTTTATGGCCATTCTCATCGGTGAATTCAGACGTTAAATATGTATCAACCTTGTGATATTTGTTAAACGCGTGACTTCACTTTTTGAATAGCCAAATAAGGCGGATGCTAAAAAAAACCACTTACTATTTAAAATCCTAGCTTTTTTTATTTAACTAACCATATGAGCTTCACACCGAACCTAATACATTGACCATATTGATAATTATCCAATACAAAACTTCTGCATAAATATTAAGCAACTAAGGGTCTAACAAGGAACACACAGTTGTAAATATCACACTTCTCATAAAAAGCAAAGTTCATTAAGCTTAGGTAAGTGCTTAATAAACAATCTAAATATTTTATGAAAACCAAATCCAATATAAAGACTGTTATTTAAAAAAGTGTTACTGTTCCAGTTAAGCAAACAGATGTTAGAACCTTTATATCACTTTAGCATAACCAATTTTTTATAAAATCAAGGAGATGAAATGATCATAAAACATTTAACAGGACACTTTATTAGATCAGATAAAGAATGGATTAATATTCGTGACAAAAAAATTAGTGTTACAGAATGCTTTTATAAATATGTATTAACCTTAGCGGCTATTCCTGCTATCTCTGCTTTTATTGGGGCTGCTGTAATCGGTTGGGAGATAGGGGATAGAAGCTTTAAATTCACTATTGAAAGCACCATTCCATTAATTATCGCTTTCTACCTAGCATGCATTGCAGGTACAGCCATTATTGGCAAGGCCATTCACTGGATGGCAGAAACGTACGGTTCAAGTAAAGACCTTTCAACTTGTATGTTCCTGACTATCACAATACTTTCACCATTCTTCCTTAGCGGTATTGTTGCGAGCGCTCCCATCCCGTGGCTTATTTTTCTAACAGGTCTGACAGCTATTGCTTATGCCGTTTACCTTTTATACACCGGCATCCCTGTTGTGATGGGTATCAACCAAGAGAGAGGCTTTCTCTTTGCTAGCGCTATACTTACTATTGGTTTAGTGACTATCGTTGGAATTTTAGTAACAACTGTTAGTCTTTGGGCACTGGGCCTAGCGCCCATTCACGTTTAAAGCATAAATATGAAACCAGAAACGCTTAGTTTTCTGGTTTCATATGTGGGAATAATATAACGTCGCGAATAGAGGCAGAGTCTGTTAAAAACATCACTAAGCGGTCAATTCCAATCCCTTCACCAGCTGTTGGGGGCATACCAATTTCAAGCGCTCTTATATAATCGGCATCGTAATGCATTGCTTCATCATCACCCGCTTCTTTATCTTCGACTTGTTGTTTAAAGCGTTCTGCTTGATCTTCTGAGTCATTAAGCTCAGAAAAACCATTTGCCACTTCTCGGCCACCAACAAAAAATTCAAAACGATCCGTTACAAATGGATTATCATCATTTCTACGAGCTAATGGTGACACTTCAGTTGGGTAAGCTGTAATAAACGTAGGCTCATGTAATTTTTCTTCAACCGTTTTTTCAAATATCTCGATTTGAATTTTACCTAAGCCATAGCTCTCTTCTACAGGGATTTTTAAACGTTCGGTAATTTTTAGCGCAGCTTCTTTAGTGGCTAAATTTTCCTCTGTGATATCAGCGTTGTAATGCAGAATTGATTCAATCACCGTCATCCGTCTAAATGGTTTACCAAGATCATAATCTTCTCCTTGATAATGCACCACATTGCTGCCAAGCACCTCAGATGCTAATTTTCGTAACATATCTTCGGTTAAATTCATCACATCGTTGTAATCAGCATACGCTTGGTAAAATTCAAGCATGGTAAACTCTGGGTTATGCCGTGTTGAAAGCCCCTCGTTTCTAAAGCTGCGGTTTATCTCAAATACACGCTCAAAGCCACCAACAATTAAACGCTTTAAATATAATTCTGGCGCAATACGTAAAAACAGCTCCATATCTAATGCATTATGGTGAGTGGCAAACGGTTTAGCTGTTGCCCCACCAGGAATAACGTGCATCATCGGTGTTTCAACTTCCATAAAGTCATTATCTACAAGGTATTGACGGATAAAACCGACCACTTTGCTACGAACTTTAAAGACATGGCGAGATTGCTCATTCATGATCAAATCAACATAGCGCTGACGATAACGTTGCTCTTGGTCGGTTAAGCCATGGAATTTCTCCGGCAGAGGCTGCAACGATTTTGTGAGTAGTCGAATAGCTGAAACGCGCACAGATAACTCATCTGTTTTGGTTTTAAATAAAACGCCCTCGACAGCAATAATATCGCCAATATCCCAGCCTTTAAATGTTTGGTAATGCCCTTCTGGCAAGGTATCTCGTTGAACAAAAAGCTGCATACGGCCTGTCATATCTTGAACATGGGCAAAACTCGCTTTGCCCATCACTCGTTTTGCCATTAAACGCCCAGCTAATGAAACGCTAATCGCTTTTTCTTCTAATGTTTCTTTATCAAATTGATTATATTCAGCAAGCAAATTTTCTGCATAGTGCTCACGTCTAAAGTCATTAGGATAGGCATTTCCTAATTTTTTAATATCAGCTAATTTTTCACGGCGCACTGCAATTAATTTGTTCTCATCTTGCACTGGCTTATTGTTTTTTTGATCACTCATTACTTAAATTCCACTTTTTAAACTAGCTTCTATAAATTGGTCTAATGCTCCATCAAGCACCGCCTGTGTATTGCCGGTTTCTACGCCGGTACGCAAATCTTTAATACGGGATTGGTCTAATACATACGATCGTATTTGACTTCCCCAACCAATATCCGATTTGCTCTCTTCTTGGGTCTGTTGATCGGCCATTTTTTTCTGCATTTCCAGTTCATACAGTTTGGCCTTTAATTGCTTCATGGCCGTTGCTTTATTCTTATGTTGAGAACGATCATTCTGACATTGCACAACAGTATTGGTTGGCTCATGAGTAATGCGCACGGCTGACTCGGTTTTATTCACGTGTTGACCACCTGCGCCACTTGCTCGATAGACATCAATCCTTAAATCAGCCGGGTTAATATCAATTTCTATATCGTCATCAATTTCTGGTGAAACAAACACAGCTGCAAATGATGTATGTCGGCGACTACCAGAGTCAAAAGGCGACTTTCTAACCAAACGGTGTACGCCAATTTCTGTTCTTAACCAGCCATAAACATAATCACCCTGAATAGAAATCGTCGCACTTTTAATACCGGCTACATCACCTGCGGAAACTTCTATGAGTTCTGTTTTGAAATGATGCTGCTCGGCCCAACGAAGGTACATACGTAATATCATTTCTGCCCAATCTTGAGCTTCTGTACCACCGGAGCCTGCTTGTATATCTAAAAAAGCACTATTAGCATCCATATCACCGGAAAACATACGCTGAAACTCAAGCGTTGATACCTTTTTTTCATACGACTCTAAGTCAGCTTGAATTATTCCAACAGAATCATCATCGTCCTCTTCAACTGCCATTTCTAACAAGTCAGTTGCATCATCTAAGCCTGACGACAACTCACAAATGGTGTTTACGACGAGTTCTAACTGCCCTCTCTCTTTACCTAAGCTTTGCGCATGCGTAGGATCATTCCAAGCTTTAGGATCCTCAAGCTCTCTTAAAACTTCGGTTAAACGTTCTTGCTTTGTTTCAAAGTCAAAGATACCCCCTAAGAGAAACCGTTCGCTCTTTAAGGTCTGCAATTTTATTGGTAATGGGGTTTAGTTCACGCATGAAAAAAAACTTGGCTTATTCGGTAGTCACTGGTTCTTCAGAACCTTGTAATAAGGCATCGAGTGTATGCCAAGGTAATGTTGCACATTTAACACGTGCAGGGTATTCACAGACCCCTGCTAACACGGCTAATTTACCTAACTCATCCATTTCTACATGTTCACCCGTTGCCATTTTATGAAATAGGCTAAACAAGTGTTTCGCTTCATCTTCGGTGAGGCCTTTTACGATATCAGTCATTAATGAAGCAGAGGCTGTTGAAATAGCACAACCTTGCCCTTGAAAACTGGCATCACTAATTTTACCGTCCAAAAACTTGATAAAAAGCGTTAAACGATCACCACATAACGGGTTAAAACCGTCTATTTGACGATCCGCATCGTCCATCGCACGGAAATTTCTCGGGTTTCTATTGTGATCAAAAATTACTTCTTGATATAGATCTCTTAAATCATCTAACATTAGCCAAACATCTCGATTAGGTTTTCAATTCCAGCCATTAAAGCATCAACTTCTTGATGCGTATTATACATAGCAAAAGACGCTCTAGCAGTGGCTGGCACTCCAAAAAAATCCATTACTGGCATAGCACAGTGATGTCCAGCTCGCACTGCGATACCTTGGTGATCCATCATTGTTCCAATATCGTGAGGATGAATGCCCTCTAGCACAAATGATAAAATCGCCCCTTTATTTTTTGCCGTTCCGATCACCCTTAGTTTGTTAATTCGTTTCGCTTGCTCAGTTGCATAGCTTAGTAGGCTATCTTCATGGGCAGCAATCGCTGCTATTCCAATATTATTAACATAATCAATAGCCGCACCCAAACCAATCGTGCCGGCAATATTCGGTGTACCCGCTTCAAACTTATAGGGCACTTTATTGTAAACCGTTTTATCAAATGTGACGGCGCTAATCATATCGCCTCCACCTTGATAGGGTGCCATTTGCTCTAATTGCTCCATTTTCCCGTATAGCGCACCGATACCAGTTGGAGCGTATAATTTATGCCCAGAAAATACATAAAACTCGCAATCAAGCGCTTGAACATCAACTGAGATATGTGGAATAGCTTGTGCGCCATCCACAAGAACGGGAATATTATGCTGATGGAGCAACTCAATCATTTGCTTGACCGGGTTAATCGTACCCAGCGCATTTGACATGTGGGAAATAGCTGCAAACTTAGTGTTTTTACTAATGAGTTTTTCAAACTCTTCAAGTATTAATTCACCCTGCTCGTTTATCGGAGCAACTTTTAATTCAGCCCCTGTTTTCTCACATAACATCTGCCAAGGCACTATATTGGAGTGATGCTCCATAGCTGTAATAAGTACTTCATCACCAGCGGATAGTTTTTCAGTAAAAGCATTCGCAACTAAATTGATCGCTTCGGTTGCACCACGTGCAAAAACAATTTCTTTTTCCGAGTTAGCATTTAAAAACTGCTGCACTGTTTTACGTGCATTTTCGTAAGATAAAGTTGCCCGTTCACTAAGCGTGTGTACACCACGGTGAATATTAGCATTGTCATTCTGATAATATTCAACAAGACTATCAATAACCGCTGTCGGTTTTTGGCTTGTTGCCGCATTATCAAGATAAACCAATTGCTTACCATGAACCTGCTGATCTAATACTGGAAAGTCTTGACGAATTCGCTCTACGTCATAGCCTGCTACCTTCTCTACTTTTTGATTCATAGCCACTCTTTTTTCATACCCGCTTGTGGAAAACGTTTAAGTAATTCTTCTAATACCGCCATTCGTAGAGGCTCGAAGTCGATACCCTCAATCATCTCATTGGCAAATGCAAAGGTCAGCATGTTTTTAGCTGTTTGTTTGTCAGCACCCCGTGAACGCAGATAGAAAATAGCCGTCTCGTCGAGTTGACCAACCGTTACACCATGCGCACATTTAACATCATCAGCATAAATTTCAAGTTGTGGCTTAGCATCTACTTCTGCACGATCAGATAACAATAAGTTACGGTTATTCATTTTAGCATCCGTCTTCTGTGCATCTTGCGCAACGACTATTCTGCCCTGAAAAACACCACGAGAACTATCACCTAATACACCTTTATAAAACTCATTACTAACCGCGTGAGGGTGAGCATGATTAAGGCGCGTATGGTTATCCATATGTTGCTTATCTTGACCAACATACAGGCCGTTTAAAGTACAATCTGACGCTTCACCAAGTGTTCCATGTATTTCGCAGCGAGATAAATTCGCGCCAAATGTATAGTTACTTTGATTAAAAATAGCATTATTTTCTAGCCGAGAATATACGCCTCCAATATGGTAAGCCTTAAGCGATTCAGCCTGTAGACGGTTATGAGATAAATTTGCATTTGGCTCCACAACCACTTCAGTAATCACATTAGTGTGATGACACGATTCTTCTACTGAATGGAAGGTTTCAATAATACTGGCTTTAGATGATGCTTTTGCAAGGACTAAGTTTCGGCTATTAGTTAACTTAAGTGCCGCTTCTTTTGATGAGATAAAGGCTAATTGAATAGGTTTATCAAGTACTGTATTTTCTTCGATTGAAATAACAGCGCCGTCTGTAAATAAGGCTGTATTAAAATTAACAAAACCAAGGGCAGGTGTTTCAACTGTTGAGTCTAATAAAGATTTGATCAACGCTTCATGTTCCGACAAAGCCTCACTTAACGCCGAGACAGTAACACCGGCTGGTAGCCCGTCCATTGAAGATAATTCTGCTTGGTAAAAACCATCAACAAAAACTAAGTGATAGCAGCCTTCTAATAAAACCGCCTTCACAAAAGCTGCGTCAAGCTTGCCAGGCTTTTCAGCGACGACAAACTGCTTTTTCTCAATCGGCGAGATATTAGTATAACGCCACTCTTCTTCACGTAACGTTGGAAAACCAGTTACAGAAAATCCTTCTGTGGCTTTCTTTCGTAAGCTCTTCAACCAGCTAACATCTTGGCCCATTAAGTTGTTTTTATGTGCCGACAATAAGCTCGTGTAATGCGTATTCGATAAATGCATAACAGACATGTTTAACTCGCTATTTTTTCATCAACCCAAGCATAACCCTTCTCTTCTAACTCAAGGGCTAATTCGGGACCACCCGATTTGACGACCTTACCGTGCGCCAGCACGTGAACATAATCCGGTTTAATGTAATCTAACAGGCGTTGATAATGAGTTACTAATACAAAAGAGCGTTTAGGGTCACGTAGGCGGTTAACCCCTTCTGCTACAATTTGAAGCGCATCAATATCAAGGCCAGAGTCGGTTTCATCAAGTAAGCATAACGTCGGCTCAAGTACAGACATTTGTAAAATTTCATTACGTTTTTTCTCGCCTCCAGAGAAACCTTCGTTGACTGCGCGATAAAGGAATTTTTCATCCATATCCAAGTCTTTCATCTTACTTTTTACCATGGAAATAAAATCCATTGCATCGAGTTCATCTAAACCCTGAAATTTACGAATACCATTCAGCGCGGCTTTAAGAAAATAGATATTGCTCACACCTGGGACTTCAACTGGATATTGAAACGCTAGAAAAACACCCGCCCACGCACGTTCTTCGACACTCATTTCAAACAAATCTTTACCGTTAAATAACACACGCCCTTCGGTTATATCGTAACCTTCCCTACCGGAAAGAACGTATGACAAGGTACTTTTACCAGAGCCATTAGGCCCCATAATCGCATGCACTTCACCTGCACCAATTTCCAAATTAATACCTTTAAGAATTTCTTTCCCTTCAACACTTACGTGTAAATTTTCAACCTTTAACATGTCTTTGTTCCTTAACTATTTATTTTTAACCAACACTGCCTTCAAGACTAATGCCTAATAGCGCCTGCGCTTCAACTGCAAACTCCATCGGTAATTCTTTAAACACTTCTTTACAAAACCCATTAACAATCATAGATACAGCATCTTCCGCAGAAATACCGCGCTGCATACAATAAAACAATTGGTCTTCGCTGATTTTTGAGGTAGACGCTTCGTGTTCAATCGTCGCACTGGGGTGTTTTGTTTCTATATATGGAAAGGTATGAGCCCCACATTGGTCACCCATCAGCAAGGAATCACATTGTGTGTAATTTCGCGCATTTTCCGCATTACGACCTACTTTTACAAGGCCACGGTATGTATTTTGACCATGTCCTGCAGAGATCCCTTTTGAGATAATGGTACTACTGGTATTTTTTCCAATGTGCATCATCTTCGTGCCAGTATCGGCTTGTTGATAATTATTGGTTAGAGCAACTGAATAAAACTCACCAATAGAATTATCTCCCTTCAACACAACACTTGGGTATTTCCAGGTGATGGCAGAGCCTGTTTCTACTTGTGTCCAAGATACTTTGGCATTTTCTTCGCGACATTCTGCACGTTTGGTAACAAAATTATAAATGCCTCCTAGGCCATTTTCATCACCTGGATACCAATTCTGTACCGTTGAATACTTGATTTCCGCATCCTTCAAGATTACCAACTCAACCACTGCCGCATGTAATTGATTTTCATCACGCATCGGTGCCGTACAACCTTCTAGATAACTTACGTGACTACCTTCATCGGCAACAATTAATGTTCTCTCAAACTGCCCTGTGTTTGCCGCATTAATTCTAAAGTACGTAGACAGCTCCATTGGGCAACGAACACCTTTAGGGATATAAACAAAGGAACCATCACTAAACACTGCTGCATTCAATGCCGCATAAAAGTTATCAAACTGGGAAACGACCGTGCCTAAGTATTGCTTGATCAGCTCCGGGTGCTCCTTAACTGCCTCCGAAAAAGAGCAGAATATTACGCCTGCTTCAGCCAATTTATCCTTGAACGTGGTTGCAACCGACACACTATCAAACACCGCATCGACAGCCACGCCCGCAAGGCGCATTTGCTCTTCTAGAGGAATACCTAGTTTGTTGTAGGTGCTGATTAGCTCAGGATCGACTTCATCTAAACTCTTTGGCCCATCTTCCAAACTTTTAGGTGCAGAATAATAGCTGATGTCCTGAAAATCTATTTTAGGAAATTCAACAAATGACCATTCAGGATGCTCCATTGTTAGCCAATGCCGGTAAGCTTCCAACCGCCATTCGAGCAAAAACTCAGGTTCTTCTTTTTTCGCTGATAAAGCGCGAATAACATCTTCATTCAAGCCGGGCGGGAATGACTCTGACTCAATATCGGTCACAAAGCCATCCTTGTATTCTTGGCCAATCATATCCTTTAAATTTTCATTAGATGCTGACATCTAGTTCTCCACTTTAAAATCACTTGTTTTTACTATCTCTGGCACACTAAAGCTGACTGCTTGTCGCCTAACAGGGGCAATCATATCGGCTAGACTAACCGCTTCTATTGCCGTATAAACAGCTCGGTTAATTAAATGCCAGTTACCTTTAATTTCACACGATGATTCCTGTTCACATAAGCCTGAAACCGTACTGCATTCGGTCATACTAATGGGCCCTTCTATCGCCGTGATTATTTCTGCAACATTGGTTTCACTTGGTTTTTTAGCCAGAGCATAACCACCTTTCGATCCACGATGAGAGACTAACACATTCTTTTTTGTTAACAATTTAAGAATCTTACTCACTGTAGGTAACGCAACACCTGTTGCATTTGTTAAATCGGAAGCAGTATGAAGCGCAGCCGGATGATGGGCAATGTGCGTTAAAATGACACTCGCATAATCTGTTAATTTACTGACTCTAAGCATAGTAACCTCGTATATAGGACTATTTTAGTACTATATAGTTCCACTGTACATATCTATTTAAGTTACAACTGAATTTAACGAGTAATAAAACGCAATATAAGTAACATCGTTAGACTAAGCGGTTTAGCCAAATCATAAACATTTAAAAGTCGAAACCTTTCAAACACCTAAAGTCCGTACAGGTCTACTTACTTAAGAATACTCATAGTTTTATTCTGTTAGCGCTAACTTAATTTTCAGGACGTTACCTGCAAATTCAATGACGTCACCTGAAACAATTTTTTTCCGCTTCCTTGTTTCCACCACGCCATTGAGTAACACCAAACCTTGGCTGATAACTAGTTTAGCTTCACCACCACTAGGAACAAGACTTTCAAATTTTAAAATTTTATATAGCTCTACGGGTTCTTTTGGAATCTCAACGTCAATCATGTTTATACTTGCTCCTCATCGGCAGAATGTTTTTTGTTTTTTCATCAGGGGTCATCATGATACCGATACAACCAAATCATTATAGTCTCATAATGATACGTCATCATCCATTCTCTGAAATCAATCCTGCCATCTATTTGGCTACTATTTCCTGAATATTGACCAAAGTTCCCTAACAGTTATCAATCCACATCCCTTCAACTTTTGGACGATACACCGTTAATAAACCTTGCCGTTACTGCACTGTTAAAGTGGTTAAGCATAAGCTACCTAGTACTGACAGATATGAATCAGACTCAGAAAATAAATAAAAACCAAAAGTTTTGCGCAGATTTAAATAGTATTTCACACACGTCAACACAAAGGTGAGCGTCGAAATTAAGGCCACTGCTTACTACAGTATTCTCTTTATGTGCTTACCTCTTGTATCGTCACTACTGGTTTCCAAAAGACGTAGGCTAATGGGTATTTTAAACAACAAAGAGTTAATGGGCTTCCTCTATGTTCTTCACCATTAGCTGCACGCTTGAACGGCCCATATAGGTATTTACATCTAATTGATACACTACGCTGACTTGGCTTAAGCCAATAACGCTATCTGGATTCTCTACATTGAAATAGATCGCATCTATTTTTCTATTATAGGTCAGCGTTTCTAACTCTAATTTAACGTGTTTTTGCGCCAAAATACGTGCATTTTTCACCTTAAAGCGACCCACAAAAACTGGCTCAGGGAAGTTTTGCCCCCAAGGACCTGCTTGTCGTAGTGTTTCAGCCAATGTTAGATTAATCTCTTGATCAGGTATCTCCCCATCGACTAACAAGATATTGTCAGGCACTTGGTTTTTGAGACGTTTTTTTACCGCTTGGTTAAATGCTTCCATGAATATCTCTAAATTATTTTCCGCAATACTCATGCCGGCTGCCATGGCGTGGCCGCCAAATTTCTTCAGCAGCTGAGGATGTAAACTGGCAACATCATCCAATGTATCCCTTATATGCAGACCCGGAATTGAACGGGCCGAGCCCTTTACATCGCCGTTATCTGCCGTAGCAAAAGCAATCACAGGCCTATTCAGCTTCTCTTTGATTCGCGATGCCAGTATGCCGATAACACCTTGGTGCCAGTGCTTATCGAATAAACACACACCCCACTGCTGATGTTGATTCTCACTTGGTTTAAACGACGCTAAAATATTGTATGCATCTTGCTTCATGTCCTCTTCTATTGAGCGACGTTCCACATTCAACATATCCAGTTGTTCTGCAATATCTTGTGCTTCTTGTTCATTATCAGTCAGTAAGCACTGGATACCGAGTGACATATCATCCAAGCGACCAGCTGCATTTAAACGCGGGCCGACTGCAAACCCTAGATCACTCGATACGACCCGTTCAGGCTCTCTTTTAGCGATAGTAAGCAACGCAGTGATACCTGGCACACATTTTTTTGATTGAATCCGAAGCAGGCCCTGGTGAACCAGTTTACGGTTAATTTCATCCATCGGTACAACATCCGCTACCGTTCCAAGCGCCACTATATCAAGCAGGCTGGCAAGGTTAGGTATGGGCAGGCCCTTGAACGCACCTTCCTCCTTAAGTTTTGCTCGCAGGGCTAATAGCACATAAAATATCACCCCTACACCGGCTAGTGATTTGCTCGGAAATTCGTCACCCAGTAATTGCGGGTTAACGATAGCATCAGCGTTTGGTAATTGCGCCGGCGGTAAGTGATGGTCGGTCACAACCACCTTACAGCCTTTTTCAATAGCGTAAGCAACCCCTTCAACACTCGAAATACCATTATCAACTGTGATAATTAGTTCCGGCTTTGACTGCAAGGCAACCTCTACAATTTCGGGCGTTAATCCATAACCAAATTTAAAACGGTCCGGCACCACAAAGTCTATATCACGTGCACCCAACATACGTAAGCCGCGAATAGCTACCGCACATGAGGTGGCACCATCTGCGTCAAAGTCAGCAACGATTAATATCTTCTTACTTAATTGAATCGCCTCTTTAATCAGCGTTACCGCTCGATCGATACCCATTAAAGAACGATAGTCTGGCAAATTCTTTAACGTGCGATCAAGCTGGCTTGCTTGAGTAACGCCTCTATTTAAATAAACTTGACGTAAGACAGGGTGAATGTCTGACAAAGTACTAGCATCATGAACAACAGCTTCACGATGCTTGATATTGATCGTTGAGCCAGCTGGCTCGGCCGCACTCACCGTCAACGCTTATAATTTGTCTAAAATAGCGGCCTTAACGGCATCTAATGATGCATCTATCGCCTTCGGGTTAACCGCACACTGAGCAATAGCAGTATCCGGGTCTTTAAGTCCATGCCCAGTCAATGTACAAACAATTGTGCTACCTTCAGGGATTTTGCCATTTTTGATATCACGAATGGCACCGCCAACAGAGGCCGCCGAAGCCGGCTCACAGAAAATACCTTCTTTTTCAGTCAGTAATTTCTGCGTGGCTAAAATTTCCTCATCACTCAGTAAATCAAACCATCCGCCAGATTCTTTTTGTGCTGCCCAAGCTTGATCCCAGGATTGCGGACGACCAATGCGAATCGCTGTTGCAACTGTCTCAGGGTCATCAATCATTTCACCCTTTAAGAAAGGTGCAGCACCCGCCGCTTGATAACCCACCATGACTGGACGTTTATCAGCCGTAAAATTTGATCTGTCAAATTGACAGTCGCCATCACAGAAGGCGCAAGAATCGGTTACGTGTTCACCTGCCGGTTGCGCCATTTCACTATAGCCAATCCAATGAGCAGTAATATTACCTGCGTTACCAACCGGCAAACAATGATAATCAGGTGCTTTGCCTAACGCTTCAACAATTTCATAAGATGCTGTTTTTTGACCTTGCAAACGATAAGGGTTAATTGAATTAACAATAGTCACTGGGGCATGCTCTGCCACTTCCTTAACCAGTTGCATACCATGATCAAAATTACCCTTAATTTGAATAATTTCAGCACCATGTATCATCGCTTGAGCTAGTTTACCTAACGCAATCTTTCCTTCAGGTATTAACACAAAGGCTTTAATGCCTGCGCGAGCTGCATAGGCAGCGGCAGAAGCAGACGTATTGCCTGTGGATGCGCAAATGATAGCCTTACTGCCCTCTTCCACAGCTTTGGTTACTGCCATTGTCATACCGCGATCTTTAAATGAGCCGGTCGGGTTCAAGCCTTCATATTTGACATAAATATCAACGTTCTTACCTATTATCGTAGGAATATTTTGCAACTGAATCAGCGGTGTATTGCCTTCGCCCAAGCTAATTAAACGAGTGCTTTCAGAAACGGGTAGTACTGATTTAAATTTGTCGATAAGGCCAATATAACGATTTCCTGCAGACATAGTCATTCCTATTGTAATGATTCAACACGGATTCGTACCGCGGGTTGATTAATTGAATCGAGTGATTCAATTTGTTTTAACGCTGTTATCAAGGACTTTTCTAACACACAATCGGTTAGTAAAATCACTTGAGCATTTGCACCGTGCTGTTCAGGCTCTTTTTGTAGAACAGCTTCAATACTGATTCCATTGTCAGCAAGAATTTTTGTCATGCCTGCCATAACACCTGGCTTATCTTCCACTGACAAACGTAAATAATACGCCGATGTTATCTCCTCAATAGGAAGAATAGGAAGTTCATTTAATTGATCGCTTGAAAAACCTAATGCTGGAACAGCTTGGTCTGAAGGAGCACCTAATTGGCGACAGATATCAACAATATCAGCAATTACTGCCGACGCGGTTGCCTCTGCACCTGCTCCTGGTCCGTAATATAAAGTTGTTCCAACCGCATTGCCTTTAACCACAACCGCATTCATTACACCATCAACATTAGCAATCAGCCTTTTTTCTGGAATGAGTGTCGGGTGTACGCGCATTTCAACGCCTTTTTCTGCCTTTTTTGCAACGCCTAAATGTTTGATACGATACCCAAGCTCCTCGGCGTAAGTAACATCAAGCGGTGTAATTTTAGAGATACCTTCAGTATAAACTCGCTCAAAATTAAGCGGCATACCAAATGCCAAGGATGCAAGAATGCACAGCTTATGCGCGGCATCGATGCCCTCTACATCATATTCAGGGTCAGCCTCTGCATAACCTAGTTCTTGCGCCTGTGTTAACACATCCTCAAAAGCACTGCCTTTGTCGCGCATTTCAGTAAGAATAAAATTACCCGTGCCATTAATGATCCCTGCTAACCATTCAATACTATTCGCACTCAGCCCTTCTCGCATTGCTTTAACAATGGGTATACCACCTGCAATAGCGGCTTCATAAGCCAAGGTGACATTATTATTAGCAGCCTCTGCGAACAACTCATTACCATGATTTGCAATTAACGCTTTATTTGCTGTAACAACATGCTTGCCGTTAGCTAGCGCTTGAAGAATAAGCGATTTAGCCAGCTCTTCCCCGCCCATCAATTCAACAACTATTTGAATCTCCGGGTCATTAACAATTTCTTCGGAGTTAGTTGTAAGCTGTATGGTATCTGTATCACAAATGCGTGGACGAGTAACATCTCGAGCACTAGCTGACGATACGATGATTTGGCAATTGCTACGACGTGAAATGTCTTCGGCGTTTTTGGCTAAAACATTAACAGTGCCACCACCAACGGTTCCTAGACCTAATAAACCAATCTTTACAACTTTCAACAGATTCCCCTTCGTTCAATTTGAGGGCAAGATTATACAGGAATTCCCCACTGCCGAATAAGCAGTTATGTCAGATTATCATTTCTGAACATTTGCTTAATACCACGTACCGCTTGGCGCGTCCGGTGTGTATTTTCAATCAAACCAAAACGCACATATTCATCACCAAAGTCACCAAAACCAATACCTGGAGATACCGCTACTTTAGCTTCTTTTAATAATTTTTTAGAAAACTCTAGCGACCCCATTTGACGATATTGCTCAGGAATTTTCGCCCATACAAACATAGTTGCTTTTGGTTTTTCAACTGCCCAACCGATAGCATTCAAGCCTTCACATAAAACATCTCGCCTTTCTTTGTATAACGCTCGGATATCATCAACACAGTCTTGTGGGCCTTCTAAAGCAGCAATAGCAGCCACTTGAATAGGGGTAAACATACCGTAATCTAAATACGATTTTATACGTGCCAAAGCGCCAACCAGTTCTTTATTACCGCACATAAAACCAACACGCCAACCCGGCATATTATACGTTTTCGATAATGAATAAAATTCTACCGCAATATCTTTTGCACCCGGCACTTCAAGAATAGACGGCGCCTTATAGCCATCAAATACTATTTCTGCATAAGCATTATCGTGAACAACCCAAATATCATGCTCTTTAGCCATTTTCACAACTTTTTCAAAAAACTCTAAATCAACACACTGTGTTGTTGGGTTTCCAGGAAAGTTGAGCACCAACATTTTTGGTTTGGGGTATGACGTTTTTATTGCTTTTTCCAGTTCATGGAAAAAGTCTACTTCAGGACTAATAGGCACATGGCGTATATCAGCACCTGCGATAACAAACCCATAGGGGTGTATTGGATATGCTGGATTAGGGACAAGCACGGCATCACCCGGACCAAGTGTCGCTAAGGCTAAATGTGCCAAGCCTTCTTTTGAACCAATCGTAACGATCGCTTCTGTCTCAAAGTCTAGGTCCACATCATATTTTGTTTTGTACCAACCACAAATAGCTTTGCGCAACCTAGGAATACCACGTGAGACTGAATAACGATGTGTGTCACCGCGTTGCGCGGCCTCTGTCATCTTATCGACAATATGTTGCGGGGTTGGCTGGTCTGGGTTACCCATGCCAAAATCAATAACATCTTCACCTGCGGCCCGCGCTTGAGCCTTCAGATCATTAACAATGTTAAAGACATAAGGTGGCAGGCGTTTTATTCTGGCGAAATCATGCATGGTATTTTAAAGGTCATTATGTGAGTACAGATTTGAGCGCGATACAGTACTCACCTGAATTTTAACTGTCAACATTAATATAACTATATAAGGCCTATTAATTGCCTAATGACTAATGCAATAAAACGGAGGCAGACATACCTTCATTTTCAAGAATAGAACGCAATGACTTAAGTGCCGTCATCTGAATTTGCCTAACACGCTCACGCGTAACGCCCATTTCCTTTGCAACCTGTTCTAGTGTAGAGGGATGATATCCACGCACGCCGAAACGACGTGAAATAACTTCTCTTTGCTTATCACCTAACAACTCAAGCCACTCAACTAAATTTTCGCGAACTTCTTCTGATTGCAAAATATCTGTAGGCTCTTTAGCATCCTGATCAACTACTGTATCTAATACTTGCTGATCCGAATCTTTAGATACAGCAACATCTAATGATGAGGTATTCTCTGCATGCATACGAAACATTTTCTCAACCACTTCTACAGGCTGGCCGGTTTCAGCAGCAACATCTTCAGCACTGGCTTCACGATCTAGCTGCTGGCTTAGTTCCCTTGCTTTTTTGAGATAAATATTCATTTCTTTAATGATATGTATCGGCAATCGAATAGTCCGTGTTTGATTCATGATGGCTCTTTCAATGGTTTGCCTAATCCACCACGTCGCGTAGGTTGAAAAACGAAAACCTTTTTCTGGGTCAAACTTTTCAACGGCGCGAATCAGACCTAGATTTCCTTCTTCAATCAGGTCAAGCATAGGAAGACCTCTGTTCATGTAGCGTCTAGAAATTTTAACCACAAGGCGTAAATTACTCTCAATCATACGCTGTCTTGCAGGTTGATCCCCTTTTTGAACGAGCCTACCCAGATCAATCTCTTCCTGTGCCGTTAACAAGGTAGAGCTACTTAACTCATTTAAATATAATTGAGTAGAGTCCCCGCCAATAGGTGTGCGCTTTTCTCTATCTCCCTGACTGCTACCAGAACTCAATTTATTATCCCTAGACTTTGTTTTAATATTTCCTTGCATTTTATTCCCCCAATTTAGGCAAGTACTTGGTCACAGAAACGGGTTTACCATGCCGCCTCATTTCGAAGAAAAGAACACTGCGTTTTTTATTATCTACGCCTATTTCAGCTATCGCTTGCCCTTTTTTTACAAAAAAACCTTCTTTCACCAATAAGCGATTATTGTATCCATAAGCCGTTAAGTACTCATCGTTATGCATAACAATCAATAAATTGCCGTATCCCTTTAAACCACTTCCAGCATAAACAACTTTGCCGGCCTCGCTACTTCTAACGAGTTCTTTAGAACTTCCAAATAACAAAACACCTGATTTCACATGTTCTTTTTCAAGCTTCTGAACCCTTATCGGCCATTGCCAACTTAACTTTAACCCTTTTTGATAATTATTTGAAGTATTGTTAGTTATCTTTTGTTTTATAAGTACTTTATTTTTTTTAGTTAGGCTATTTTTTCTCTTTTTAATAGTTGTTTTTTTTGCAACTAATGTTAATTTCTGCCCTTTATAGATGGTATAAGGCCAAGAAATATTATTCCATTGAGCTAATAATTTATAATCTTTTCCATTCTGCCACGCGATTGAATATAAAGTATCGCCTGTTTGGACAATATGAGCTGTAGATGAAACTGTCTTTGATGGAGCATGCTGGCTATATACGGGCGCATATATCGTTGAGCTAGAACATGAAGCTAGAAAAGGAACCAACAATAAAAGTAATATCGCCGTATAAATATTCCTCATAAGCCTCTAGTTAAAGCCTTTAATAAAACTGATAAAATAACAATCCTACAACAATGATAAAGCTAGTCACCCAACCAATCATCTCCACATAGTCGTTTAATTTATGGCGCAAGGTATCGCCGCCAAGTGACACTAAAAAAGCTACTAAAAAAAAACGCGCACCACGCCCAATAATCGATGCTAATACAAAAGGGACAAACAGCATACTCAACATACCAGCTGCTATGGTAAAAAGCTTATAAGGAATAGGCGAAAAACCTGCTATTAAAATCGCCCAAAAGCCCCACTCGGCAAACCAAACCATAACGTGCTCAAGCTTTTCTGTATAGCTAAACATCGCAATTAGAGGTTCAATTAACTCAAAAGAAAAAAGACCAATTAGGTAACCAAACACACCACCAACAACCGAGCCTATTGTTGTTAACAGTGCGAAATAGAAACTTTTTTTAGGTTTTGCCAAACACATAGGTGCCAGCATCACATCCGGTGGTATCGGGAAAAAAGAAGACTCAGCAAAACTTAGCGCCATCAGGTATTTACTGGCCTTAGGGTGAACTGACCATAATAGCACTCGGTTATATAAACGTTTAAACAACTCGATCTCCTACGCACGTCCTTTAAGAAATGGTACAAAGCTAACCGGTTCAATGGTTTCAACTTCATAAGCCGATTCTGTCCGAGTCACTCGTTGTAAAACTTGTTGACCCTCCTCACCAATAGGAATAACCAACTTAGCACCAATCGTTAACTGCTCTAATAATTTAACGGGAATTTCAGCGGGTGCTGCAGCCGCTAAGATGCCTTGATAAGGGCCACATGCTTTCCAACCCCAGCCCCCATCAGAGTGTTTAAAGCTTATGTTTCTAAACCCAACATCTGTTAAAACATTTTTGGCTTGCTCTTGAAGAGGCCTAATTCGCTCAACTGAAAACACTCTTGGAATTAAGCTCGCTAAAATTGACGACTGATAACCAGAGCCCGTTCCCACTTCCAAAACATTTTCAGGAAGACCATCTTCAATTAATAGCTCTGTCATCCGTGCCACCATATAAGGTTGCGAAATAGTTTGCCCATGCCCAATAGGTAATGAGGTATTTTCATAAGCACGGCTAGATAAAGCCTCAGCCATAAATAAATGACGCGGCACTGTTCTCATAACAGCCAGAACACGTTCATCTTTAATGCCTAATTCTTGCAACTGAAGAATAAGTCGGTCACGTGTTCGTTGAGAGGTCATGCCAATTCCTAACATGTCTTTCATAATTCAATGCTCTCTAGCCAATCGCCCAAGTGTTCTAAACGTTGATAGTTTGTTAAATCAATTTTAAGTGGCGTAATCGACACATAGCCATGCTCAACTGCATAAAAGTCTGTTCCTTCACCCGCATCCTGTTGAGCACCCGGCGGCCCGACCCAATATATTTTCTTATTTCTTGGGTCTCGCTCTTCAATCACTGGCTCTGAACGATGCCGCTGCCCTAACCTTGTTGCCTTAAGTCCTTTGATTTTTTGTATCGGCAAATCAGGCACATTAACATTTAATATCGTGTCAGCTGGTAGCGACTTAGCTTCCAATGTTTTTAGTAATTGCACGGCAATACATGCAGCTGTTTCAAAATATTGGGGTTGGCTAGCATTGATAGAAATGGCTATAGAGGGCAAACCTAAAAAACGACCTTCCGTTGCTGCCGCAACCGTGCCCGAATAAAGCACATCATCCCCCATATTTTCACCATTATTAATACCGGAAAAAACAATACTCGGATCCTCTTCCAACAAGCCCGTTATCGCTAAATGCACACAATCTGTCGGCGTACCATCAACGCTGAAAAAACCATTCTCCATCTTTTTCACCCTAAGCGGCATATCCAGTGTTAGCGAGTTGCTAGCAGCACTTCTATTTCGATCGGGCGCCACCACAGTGACATGAGCAACCTCCGACAGCTTCTGTGCTAGCATTGATAACCCTGGTGCAAGGTATCCATCGTCATTACTTAGTAAAATATGCATTAAAATTATCTAGATAGGGCTGTTAGGATGATTAAAAGACTTAAGTTTTGTTAAACTCTTATTATGCCTGAAGATAAAAACAAAGACCTCAGTTCAGATGAAGATTATCTATTATTTAGAGAGTCTATGCGTGATGTAAAAACACTCGTTAAGACCGAGCGGTATATTTTTGAAGAAAAGCCTAAACCAAAGCCCGTTAAAAAGAACCTTGTTATTCAAACAAGCTCAACCGCTATATTCACGCAAGAAACTAATACCATTGAAAGTAATGAGGTTCTTTTCTTTACCCGTAACGGAGTTCAACATAAAACCATTAAACAGTTAAAGCGCGGCAGCCTTATTATTGATGAGAGAGTAGATTTACACGGTTTAACACAGCAGGAGGCACATCAGCTACTACTTGAGTTTCTTGTAGAACAAACAAGCCAACGTCATCGTTGTATTTTAATCGTGCATGGAAAAGGTATTGGCTCACTCAATAATAGGCCTGTGCTAAAAAACTTAGTGTACAACCTACTTAGGAATGAACCGTCTGTTCTTGCCTTTTCATCAGCGCAGCAAAGAGATGGCGGAACGGGTGCCGTCTATGTTTTATTAAAAAGCATATAGGTACAATAAAAGTACGCCCAAACCCAATCGATAAATGACAAACGGCAGCATTCCCACTTTATCAAGCATTTTCAGAAAGAGTGAAATACATGCGAATGCACTGATAGCGGATATAACGACCCCAGCCATAATGGCAAACCAGTCAATTTCAATAGGGCTACCCATCAACTCTACAGACTTTAACGCACCCGCTAAGAATATTAATGGTATGGATAATAGAAAAGAGAACCTTGCAGCGGCTTCACGAGTTAAGCCTAAAAACAGCCCTGCGGTCATCGTTATCCCCGAACGTGAGGTACCGGGAATAAGCGCTAACACTTGATATAATCCTACAATAACGGCAGTTTTAATCGTTATTTGGTGCTCATTTTTAACTCGTTCCCCAATTGCATCTGAGTACCATAATAGCAAACCAAAAAAAATCGTTGCTAATGCAATAACCAATGGGGACCTTAAGTAATGCTCTATTAAATCGCCTGCTAACAAACCAACAAGACCCACCGGGATAGTACCGATTATTATCATCCACGCTAAGCGAGAGTCTTGGCTATGGTCTTGTTTTAATACTGAAGCAAACCAGCCTGCTATTAATTGCCTAATATCTTTCCGAAAATAGCTCACAACAGCCACCAGCGTACCCACATGCACGGCAACATCAAAGGCTAGCCCTTGGTCCTGCCAGCCTAGTATAAGCGGCAATAAAATTAAGTGCGCAGAACTTGATATAGGTAAAAACTCCGTTAAGCCCTGCAATAAACCTAAGCCTAAAATTTGCTGAAAATCCATTAATTCACCCTATTTAACGCCATGGTTTGTATCAATTAACTCACGTATAACCGCTGTTGCATAACTTCCCGAGCCTAATCTAAAGGACACTTGCAACTTATCATCAGCTAATAAGTTAACTGTCAGCCCCTGAGGCACCACTCTTAAGGCACGGCGGGCCGCCTCCATTTTTTCTTTTTTTAGACCTTCATAAAAAACGTTATTATCCATTCGAATGCTATTTTCAAGATCGCTGACCTTGCCCGACGTTGCATCATTATGTGTACCGAACAAGGGCCCTGTTGGATGAATGTCGTGCTGCAAAAGTCGTTCAGCTATTTCAGAACTGATTGTCTCTTCGCTAAAATACTGACGCGTCCCATCAAGATTAAATGCATCACCTTCTAATGCCTTATCCCAGTTCTGGTCACTCACCCGCTTAGCCAATACTTGGTTAAACAAGAAAGAGCGAGCTGACGATAAAAGCAAACTTTTCATTTTTCTATTT
>Ga0209121_10001910_pt1 | contig 21657 bp, 26 predicted proteins | sample Cruoilmetagenom3_FD_187292 | JGI IMG/M metagenome (GOLD analysis project Ga0209121, IMG submission 187292) | Oil polluted marine microbial communities from Coal Oil Point, Santa Barbara, California, USA - Sample 3 (SPAdes) (version 2) | ecosystem: Environmental > Aquatic > Marine > Oil seeps ...
GCTGATAGAAGGTTGAGAAGGTAGAGAAAAAATCAACTAATTAATAGCAAATTAGTAAAAAACTACCGACTCCCGACTATCGACTGATTGAGCGGAGAGTATTCTTTCCCGTCATTGTGAGCCTTGTTTTGTGAGGCGTGGCAATCTCTGGTGAAACATAGAAATATGATGACGTGGAGATATGGTAAAAAAGCGTATGTGTTAATAGATCGGCATAGATGAAAACGTCATTAGGAGGAGCGGTAGCAACGTGGCAATCTCAATATTAATTAAAGCGATTTTAATCATTATTATAAGCTATTTATTGGGATCGATTTCCTTTGCCTTATTGATTGGAAAATGTTTTTACGGAATAGATATCAGGCAACAAGGGAGCGGGAATCTTGGCGCAACGAATGCTTTTAGGGTTTTGGGTGTGCTTCCGGGTATTTTGGTGTTTTTGGGTGATGTTCTTAAAGGGGTTTTTGCGGTTGGCCTGGCAAATTTCTTCTTTAGGGGTGCGCCGACAATTTTCAGTTTTTGCCTTTCGCAAAACACAGCTTTTTCTCATTCCTCTTTAGTTGATTCCATAATTGTTATTTTGGCTGGTTTTGCCGTTATTGCCGGTCATAATTGGCCTGTATTTTTAAAGTTTTCCGGTGGCAAAGGCATAGCTACCAGCACAGGTGTTTTACTGGTCCTTGCTCCAAAGACAACCATTATTTTATTTTTAATTTGGCTTGTTATTTTAATCTTAACAAAATATGTTTCACTTGGTTCGGTTACAATAGCCGTCATGCTGCCGTTTTTTATGGTATCTTTTTATCCGGGAAATTATCCTTATATAATATTTAGTTTGATTGTTACTGTGGTGGCAATTTATAAACACAGGTCAAATATAAAACGACTTTTAAAGGGAGATGAGTCAAAGATTGGCGAAGGAAGTTGATTTGCCGCAGTTAGCGGATAGAAAAATTGCAGTTATAGGTGCCGGAAGCTGGGGGACCGCTATTGCGGTTTTATTAGCCAAAAAAGGTTTTTCGGTTTCGCTGTGGGCAAGAGATGAGAAATTTGCCGCAGAAGCTCGGTCTGTCCATCATAATCCACGTTATCTTAAAGGCGTGTCTTTCCCCGAAAACATTGAAGTTTCGTCTGATACTGCTGGAGTTTTGAAAGATGCTGAAGTTGTGGTGTTGGTTGTTCCGTCCCATGGGACGAGAGACGTTGTAAGGCGATTGAGGAATTGTATGGATGTCTCTTCGATTATTGTTAGTTTGACCAAAGGGATTGAAATAGATACTCATATGAGAATGTCTGAAGTTATCGCAAGTGAGTTGCCAAGTAAATTTTATGAAAAGATTGCGGTGATTTCGGGGCCCAATCATGCAGAGGAAGTGAGTCGCAATATACCAAGCACCACGGTGGTCTCGGCTCATAACAAGGAAGTAGCCTTAAAATTACAAGATGTTTTTATGACTCCTTACTTTAGGGTATATACCAATCCGGATATTGTCGGAGTCGAGCTTGGTGGAGCGACCAAGAATATAATCGCACTGGCAACAGGGATGTCCGATGGATTGGGTTACGGCGACAATACCAGAGCCGCGTTGATGACTCGCGGATTGGCAGAAATGACGCGTTTAGGTCTAAGCATGGGTGCTCAACCGTTAACTTTTGCCGGTCTCTCGGGGATGGGCGATTTAATAGCTACTTGTACCAGTCATTACAGCAGGAACAGAAACACCGGTGAAAAGATTGCAAAAGGGATGACCATAGAAGAGGTTGCAGGGCAAACGCGGATGGTTGCCGAGGGCGTAAAAACCACTAAAGCGGTTTACGATTTAGCCAAAAAACGGGATGTCGAGATGCCCATAACAAAGGCTGTTTATCAGGTTTTGTACGAAGGAAAGGACCCGCGAGATTGTGTTTCAGATTTGATGCTGCGTGGGGCAAAGGATGAATTAAAGGCGTTTGGGTACTAATTCAATCTTGTTGCAAGGTCTATAAATGTTATAATATTTGCTGCAATTTAGTATCTTCGTAGTTTATTAATATCGGGGCGTGGCGCAGTTTGGTAGCGCACCAGGCTGGGGGTCTGGTGGTCGCTGGTTCGAATCCAGTCGCCCCGACCAGTGCTTTTTGAAGAAAAACTCCTGTTTAGAGCACATCTCAATCATCTAACCCACATAGGATTCGAGTTTTTAATAATCTGCTAAGCTGGAAGAGGTTTTATATTCACCATTAAAAAGGAAATTGTGCATCCATTGTGCTCCATTTGCAGCGTTATCTTAAAAATTAACCTTGCAGTAAGTTAACAAATATGTTAACTTACATTTGTGAAAGAGATTATCTTCTACAAGACAGGAGCAGGAAAATCTCCTGTTGAAGATTTTTTAGATACTTTGTCCGGTAAACAGGCTCAAAAAGTTACTTGGGTACTCAATCTCATTGAAGAATTGGGCAGTATTCCAAGTGCTTATATGAAGCACCTTGTTAATACGGATGAAATTATTGAAATTCGTGTTCAAACGGGTAGAGATATTTTTAGGTTATTAGGATTTTTATATAATAAACATTATGTTGTACTTACAAATGGATTTCAGAAAAAGACGCAAAAAACTCCAAAACAGGAAATTGTGCTTGCAGAACAAAGAAAATGTGAATATCTAAGAAGGAGGAAAAGCAAATGAGTGATCTAAAGAAATATATTAACAAAAGAAAAAAGAGAGATTTAGAATTTGTGGAAAACTATGATTCCGGATATAGGGAATTTAAAATTGGAGTTATGTTAAAACAGGCAAGAGAAAAAGCTGGACTGACTCAAGAAGATATAGCTAAAAGACTACATACTAAAAAATCTGCAATTTCAAGAATTGAAAATCATGCAGAGGATATCCGTCTTTCAACATTGGAAAAGTTTGTTCGGGCTATCGGTAAGGAACTTAAAGTAAGCGTTCGATAAATAATAAGGTAACCGCTTAATCAACCTGACCCAAAATTGTGCAGTGATTTTGGTCATATTAATTTAAATGTTATGCCACTTCAAGCAACAAATCCAACACTTTCTCATCTACCGGATTTTTGAAATGTGTTCGCTTAAAAGTTCGAAGATAGTCCAGCTGCCCCAACTAATTTTTATATCTTTTAGCCTGATTTTTTTCTCAATAGGAGTAAGATATTCCATTTTATATTTCTAAACTAAAATTCATAAATATTTTACTTATAAATTTTGGCAATTATGCCGATACAAAAATAAAGAGAAACTAAGATATTTCAGATTTTATGGAGATGAGATAAAGTGATAAAAAATTTTGAGTATAAGGGTTACTTAGTTGAACCGAAAGAGTTTGCAGATTTTGATATTATAACTGCAGAACAATATGGTATTGGCAAAAAACAGACTTTTGATATTTTAAGAAATGGGGAAAAGTTTACCGTTTGTTTATTGATAGGGGACGATGGGTGTGTAAAAAGTGAGTATGTTGTGAATATTTATGAGTTACTACAAGGTGGGATTAAAGAGGTAATTGATGTAGTTGACGGAAAAAAATTAATGCTTGAGAAAGACACTTATTGTTACAACTTTATATTTTGCCAAACCGATGGATGGTTAAGAATTTAGAATTCTAAGCCATTGGTTTACCAGGCCGGCATGCCTGCAGAGCGAACCAAAATTTCTGAGTTGGGCGGCCGATCATTTCTTAACTTTTTTAAAATCTTTAATAAGTCAAAACACTTTATTTTTAGGGTATTTTATATTTTTTAGAATTTAAAATAATTATATTATTGATTTGATCTACTCACTTCTCTTTTTCAGCTTAACGGATTACAGTAAAATAAGGTTATGATTTTAGTTGAGATATTAAAAAACACGTGGAATTTTATCTTAATGGCTTTGCCTTGGTTGTTGCCGGGTTATTTATTTGCGGGGATTCTCAAGGTTACGATACCGGCGGGGTTTCTGGAAAAACATGTCGGTGGCGGTTTTAAGTCCCTTATTTATGCGACGTTAATTGGTATTCCTTTGCCTCTATGTTCTTGCGGAGTTATTCCTGCCGCGATGGGATTAAGAAGACGTGGGGCAAGCTTGGGAGCCACTCTTTCTTTTTTAATTGCAGCACCTATAACCTCGGTAACCACTTTATTTTTGCTGTATGCTTTTTTCGGACTGGAATTTGTGCTTATTATGCTCATTGCCGGTTTTTTTATTGCGATTTTTACGGGTTTATTTACGAATCTTCTTATGGGTTCCCAAGAGGTAATTGTTAAGAAAGAAATAAAATGTTCTCATTGTGGCATCACTTGTGAGCATGAACACTATTTTGGAGTTAAGGAGAAAATCAAAGAGATTTTCAGATATGGTTTTTTGGAAATGGGTAGAGACACTTTGCCTTGGATACTTCTTGGATTATTCGGAGCGGGTGTAATTGCTGCTCTTGTACCTAAGGGAATAATCGGGCAATACTTTGGTGCAGGGTTTTTGCCGTTGGTTCTTATGGCTCTTATCGGAGCCCCCATGTATATTTGTTCCACCGGAAGCATTCCTTTTGTTGCCGCCTTAGTTTCAAAGGGTTTGACCTTAAGTGGTGCCATCGTGTTTCTGATAGTTGGCCCCGCGACAAATCTATCCACTTTCTTCGTATTGGCTCGGGAGCTTGGGAAAAAGGTAGCGATTATTTATCTTAGTTCTATAATTATACTTTCTTTAATATTGGGATATTCTGTTCAACTATTATTTAAGATTTAAGGCTAAATTTTTGGTTGTTAGCAGGATTTTTTTGTTTTTTTATAGAATTGAAGTATTTGGGGGAACACCATGAGAAGAACATTGGTTTATACTTCGGCAGAGGGAATGAAGGAAGATATCCTTCCGGAACAGTTAAAAAAGTTTTTAGGTAAAGATGATTTTTTTATTTGGGTTGATTTTGAAGCACCATCAAAAGAAGATTTTGGCCTACTTGTTGAAGGTTTCAATTTTCACCCCCTTGCCATTGAGGACTCCAAAACGAAATTTAATCTTCCGAAGATTGACGATTATAAAGAATATCTTTTTATTGTGTGGTGTGATCTTTTAGATATTTCTGATACGGATAGGATGGAAACCGCTGAAGTCGATGTCTTCTTGGGCAAAAATTTTTTGGTTACAATTCACGATAAAAAAGTAAAAAGTATTGATTCTGTTTATGTGCGTTGCAAAAAGACCCCCGATTTTATGGGCGGAGGAATTGAGTGGGTTTTACACGATATACTTGATAGAATGGTTGACGGGGATTTTCTTTTAGTTGACAGGATAAGTGATGAAGTTGACGAACTTGAGGATAAGATATTTGAAGCTTCGACAAAAGAAGATCCCAAAAAGTTATTTTTATATAAACGGCAACTTTTAAACATACGTAAAATAATTGCTCCTCAAAGAGAAGTTATAAACTCTTTAATAAGACATGAGCTTTTTATTGAAAGGCGTGCTTATATTTATTTTCAGGATATAACTGATCACCTAATAAGAATCATTGATTTTGTTGACACGGCAAGGGATGTAATAAGTACAGCTATGGATATTTACTTAAGTACCATTTCTAACAGACTAAATGAATTAATGAAAAAGTTGACCATAGTTGCTACAATTTTTATGTCCCTTACTTTAATAACCGGCATCTACGGTATGAATTTTGAAAATATGCCGGAACTTTACTGGGAGTACGGTTATTTTATTGTTTTACTTATTATGATGTTTTTTGCTGTTGGAATTTTCACTTATTTTAAGTTTAAGCAGTGGTGGTGATTTTTTGGGACTTCCGAATGTTTTAACAATTTTTCGATTAGTTTTAATCCCCTTTTTCATATATGCTATGTATTTAGGGTATAATGTTGTTGCATTATGTCTATTTGGAGTGGCAGCAATTACTGATTGGCTTGACGGTTATGTGGCGAGGTCTTCCTCTTGTGTAACTGACATGGGGAGACTTATGGACCCTCTGGCTGATCGTTTGCTTATTATGACTGCCCTGGTAATGTTGGCGATAAAAAGTCAATTATCCTTGTTTATTGTTATTGTTGTCATCTTGAGAGATTTATTTGCGATGATTGGAGCTCAGTATATGCGTTTACGCAACAAAGAAATCGCGGTAACTTACTTGGGTAAGACTGCAACTGCAATTTTAATGGTATCAATAATTTTATTGATAGCCGGGATAAATTTTGGCCTTTGGCTTTTTTATCTCGGATTTTTTTTATGTCTTGTTTCCTTTGGAGATTATGTGAGGAGAGCATTTTTTATATTGAGGTATGAGGAGGGATGATTTTTGAAAGCAGTAGTTATGGCAGGTGGAGAGGGTACAAGACTTAGGCCAATTACAAGCAATCAGCCAAAACCCATGGTCCACATAGCAAACAAACCCATCATGGAATATATTATTGAACATCTTAAAAGACATAAAATTACTGATATTGTGGCGACGCTTCAATACTTGCCTCGAGTTATCAAAAGTTATTTTGCTGAAGGGGAAGAGTTAGGCGTAAATTTAAGTTATTCAATAGAAGAAGTTCCGCTTGGAACTGCCGGGAGCGTAAAGAACGCTGAAACCTATTTGAATGATACTTTTGTTGTAATAAGCGGGGATGCTTTAACTGATATTGACCTTACAGAGGTTGTTAAATTTCATAAAAAAAATAAAGCAATGGTTACAATAGCTCTTAAGAGAGTGGAAAATCCCTTGGAATTTGGAATTGTAATTACGGATGAGGAAGGGCGTATTGAGCGATTTTTAGAAAAACCTTCATGGGGCGAGGTTTTTAGCGATACCATAAATACCGGAATTTATGTATTGGAGCCCGAAATATTTAAGTATATTCCCGAAGATAAGCCTTTCGATTTTAGTAAGGAACTTTTCCCCTACCTTTTAAAAGGTGGTTTTCCTCTTTACGGTTTTGTCGCAGAGGGTTATTGGTGTGATGTAGGAAATATTGACCAATATATCCAAGCTCATCGCGATATACTGGATAGAAAAGTGAACGTAGAATTGCCTGGAATTATGATGAAAAACAATATATGGATTGGTGATGGAGCCTCAATTAACCCCAATGCTAAAATTAATGGTCCGGCCCTAATTGGACATGATGCAAAAATTGAGTCGGGTGCTGTTATTGCTAAGTATTCCGTTATTGGAAATAACACTATAGTTAGAGAAGAGTCAAAAATTTATAGGTCTATAATTGGAGATAATTCCTATATTGACTCGAATTCTACTTTATATAGTTGTGTAGTTGGAAAAAACTGTGATATCAGGAAGTCAGCGCGTCTTGAGCAAGGGGTTGTTTTGGGTGACGATTGTCGTGTCGGGGATAGCGCAGTAATTAATCACGATGTAAAAGTTTATCCTTTTAAAGTAATTGATGGTGGTGCAACCATCAATCGGAGTATTATTTGGGAGTCTAAGGGAACGCGAACTCTTTTTGGCCGGAGCGGGGTTTCGGGGATTATTAATATTGACATTACTCCTGATATGGCAGCGAGACTTGCCATGGCTTATGGAACCTCACTAAAAAAGGGGTCCAATGTGGCGGTAAGCAGAGACTCAAATCGTGCGTCACGTATGATAAAAAGGGCGATAGTTGCCGGTCTTGATTCCGCAGGTATTCATTGTAAGGATTTACGAATGGCTCCGACTCCGATAAATCGGTTTACAATTCGTGCTACTCGTTGTTTGGGAGGGATTCACATTCAAGTTTCACCCTTCGACCCACAGGTAATGGAAATTAGTTTTTTTGATTCAAACGGAATCAATGTTTCCAGGGAAAAGCAGCGAAAGATTGAAAGATGTTATTACCGCGAAGATTTCAGACGTTCTTTCCCTAATGAAATAGGGGAGACAACATTTCCAACGCTTACTTATGAATATTACGCTGATGGTTTGCTGAAAAAAATAAGCAAGACCGAAATAAGAAAAAGGAAGTTTAGAATCGTTATAGATTATGCTTTTGGAAATTCTGCTTTGGTTTTACCTCAGCTAATAGGGAAAATGAAGTGTGAAGTAATTTCTTTGAACGCTTTCTTGGACGAGGATAAATCGACTATAAGCATTAGAGAATTTGAGCAGTCGCTTGAGCAACTTGGTAGAACAGTTAAAATATACAAAGCTGATTTTGGAGTTTTGATAGATGCTACCTGTGAGAGATTATTTGTAGTTGACGAAAAAGGAAATAGGTTATCTCATGATTCGTTGTTGCTTTTGCTTATTAGTTTGGTATCTCGCTTTGGACAAAAAGGGAAGATAGCGGTACCCGTTACGGTTCCTAATGCTGCAGAGAAAATTGCACAAGAATATAGGCGAAATATTTTACGGACCAAATTAAATGCTACTAATTTAATGACCACCGCATTAAGAAAAGATGTTGTCTTTGCTGGAGCTCAAGGTGGGCGTTTTATATTTCCAAGGTTTTTACCAGCATATGATGCTATGCAGACTCTTTGTGTGTTGCTGGAGTATTTGGCGAAGGCAAATGCCCCGGTTTCTGAATTGGTTGGTGATTTGCCCGAATATCATCTTGCGCAAAAAAACATATTTTGTGCCTGGGAAAATAAAGGTTTGGTTATGCGCTCTTTGTTGGAAATGGCCAACGATAAAGAAACTAATTTAACCGATGGGATTAAAATTTTTGAAAATGACCATTGGACGCTTGTTCTTCCGGATCCGGAAGAACCTGTTTGCAGGATTTATTCTGAAGCCGGATCGGATAAGGAAGCTAAGGTACAAATCGAGAAGTATTGGAACTTGATTAGTCAAATAGTTTCTGAAGAGTAAGGAGCAAATATGCAGGATACTATCAAATTTGGAACAGATGGCTGGCGCGCTGTTATGTGTGATGATTTTATTGTTAAAAATGTGAAAATAGTTGTTCAAGCAATATCGAATTATATTTGTAATTGTGGTTTATCCAAAAAAGGTATAGTTATCGGCTATGATAATCGTTTTTATGCAGAGGATTTCGCAAAAGTTTGCGCTTCTGTTCTGATTGGAAACAATATCCCCGTTTTTATAATGAAAAAGTCGATGCCGACGCCTATTACCGCATACGCGATAAAAGTGTTTAATGCAGCCGGTGCTATAATGCTAACCGCAAGTCACAATCCCCCAAAATATAATGGGATCAAGTTTATACCGGAATATGCCGGCCCCGCCACTCCGGAAATAACTTCGCAGATAGAAAAGGAAATAAATGAGCTTTTTAACGGCAAGCGCATTCTTTTCACCGATATTGAAAACAATAAATTGTTGCATGAGGTTGATGTGGTTGATGAATATTTACAACACATTAAGAGTTTAGTTGATTTTAATGTAATACAAAAAGCTAAGTTAAGAATAGCTTTTGATCCTATGTATGGGGTCGGTCAAGATGTAATGAAAAGAATACTTAAAGAAGCAGATTGTGAGATTTATTCTATAAATGACTTTCGTGACGTTCTTTTTGGGGGGAAATTACCCGAGCCAACTCCTGAAAATTTAATTGAGCTTCGTTCCTTGGTTTTGGATAAAAAGACAGATTTAGGTTTAGCTCTCGATGGAGATGCTGATAGGTTTGGAGTAGTTGACAACAAAGGGCAATTTCTCTCTTCAAATCAAGCCTTAGCGGTGCTTTGTTTGTATTTATTAGAGGATCGCAAGCTAGATGGGAAGATTGTTAGAACGGTAGCGACTACCCATTTGCTTGATGCGATTGCTTCAAAGTTTGGTGCAAAATTAGAAGAAACTCCTGTTGGATTTAAATATGTGGGCCAAATAATGCAAAAAGAGCCTGTAGTTATTGGGGGAGAGGAAAGCGGAGGCTTAAGTATCTTGGGCCATATACCCGAGAAAGATGGGATACTTGCAGATCTTTTGTTTGCCGAGATAATTGCAAAAAAGAGCAAGCCTTTATCAACGTTACTTGACGAAATTTATCTGGAGTACGGCCATTTTTATAATACTCGTTTAGACATTCATTATCCGCAAGAAAAAAAAGAAAAACTGTTAAACGAATTAAGAACTAATCCGCCATCCTCAATCGTCGGTTACAAAGTTAAAAACGTTTCAACGAAGGATGGGGTAAAATTTTTATTGGAGAAAGATAGTTGGGTTTTAATAAGACCATCGGGAACAGAGTCTTTGGTTAGAGTCTATGTTGAGGGGCATTCTAAAGAGGTTTTCAAAAATCTCCAGGATTATGCAAAAAAACTCCTCGTTTAATTTAATTAACTTTCCCTTAAATCCCCTAATAATTTTCAGCTTTTACAATAATAATTTTATTAACGGAGCATAAAACTCATCGTCTAAAGACCGATGGGATGTAAGCGACAAACGCTAATCTTGTGAAAGGATGAACTGACGAATGGTATCAGGTGATGCTTTGCCTATTAGACAAACAAAGTAACCATCTGACCGGAAAGTATGCTCTTTCCAAAAGTTCTTTGACAAAATTGAATTGTGTTTTTGCCAAATTGCAATAGTGGATTCCTGTTTTAACTTACGGATAATGGAAGTGATAGGCAAACGAGGGATATAACGAATAAGAAAATGTATGTGGTCTATCTCTGATTCAAATACTTCAATTTCAAAATCAGATTTTTTAGATATAGGGAGCTCCTTTTTAAAAATGGTTTCACCCAAAAACAACGTTTTTACAAAAAGGGGTTGCCGTTGTATAAAATATGTAATATATTTGCAGTATGAAAACAATACATCGAACATACAAATTTGAATTACGTCCAGCACAAGAGCAAAAAGTGTTGTTGGATAAGCATTTTGGATGTGTGAGATTTGTGTATAATTACTTTTTGAATGAGCGTAAAGAACAGTATCAGAAAAATAAGAAGTCTGATAACTATTATACACAAGCAAAAACCTTGACTGACCTTAAAAAGAAAGAAGAAACTATTTGGCTTAAAGAAGTGAATAGCCAGGCACTTCAATTTGTTTTAAGGTCTTTGGATACTGCATACTTAAACTTCTTTCGTGGCAATGCTAAGTTTCCAAGATTTAAGTCAAAGAAAAAAAAGAATAGTTTTACTGTTCCACAGCATACTAACCTGATTGATGGAAAAGTTTACGTCCCAAAATTTAAGGAAGGGATTAAATGTATTGTTCACCGAGAAGTGAAAGGTGAAGTTGGTAAAATGACTTTTTTCAAAACACCGACAGATAGATACTTTGTATCAATCTTAACGGAAGAGCAATATCAACCAAAAAAAAAGACGGGTGCTGTTTGTGGGGCAGATTTAGGATTAAAAGATTTCCTTATCACTTCCGATGGAAATAAATTCAAGAGCAATAGATATACAAAGAGATATGAAAAAGAATTAGCGAAAGCACAAAAACATCTTTCTCGTAAACAAAAAGGCAGCAATTCGTTTGAAAAACAAAGACGAAAAGTTGCCAAGGTACACGAGAAAATATTTAACACACGGCAAGATGTACTACATAAAGTATCACATCAACTTGTTTCCGATTACGATATAATCTGTTTGGAGGATTTGAACGTAAAAGGAATGATGTCAAACAGAAAACTATCAAAGTATATTGCTGATGCAAGTTGGAGTACGTTTGTGAGGTTTTTAGAGTACAAAGCAGATTGGAATGATAAGAAAGTTGTTAAAATCAATCGCTTTTACCCAAGTTCTAAGATTTGCCACGTGTGTGGATGGATAAACCAAGATTTAAACCTTTCAATGAGAGAATGGACTTGTAAGAATGGTCATTGCTTAGATCGTGATTTAAACGCAAGTATCAATATCTTAAATGAGGGATTAAAAATTATCGGGGCGGAACTCTCCGATTACACGAGTGGAGAACTAAGTAAGACTTCTTTCGGGAAGCACGGTTCTACGAAGCCCGAAGCCCATTTGTCTTTAGCAAATGGTTAGTTCACTGGCTATACTTATATTTTTAATAAAAGTTAAAAATTTTTTAGAAGGTAAAATTATGAAATTTGCTAAGTGGAATATTTCTCTCGTTATTGGGTTTATGGTTTTAGGGTTATTGCTTTCTACGTCTTTTTATTCGAAGCAGTATTTTGAAGAAACCAGTTCTGAATCCAGAAAAAGAGATCTTATGATTTCCGTGAAAGAATTAGAAAAAGAACGTGAAAGATTAAAGAACGGATTGATAGAATTGAGAAGCAGTGCGGAGAATTACGAAAGACGGGCAGCAGCAAACGAAGGTATGTTTTCGTCTTTTGTCAAAGAAAATGAAGAATTAAAAAAAGCGGTGGGCTTAACTTCTTTAGATGGTCCGGGGGTGGAAGTAATTCTTGCAGATAGTGCTCAGTTTCCCGAGACAGAAAATCCAAATAATTATATAATTCATGATTATGATTTACGTATGGTTGTTAATGCACTTGTGAATGGTGGGTCGGAGGCGATTTGTATAAATGGTCAAAGACTTGTTTCAACGAGTGCCATCAGGTGTGCGGGAAATACGGTCATGGTTAATTCGACCAGGCTTTCGTCGCCATACAAAATCCAAGCAATCGGGAACCCGGATAGGCTATTAGAAATTCTTCAAGAAGATGAAGGCTTTACTCAGCTTTCGCAAGGATATGCAAAAGCTTTTGGATTGGTGGTTACGCTTGATAAATTGTCTGAATTAAAATTGCTTCCTTATGAAGGTAGTTTGCGATTGGAATATGTTAAGGCTATGGAGGATTAATTAATGTTGCCACTCATTGGTTTATTAATGGGAATAGCATTGGGGCTAATCTTAAAAATACCTATTCCCCCATCCTATGCAAAATATATGGGGGTTGCCATTTTGGCGGCTCTCGATAGTGCGTTTGGTGGAATTAGGGCAACTATGGAGAAAAAGTTTGATGACAAACTTTTTATAACGGGGTTCTTTAGTAACACAATTTTAGCTGCTCTTATTGTATATCTTGGTGACCGTTTGGGTGTTGAGCCGCTTTATTATGCTGCCATCGTTGCTTTTGGTGTTCGTTTGTTCCAAAACATTGCGGCAATCAGGCGTCATATTTTTAAAAGTAGGCATTGGGAATAAAAAATGAGGGATATTATTAGATTTCGTGAGGCTTATAATTGGTTGCAATTGAAAAGAATGCAGATTGTGGTGGTAGTTGTTTGTGCCCTCATAGGTATATTTTTAGTATCGCAACTTCGAGTTCAGGAAAGTATTTCAAAGAATCTTCAGGAAGAATCCAAACAAAATTTGGGTGAGATAATTAGAGATTTGGATATAGAAGTTAGATTATTGCAAAAAGAAGAAAGAGATTTAGAAATAAGACTTCTCAAATATGAAAATGCGGCTGAAAATCAACAATCAATTTTAAATGAAGCTGCGCTTAATCTTGAAAACATGAAAATGTTTGCGGGCTTGATTGGAGTAAAAGGCAAAGGTGTCCAAGTGATTATAAATGACGAACAAAAGTTTTTGAATTGTTATGATCTTATGGATGTTGTAAATGAACTAAAAGCCGGTGGGGTAGAGGCTGTTTCAGTAAACGGGATACGCGTTAAAGCTATGACGGGTTTTAAGGATGATTTAGAAGGACACGTCATTGTAAATGAAAACAAAATCGAGCCTCCATTTATTATAAAGGCAATAGGAGATGTAGAAACTCTTTCGCAGGCTGTGGGGTTGCTGGGCGGGGTCCAATATGTCTTGACTTCGTATGAAGGAGTAACGTTTGAGGTTTTAAAAATGGATAATATAGAAATTCCGGCGATTTAATTGAGGTTGGTATGAAATTATTGAAAAAAATTAAGTCTTTTAAGATTAATGACATTTTTACGACTAACAACAAGAAGATTCTTTTTGTTGTTGCGCTTGAGATTATAATTTTTGTTGCTTTACCTGTTTTAGCGGATGGAGTGGTTGATTTTGGGAGAATTCATCACGGTGTAAAAATAAATGGTATTTCAATTGGGCATTTAACTCCTCTTGAAGCAAAAAGTAAAATTTCTGAGAAAATAAAACCAGTTCTAAATGAGCCCATTATCGTGCAATTCGAAGATAAACAATGGAAGCTGATGCCTTCAGATATTAAAGCAAAAGTGAATATTGTTAAAAGCGTTGATCGAGCCTATGAGGTTGGAAGAAAGGGCAGCTTAAGTTATCGTATTAAAACAAGGTTTTTAAGTTGGTTTCGCCCCGTCAATTCCCCCCTTATTTGCTACGTTGATAGCGGGCTTATAAATGATTTTATTGATAATATCGCTAATGAAGTTGATAAAGAACCGCGCGACGCGGGATTAAAAATAAGTAAGACAAATATTGAAATTATAAAAAGCCAAATTGGGATTAAAGTTAAAAGGACAAATTTATTTTCTGAAATTAGAGATAAAGTTCCTTCACTTGAGGAACGCAAAATTATTCTTCCGACATCTATATTACCCGCGTTTATTGGTGATGAAGGAATCTATGAAGCTAAAAAATATGTTACTACGATACTTCGAGCTCCTCTGTTTTTAAAATATTCAAACGAAAGATGGGAAATAAAAGTTGAAAAAATGGGTGAGCTCATTTCTTTTAGCAAAGATGATAGCGGGGGAAAAGCTATCTTAAGGGCAACCTTAAATAAACAAAAAACCGAGGATTACATCAAAGAACTTACAAAAGATATAAGCAATGAGGCAAAGGACGCCAAGTTTGAAATAGTTAAAAATAAAGTAAAAATTATTTCCAGCGTTGACGGAAACGGGATAGACACCGCTGCTGCCTACCTTGAAATAAAAAGGATCATAAAAGATGATCTACCGCGTGAAATAATCTTAAAAACAAAGGTTATTAAGCCAAGTTTATCAACTGAAGAAGCTCAAGCAATGGCCATTACAGAAAGAGTGAGTACCTTTAAAACCAATTATAGTTCAGGGAACACATCAAGAGTTCACAATATTCATTTGCTTGCACATGCTTTAGACGGAACCATTGTTGCTCCGGGTGAAACCTTTTCATTTAACGAAACGATAGGACCACGTACGGTTGAAAAGGGATACGAGGAAGCTCCAACGATAGTTAACGGAGAGCTTGTACTCACGGTAGGTGGAGGAGTTTGCCAAGTTGGAACAACTATATTTAATACAGCTTTTTTTGGCGGATATCCTATGGTAAAAAGAATTAACCACAGTTTTTATATAAGCAGTTACCCGACAGGAAGAGACGCAACTGTGTCTTATGGAGGAGCAGATTTTCAATTTCATAATGATACCTCGGCATACATCTTAATTAAAACTTATTACACCGGTAATTCTGTGGCGGTTTCGTTTTATAGTGCCGATTTTGGAACAAAGGTGTCTTATAAAACCACGCCGTTTGTTAACATTACACCTTATTCTGTCGAGTATGTTGAGGATCCGCTTTTACCTAAAGGAGAGCAGGTGGTTGAAAAAGACGGAATTAACGGTTTTGATGTAACCGTATATAGAACAGTGACAAAAAAAGGGGAAATCATAAGAGAAGATAAATTTTTTAGTCGTTACAGGCCGAGAAAATCTATTGTTCACGTTGGCGTCAAAGATGATTCCGAACAGGAAGAACAAGAAGGGCAGGACGAAACGGTGCCAGAACAGCACGAAGAGGTTACGTCAACGACTTAATTTTAAAGATATAGAAGTAAAAGAAAAGTAAATTTCAATGTTTTTCCAAAATAAACGAGAAAGACTTGTGGAGGCGGCGGGAACATAGAGGGATAAAGATGTCAACATTTATGCTTTAAGCATTGCCAACACTGAATATTATGGTATGCTCATAAAGATTGCACAGGTCAAATGAGACATATAAAGTTTTTACGAAGAATATTTTACTGTTGCAAAACCGATGTTATTAACGTAGAAGCGTCTGATGAGTTGGGAGGATTTGCGGGTGTTCTTGAAGAATTAAGTCAGAAGTGCACTTAAACGTAGAGCATGTACATTGTTTTTTTGAACAAAGTTATGAGTTAGACATTCTTGTTTTAAAAGTTGAAGATACTGATAAGAGAATTAAGTTCCTAAAATCAGTGGGCACTGAGTTGATTAGACAAAAAAATATATTCAATGTAATATGATTGCATCTTTTGGGAGGAGAAAATGATTTTTACTGAGGAAATTTGCTTTTCAACCTGCGGAAACGTTGACATTGTTGATTTAAATCAACAAGTAGAAATGAAAGTGCGAGAGAGCAATATATCTAATGGAATAGTAACTATCTTTATCCCCGGGGCTACCGGATCAATTACTACAATAGAATGCGAAGAGGGCTTATTGGAAGATTTTAAAGACATTGTCGAGGAGATAATTCCCCACGATCATCGTAATTATAAACATAACAATGAACTGGGAGGCCAAAATGCTCATTCACATTTAAGAGCATCGTTATTAGGCCCATCTTTGACAGTGCCAATTGTAGATGGTGAATTAGTTTTAGGCGCATGGCAGCAAATAGTTTTTGTTGACTTCGATAATATGCCAAGAAATAGATGTCTTACACTTCAAATAATAGGCGAATAGGTTATCTGTCCAAATCTTGATTTTACAAAATACATTGCTCAGTTTTTTATCATTGTTCTTTAAGCGTGAGAAGCTTGTTGTGATATATGTAAAATTAAAGGTTAAGTTTTTTATGTCGATATGTATGATGTGGAGTGAGCTTTAAACCAATAGGTTTGTTGTCGGTTTTATTTTTGCATTGTTGAATATGAAGGTGATTTATTGAGAACGATGGCTTCAATTGATAGATTTGAAAAAGATTTAGCGGTTCTTGTTTTTTTTAAAACTGATGATATTTATAGTATTCCCCGGAAGTTTTTACCTGTTAATTGTAAGGAAGGAGATATTTTAAATATAGAAATTAACGTTGAAAAAAACAAAACAAAAGATAAATTAAAAGATGTCTCTGATCTTATTAAAAAATTAAAAGATGAAAATGAATTTTAATTATTATAAATTTTTAACCTTTAAAAAGTTCAGTATAATTTTTCTTGTTTTTCTTATCTTTTTCTTTCAAGCCGGTTTGTTGTTTGCCCAAGAAGACGATCTTACGGTTACCGCTTCTTCGGGGGTGCTTATGGATGGGGAAACGGGCCGTATCCTTTGGGAAAAAGATTCAAACACGGAACGTCCCATGGCCAGTACAACCAAGATGATGACAGCCGTACTTGCCATTGAAAACGTATCTTCAAAAGATGTTATTACGACAAGTTCTTTAGCGGCGGATGCCGGTGAGGCCGAGATATATCTTTCCCCGGGCGAAAAAATAACCGTTGAGGAGCTTTTATACGGGGTGCTTTTAAAATCAGGCAATGACGCCGCGGTTGCTTTGGCTGAGCATGTTGGGGGAAATGTTGAGAGTTTTATAAAGATGATGAATGAAAAAGCTGAGATTTTGGGGGCAAAAAGAACACATTTTTTAAATCCAACAGGATTAGAGCAAGAAGGACATTATTCTACCGCTTGTGATCTTGCGTTAATAGCAAGATTCTGTCTTCAAAATGAGAAATTTGCCGAGATTGTGTCCACAAAAGAGCACACAATACCATGGCCCAACAACCCTTACCCAAGAACATTTGTAAATCATAATAAGCTTCTTTTAAAATACGATTATGTCGATGGGGTTAAAACCGGTTATACTAAAAAAGCAGGTTATTGTTTAGTGGCATCGGTTACTAAAGAAAAAAAAAGACTTATATCCGTGGTTTTGAATGCACCAACAAGTAAAAATTGCTATGAAGATTCGAAAAAAATTTTGGATTTTGGTTTGAATAAGTTTGAAATAAAAAAAATTATTAAAAAAGGTGATTCTTTTAGGCTGATGCCTCTTCTTGTGTGGAAAGATGAATTAAATTTAGTTGCGGAAAAAGACTTGCCTTTGCTGACAAGAAAAAAGCCGGACGGCCTCAAAAAAATAATCTTAGTTAAATATCCTGACCTCCCTGTTTTTAAAGGACAAAAAATTGGCGAGATAAAAGTAGTAAGCGATCAAGGGGAATTAGGTAAAGTGAACCTCTTGGCCGATAAAAATATTTTTGCTCCGGGTTTTACTGAAAAAATATATGAGTATATTGGTTCTTTTTTAAAAATATTGTCTAAAAAGTAAAATGTTAAGCTGTCTTTTTATTAACGTGTAAAATGATATATAATTAAAAATAAGAGAGGTGAGATAGTTGGGTAAAACGGAAGATGAATTAAAATGGAGCGATATTTTAGTTGATTTAGATAAAAAATCGGACGACGAGTTGAAAAAAATTTTAGATACGCTCTATTTAGAAGAAGAGAAGTTTTCACGGCAAAGAAGAATTTTGCATGGAGAAATAGATATAATTAGAGCGGAGATAGTAGAACGGCTCAAAAAAAATAAGGGTGTTGTTTTAGAAAAAGATATTGCTCGCTTAACGGAAATTCTCGCTAAGGGATTTTAGTAAACATAAAACTGGAGGTGTTTTTTTATGTCTGATAAAGATGCTCAAAGAAATGTTCGTTCTACCACTAAAGAAGCTTTTCAAACACCAACCGAAAAGCATTTCCATTCGTTAAGTGAAAAAGGGAATGTTTATTTTGGCAAACATCAGAGCGTAGAGAATATTCAAAAAAATAACCTCTTAGAAAAATTTAAAGAACGTGAATCAGGATTTAAAAAAGAACCTGAAAAGGATAAAGAGCATGCACCAAAAGAGGAAATTTAAACAAAGAAGCGAATAAAAATAATAAGTTAACACGCTAGGGGAGGAAGCAAATTGCCGGAAAGTAAATTTATTAAAGCAGTAAAGCAAGCGTTTGAAGAAATGAGTTTAAATGTTATGGAGGAAAGAGTAATAAATTATGTTGTAAAGGAACTTCACGTTGGGAGAAATCTTTCATCAATTTTACAAGATGCATACGTTAAAAATCGGGTTGACGAAGAGAGGCTGGCTAACATTTTAGGAGATCCGGAAATATTAAAGGCAGTTGACGAAGAACTTAAAAGAGCTTTCTTGGAACAGGATTTTAAATTTAAGGAGTAACAGTGTTGTGTAAAAAATGTGGGTATGAAAACAAGGATTCCGGTGAGTTGTGTCAAAAATGTGGAGCTTCGCTAAAAGAGGGTGTTAGCTTAGAAAACACGATGGTTTTTGAGCCCGTGATGATAGAAGAAGAAGAAATAAAAGTAAAAAAGAAGGTTCCGCAAGAAGGAGCGATTTTGGTTGTTAAGAAAGGGCCAAATTCCGGGCGAAAGTTTTTGTTAAACAAGGATAAGATTACCGTGGGGAGAAGTCTTGGAAGCGATATTTTTTTGGATGATATAACTGTTTCTAGAAAGCATGCTGAAATTGACTTTGGTAACGAGGAAGCAATATTGCATGATATGGGCAGCTTAAACGGCACCTATGTTAATGGTGAACTGGTGGACAAGGTTAAATTAAAGAATAATGATGAGGTTCAAATTGGTAGATTTAAGTTTATATTTTTAAACTAAATCAAAAGGTGGTATGAAGTGTTTAGATCTTCTGAACGGAATTATGCGACAATCGGTGAAGTTGTTGAAGAACTTCGTAAAGAATTTCCCGGTCTTTCAATTAGTAAAGTTCGATACTTGGAAGAAGAGGGGTTAGTTAAGCCCGAGAGGACATCCGGAGGATATAGAAAGTTTAGCAATGGAGATGTAAGACAACTTCAAAAAATATTAAAATTACAAAAAGAAAAATACTTGCCTTTAAGCGTAATAAAAATCATGCTTAAAACAACGTCGTTTGATGAAGAAATTAAGTTGACAGAGTCAGAAGACATAGCTCCATCTTTTAATAGTTCTAAAAAGACCAAAGTTGATGACATTGCTAAAACGACAGATTTGTCATTGGAAGAAATTGAAAACCTAGAAAATTATAATATACTTCAGCCTCAGGAAACCGAAGAAGGAAAAGTGTACGATTCTCTTGATACGGGAATAATGCAAATTGTAAAGAAATTATCGGATTACGGCATTGAGCCTCGCCACCTTCGTTTTTATGAAAGTTTTGCCGAGCGCGAAGCCTCTTTCTTTCAGCAGATTCTTTTATCCAGCTTTAAACAAAAAAGTGAAGAAGGTAGAAAAAAAGCCATGGAGGAACTTGCTGCTCTTACAAAATTAACACACAAGCTTAAGTTTTTACTTCTACAAAAATCCATCCGAAATTATTTCAATATATCTTAAACAAACACTACCAAAAAACAGAGTTATATGAGCGTTATGAAACGACCAAAATTTATTATAGATCAAATGTGCGGGCGCCTCGCTAAATGGTTGCGTTTAATGGGGTATGATGCGGTTTATTTTGATGATATTAACGATGAGGAGCTAATTAATATCGCAAAAAGAGAAGAAAGAATTATATTAACCAGAGATACGAGGTTAGTTAAAAGAAAAATTATAGCAAATGGTTATGTAAAAGCGTTGATGGTAAGCTCTGATATGTTAGATGATCAGCTTAAGCAATTGGTTAATTATTTTAAGCTAAAATGCGATAAAAAATTAGAGCGTTGTATTGAATGTAACAGCGAGCTTGAAAGTGTTTCAAAATCTGAAGCAAAGAGTAAGGTTCCTCCTTATGTTTATAGAACACAAAACAAGTTTTGCCGATGTTCTTCATGCGGAAGATATTATTGGCGGGGGACCCATTGGGAGAAAATTCAAGCTAAACTTAAGGATATATGCTAAAGATAATTATGTAATTTTGAGAATGCACTTAAAACAAAAACATTTATTCCCATAATGGCGATACCGCTTGAGGCTAACAATGAAGTGATATAAGGGGTTTTTTTATCTTTAATGAACCCGTGCCAACCAATTATAAAAACGATGGTAAGATAATAAAGCCACATGATTGCCGATCCTATCTGTTTTACGTCCCAGCTCCAATAACTTCCCCATAAATTTTTCGCCTGTATAAATCCCATTGCGAGGGACGATGTAAAGAAAATAAATCCTGTTATCAAGCAAACGAGATTGAACCCGTGTTGTTTTTTTAAAAAAAATTCTTTAGAAGGGGAATCGGGATTTGTTTTTTTCACCTTTAAGTAAATTATACCTCCAAGCCCGGATAAAAATAGGCTGAGCTGGCTTAAAATTGCAAGGATTGAATGTATTATGCATTTATTCCATACCATAGTTTATCTCCTTTATGTCGATAAGAATGTTTTAAGATACAACTTGTTGTAAAATGATAACATAGGAGATAAAAAAATGACCGATGAAACTAAAATTTTTGAAGAGAAAAAAATTCCGAAATTTCAAAATAAGGATGAAATCAAGTTTGCTCATCCGAGCGAAAAAGTTTGTGCGAGCATTCTTGATTTTTACCATATCAAATGGTTTTATGAACCAAAGACTTTCCCTATTGAGTGGGACAAAAAAAGGGACGTTGTCAAAAGTTTCTCCCCCGATTTTTATCTCCCAGATTTTAATTTATTCATCGAGCTTACCACGATGAATCAGAAGCTGGTGACAAAAAAGAACCGAAAGGTTAGAAGGTTAAAAGAGTTATATCCTGACGTTAATATAAAGATATTCTACCAAAAAGATTTTAAAAATTTGTTGGTTAAATATGGGTTACATCATCACGAGAAAATCTAAAGTTAACATTACCTTTTGTTTTAAAATTGTTTATACTAATATCACTAAAAGTTCCGCGGACGTAAGTCCGGGGGTGTATCGGGCTCCTAAGTCTTCTTATTGGGATATAATAAAGAACTATGGAGAACAGAAG
>Ga0209121_10001911_pt1 | contig 21645 bp, 22 predicted proteins | sample Cruoilmetagenom3_FD_187292 | JGI IMG/M metagenome (GOLD analysis project Ga0209121, IMG submission 187292) | Oil polluted marine microbial communities from Coal Oil Point, Santa Barbara, California, USA - Sample 3 (SPAdes) (version 2) | ecosystem: Environmental > Aquatic > Marine > Oil seeps ...
TACGAGTAAAGTTTATAATATTACAGACTCGTTTCCCCAAAAGGAAAATTTTGGGCTTACTCAGCAAATTAGGCGAGCTGCAGTCTCAGTTTCTCTTAACATTGCCGAGGGGTCTGGTCGAGACAGTGATAAGGATTTTAAACGTTTCTTGGGTATAGCTAATAGTTCTGTTTTTGAAGTTGTTTCCGGTTTTGCTATAGCTTTGGATAGAGGATATGTTACCGAAAGTAGCAATCGGGGAATTTATAATAATTCAGAAGTTCTTGCTAAGAAAATTAATTCTTTTAAAAGTGCATTAAGCAATTAAGCAGGAGGTTTTTGTTTTTGCCATTGAGTGACTCCATCGTTGATGGAGGAACGGGCTATCGGCTATCAAGTGACCCACCACTGGCGGGGCCTGCCCGCCAGTGGTGGGAAGCGAGCTATCAGCTATATAGCAGATCTCAGTGGCTACTAATGATATATGGAGGTGTGCTGTGAAAGTTGCTATTTTAACCATAAGCGATAAAGGTTCGCGGGGAGAACGTGTTGATGAAAGTGGTAAAATTCTCCAGGAGATGATGAAAAAAAATGGAGCTGAAATTGTTTTCTATCAAATAATACCTGACGAAAAAAGACTTATCGCAAAGGATTTAAGAATTTTGGCTGATAATGAAAAAGTTGATTTAATTTTGACCACCGGTGGCACGGGTTTTTCTCCAAGAGATGTTACACCTGAGGCAACACTTTCCGTGATAGACAAAGAAGCTCCCGGATTTGCGGAAGCAATGCGTGTGGAAAGTTTGAAGATTACTCCTAACGCTATGCTTTCTCGAGCAATAAGCGGTATACGGGGCAAGACGCTTATAATAAATCTTCCCGGAAGCCCCAAAGCAGCAAGAGAGTGTTTAGAAGTGGTGCTTCCCGCTATACCTCACGGAATTGAAATTTTAAGAGGTGAGGGTGGAGAGTGTGCCGCTAAATAAAAAAAACGGGTTTTATCTCATTGGGTTTATTTGCTTCATTGTTTTAATTGTTTCCATTCTTTCCCCGGCTGAAAGCACATTAGGCAGTTGGATTAAGCTCCTTTATATTCATGCCGGTCTTGCTATAGTCGGCATAATGATATTTATATTAGCCGGTATTTTTGGAGTCCTTCATCTTGTTTTTAAAAATCTTTCTTTCAGTAAGCTGTCTAAATCTTCGCAAAAGGTTGCCCTGTTTATCTGGGTTTTTAATGGATTGTTATCTGCTTTTGTTACTAAAATGATTTGGGGTAAATGGCTATTTTTAGCGGAGCCTCGTTTTAAAATCACCATCTTTATCTTGGTACTCGCACCCATTTTTTATTTATTTTCGCTTTGGGCCGGTGATAGAAAAACAACATCCATCTTAAATATGGTTTTTGCGTGTGTAGTTGTCTGGCTCTACGGAACTGCCGGCTCCGCAATTTTTCATCCGACCAACGCTGCGCGCTCCTCATCAAATTTACTTATTCGGCTAAGTTTTTTCTCAATCAACGGCCTTTTATTTATAGCTGCTTTAATTTTAATTTGGATGATGAAAGAAGCTGATTAATTAATATTATAAGCCACTGGCGAAGTAATCTCGGCAATTTACTTTCCCTATTCCCTTTACTCTTTACCTTTTTATCAATCTCTACCTAATCTCTCTGCTTAATTTTTACTGAGTGCTGATATTGAAATTAATGGTAACTGATTGTAATTAACTTGAAATTTTAACTTAATCTCTATTTAATCTCCACCAATTTTTACTTTCCCCAATTACCCTATACCCTTTGATTTTACAACTTTCATTTTCTAATGGAGCTCTGCCTGCCGTCAGGCATGGGATGCGACTTGTTTGTTTAAAATAATTATTTTTTGTATAATGAATCAACTTTCTTGGGAAGAGGGTGAGTTTTAGTGAAAGCGAAACGTAAGCGCATTGTAATTACCAGTGCTGTAATAATAGTTTTATTTGGAATTCTTTTATACACCGCGGTTGGCAGCTCTTTTCTTTACTATAGAACCCCGAGCGAGGTTATTTCGGACGAGTCTTTGCACGGTAAATCTGTAAAGGTTTCCGGTAAAGTCGTTGACGGAACCATAGAAGAAATTGATGGCGTTTATAAGTTTGAAATAACGGATGGCAAAGAGTCGGTGTCCGTTGTTTATTCAGATGTATTGCCAAGTGCTTTTAAAGAAGATTCGGAGGTAATTGTCGAAGGTATTTATGAACCGAACTCCGGCATAAAAGCTAAAAGTTTGTTGGCTAAGTGCCCGTCGAAGTATACTTCACAAGAATAGGGGTAAGATATGGCAAAACTGGGAGAGGTCACGATTTGGTTATCTCTGGCAGTGGCAATTACAGCTACTGCCCTTTTCTTATATGGTCTTAGAAACAAAAAAAGCAAGTTTGTTAGAGCAGGTCATTTAAGTGTATGGGTGTTGTTTATTCTTTCGAGCATAGCTTCACTGATTCTTTTGAGAGCTTTTCTCATAAGGGATTTTTCCATCCTTTATGTTTTTAGTTACTCCGGCAAAGATTTGCCGCTCCTTTATACAATATCTGCCTTTTGGGGTGGTCAGGAGGGTTCGCTTCTTTTTTGGCAGCTGTTACTTTCCTTATTTACGCTCGTATTTCTTTTAGCGAATAGAAGGGGCAGGTTAACTCAATATACTTTGACGATACTTGCTGTTGTCCAGACCTTTTTTCTTTTGCTTTTGGCTTTACCTGCCAACCCGTTTAGAACCGTGCCAATGTTTCTTTCTGATGGTATGGGCCTAAATCCCCTTCTTTTGCATCCGCAGATGATTTTTCACCCGCCGGCTTTATTTATAGGATATGCGGCTTTTACCATTCCTTTTGCGTTAAGTGTCGCAGCTTTAATAACTAATCAGCCCGATGGACCTTGGGTGTCAAGATGCAGGAGATGGACTTTGTTTGCCTGGTTGTTTTTGGGAATCGGTATTTTTTTGGGCTCTCTCTGGGCGTATGATGAGCTTGCCTTTGGTGGATACTGGGCTTGGGATCCTGTTGAGAATGCGTCCCTTCTTCCATGGCTTACCGGCACGGCGTTGCTTCACTCCCTGGCTGTTTATAAGAAGAGGAGGATGTTTAAAATATGGGCGCTGATTTTGGCCATGATAACTTTTTTGATGTGTATCCTCGGTACCTTTGTGACCAGGAGCGGCATAATAGAATCGGTTCATGCCTTTGGCCGGTCGTCTATTGCGGCTTATTTTTTCTGGTTTATGATATTGTTTACCCTTGGATTTATTTTCTTGGTCATATACCGTCGCAAAAGCTTTAAAGGTGAGGAAATTCAATCACTGATTTCCAAGGATTACGGATTTTATTTAAATAATCTAATTTTAGTTTTTTTTACGGCAATAGTTATTATCGGAACTTTTTACCCCGTAATAACAGAGCTTCTTATTGGCAATCAGATATCTTTAGGCGCCTCTTTTTACAATAAACTCGCTTCTCCGCTGGGATATATATATCTATTTTTTATCGGCATATGTCCTATTTTGGGATGGAAGACAACCGATGCCTCAAGGTTTGTTAGGAAAATTGTTTATCCTTTAATTATAGCTTTGGTTGGAGCTCTGGCCATTTACTTTTTCTGGGATAAAAATTTGTGGGGAAGCATCGGCTTTTTTGTCTGTATCTTTGCGGGTGTTACCACGCTTCAGGTTATATATAGGGAATTATTAGCGGGAATGAAACACGGTGGAAATTTATGGCATAAGATGAAGGCAAATAGGGTAAGGTACGGTGGGCTACTTTCTCACATTGGAATTGTGATAATTTTTGTCGGGCTCATTGGTTCCTCGTTTTATCTTGTGGAAAACGAGGCTCTTCTAAAAAAAGGAGAGGCTCTTAAGGTTAAGGACGTAACCATTAAAAATGAGGGGCTGTTTGTTGACCACGGCGATCCATCTAAAGAGGTGGTGGGGGTGAACTTGGCATTAAATGTAGGCGGGAAAGATGAAGGGAAGATGTCTCCCAAGATAATTTATCATCTTAAACAAGATGTTTCGACTTCCAAGGTGAATATAAAGAGCGGAGTTTTAAGAGATACATTTGTTACTTTGGCAAGTTACAATCAAGATGAATCTGTGCGCGTTCAAGCTAAACTCATCCCTCTTATGTCTTGGATTTGGACGGGGGCCATCATTCTTTTTGCGGGAACGGTGTTAGCTTTTTGGCCCGAAAAATCAACGGTAAAATTGAGTGAGGTAAAGTAAATTGCCGGAAGTTAACCTGCTTATTTGCGTTGATAGTTTAAGTAAAAGATTTGGAAGGCGAAAAGTATTAAATGAACTTAATTTAAATATTTGCAAGGGTGATTTCTTAACGATAGTTGGACCAAACGGGGCGGGCAAAACAACCCTTTTAAGGATACTCTCAACACTTTCCGGATTTTCGTCAGGTTGTATTACCATAAATGGTGTAGATATAAAAGAAAATCCCGCCTTCGTCAGAAAAAAAATTGGTCTTTTGTCTCACAATCTTCTTCTTTATAAGGATCTTAACGCTTATGAAAATTTGCGTTTTTACGGCAAGATGTACAACGTTTCTTTATTGGAAGATAAAATTTCCGAGCTTTTAGAAAAAGTTGAGCTCGACCACCGCAAGTTTGATGTTGTAAGAACCTTTTCAAGGGGTATGCAACAGAGGCTTTCAATAGCCAGAGCTCTATTGCACGACCCGGAAATCATCTTTTTAGATGAGCCTTTTAGCGGTCTCGATGTTCATGCCGGAAGGATTCTCGACGGCATTTTGGAAGATTTAAAAAAAGGGTGTCACACTTTGGTTATGACTACCCATGATATTAAAAAAGGTCTCGTTCATGCAAACAGCGTTGCGGTATTAAGTGGGAGCAAGATAGCTTATCACCAACGAGAAAATTTACCCGACTTGGATGACTTTAATCAGATATATTCTGATTGTGTGAGGAACAAGAGATGAATTACTTGCGACACGTTTTAATTTTAGTTCAAAAGGATATAGTTGCGGAGTTGAGAACAAAAGAGATGTTAAACTCGATGCTTCTCTTTGTTTTGCTGACTATGGTTATGTTTAATTTTGCCTTTGGAAGCGGGCCGGAAACGGAGACTTTGTCTTCCGGTCTTCTATGGATATCATTTTTGTTCGCGGCCATTTTGGGCTTAAATCGAGTTTTTGTTCACGAGAAAGACGAAGGGTGTCTTGATGGACTCATGTTGTGTTCCATGGATTGTTCGGTAATTTATTTCGGTAAGGCTATATCAAGTTTTCTCTTTCTTTCCGTCGCCGAGCTAATAGCTCTTCCCGTCTTTACGGTATTTTTTGTGCGGGAAAGTTTCCTTTCTCATCTGTGGATTTTAATTATCGTCTTAATGCTCGGCAACGTGGGGATATCGGCGGTTGGAACGCTTCTTTCGGCCATCTCAATTAATACAAAAGCAAGAGATCTTATGCTCCCCGTGCTTTTTCTTCCGGTAATAGTTCCAATTTTGGTGGCGGCGGTAAAGTCAACGGGATTAGTTTTGTCATTTTCTTCGGTCGGTACTCAACAATTTTGGACAGAAATTGTTATTTGGCTGAGGACACTTGTAATTTATGATATTATTTTTGTGTTGGTTGGTTTTTTAACCTTTGAATATGTTGTGGAGGAGTGATGCGGTTGAAAAATGGTACCATTAAAAGATGTTTGGGCATTACCTCATTTCTTGGAATTTTCATATCTCTTTATATGGCTTTTTTTTATACTCCACTTGATAAAAATCTGGGAGTGGTTCAGAAGATATTTTATATCCATTTTCCGGCAGCGATAGTTCCTTATTTTGCTTTTTTTGTGGTGCTTGTGTGTAGTATTATTTATCTGAAGACAAGAGATAGAAAGTGGAGCAAAATCGCATACGCATCGGCGGAGATTGGGCTGGTTATCGATACGGCTCTTTTGGTTACGGGTACCATATTCGACAAACCCACTTGGGGAGTTTGGTGGGTTTGGGAACCGAGACTTACCACCTCTTTGATTATGTGGTTACTTTACGCCGGTTACCTTATGCTTTATTACTCGGTGGGTGAAGCGGAACGTAGATCACGTTTAACCGCAGTATATGGGATAGTTGCTTTTATTAGCGTTCCCATTTCATTTATGTCGATTAGATGGTGGAGGACGGTTCATCCAATAGTGTTTGAGCCCACAAAAATAGCGTTAGATACATCGATGTGGGTAACTACCTTAGTTTTTTTATTTTCTATGACTCTTTTTTATGCTTATCTTTTGGGGCATAGAGTGGACATGATTGGTTTGCAAGAAGAAATTGAAGATTTAAAGGATGAGGTGGAGGATTAATATGGCTTATTTTGCTGCGGCTTATTTTGCTGCCTGGTTGATTTTATTTTTATATGTCTTTTACATTGAAAGAAAACTTGCTCTTTTGGGAAGAGATTTGGAGCATTTAAAAAACGTTGTTAAGAGGAAGAAATCTTAATGGAAAAGGTGAGCGTCTTTCTTTTTTGGTTGGCAATTTTTGCCTATGCGGCGGCCTTTGTTTTATATGCCGACCACTTTATTTCCAGAAGGTTAACGACGGGTACATTGGCTACCATAGCTACTGTTTGCGGAGGAGCGATTCAAGCCGGCTCGCTATTTTTTCGATGGTTTGTTTCAAAACAATCTTTAGGGGCAAGCGCTTATGAATCGCTTGCGATTGTTGTTTGGTTTGTTATTGTGGGCTATCTCGTAATCGAGTATTTTTTGAACTTGAAGACGTTGGGGATGTTTATAACGCCCCTTGCTTGTATTTTTCTGGTAAAGGCTTGGAATTATTACCACCCCCCCGGTCCTCGAATTGAGGTATTGCAGGGTTCTTTTATAGACGCTCATTTTATGTCGATGTTTGTAGCATCGGCCGCTCTTACAATAGCTGCAGGAACCGCTGTTCTTTATCTTTTGCAGGAATGGCACTTTAAGCGTAGAAAATCAAATTCTTTTCTTGGGAGGCTTCCTTCTTTGCAAGTTTTGGATGATGTTGAATGCAAATCGGTTATTGTGGGTTTTTTATTTCTGACTACCACTTTGGTTACGGGGGCCATAAGAGCACATCAAGTCTGGGGCACTTTTTTTGATGCCATTGTAATGGCTACCTTTTTAACCTGGGTAATTTATGTTTTTTACCTGCTGTTAAGGGTTGCGGTTGGTTGGAGAGGAAAAAGATCGGCAGTTTTAGCATTGGTTGGTTTCTTTTTTATTATGAGCATCAGATTTTTAATAGTGCCCTACATGAGCTTTTTGCATGGTTTTAGGGGATAATGACGGGTTTTCTCTTATTGGGCAGGTTTATTGTTCATTTGAGAACTTTTTTAATTTATAGGAGAATCAATAAATGGCATATTATCCAATTTGTCTCAATTTGAAGAGTAAAAAATGTATTGTGGTGGGTGGCGGGACCATTGCGGAGAGAAAGGTTTTAGCTCTCATTGATTGTGGAGCTAAGATTACCGTAATAAGTCCCAAGTTAACCAAACTGCTTGAAAGATTAAAACCCGAAGGGAAAATCGAACATATAGAGCGAGAATATAAAAAAGGTGATTTAGAGGGAGCCTTTCTTGTTATCGGTGCAACCGATAATCCCTTGGTAAACGAGGTAATTTATGAAGAAGCGGGCATTTTGAATCTCTTAGTAAATATTGTGGATGTTCCGGAAAGATGTAATTTCATCGTTCCTTCCATTATGCGCAGAGGGGATTTGTTATTAAGCATTTCAACTTCAGGGAACGCTCCCGCTTTAGCTAAAAAAATACGTCTTGATCTCGAAAAGAAATTTGGGCCTGAATATGGTCCGTATCTTAATTTGCTGGGAGAGATAAGAGAAAAAATTAAGTTGAAGTATAAGTGCGTTGATGAACGAAGTAAGGCTTGGAATCGGATTTTGGAATCCGACATTCTCAATCTGGTTAAAAATGGGGAAGACGAGCTTGTTAAGGAGAGAATCAAAGAGTGCATATAATGGTTGTGGGTTTAAGTCATAAGACGGCTCCGGTTGAGGTAAGGGAAAAACTGGTATTTCCTATTCAAGAGCAGGGGGAAATATTCCAACATTTAATTTCTCACGATAACGTGGCCGAAGCGGTCATCCTTTCAACCTGCAATCGTACTGAGATTTATGCGGTTGTGTCTGACTTCAAAAAAGGACAAGATGAAATTGTGGGCTGCTTAAGTAGCTTTTGTGATTTAGATAAAAGCAAGTTATTGAATTACCTTTATTTTAAGGATTCGGAAAATGCTGTTTGTCATCTGTTTATGGTTACCTCAAGCCTTGATTCAATGGTTGTTGGGGAGGCTCAGATTTTAGGTCAAGTAAAAGAGGCTTATAAATGCGCTTTTGAGAACGAGGCCACAAGTATTATTTTTAATAAGCTTTTTAGAGGAGCTTTATCAGTTGGGAAAAAGGTTAGAACGGAGACGGGGATTGGAGAAAACGCTGTTTCAATAAGTTATGCCGCCGTTCAGCTTGCTAAGAAAATCTTTGGGAATTTGAAGGGCCACTCTGTATTTATCATGGGTGCCGGAGAGATGAGCGAACTTACCGCGCAGCACCTTTTAGCAAGCGGAGTGAGTTCGGTTTTGGTGACAAACAGGACGTATGAAAGGGCGGTCGAGCTTGCCGAAAAATTTAAGGGCAAAGCGATAAAGTTTGATGATTATCACAATCACCTGCAAGATGCCGATATTGTCATAAGTTCTACGGGAGCTCCACACCATGTTATTCACGGTAATGTTGTTGCAAAGGCTATGCAACAACGCAAGAATAAGCCCATCTTTTTTATTGATATAGCTGTGCCGAGAGACGTAGATCCGGAGGTGTCCGATATTTACAATGTCTTTCTTTACGACATTGATGATTTACAATCGGTGGTTAATACCAATATTGTGGAGCGAGAAAGAGAGGCAAAAAGAGCTGAGCGAATAATAGAGAAAGAAATAACTAAGTTTCTTTCTTGGCTTAACTCGTTGGAAGTTGTTCCCACAATTTCTGTTTTAAAAAAGAAGGCTGAGGGGATAAGGATAAGTGAGAGCGATAAGGCTTTTTCAAAATTGCAGAATCTTTCTCCAAAAGATAAAAATCTTATAAATGCGCTTACTGCCGGGATTGTTAACAAATTGTTGCATGAGCCGATAGTCCGAGTAAAGGAAAGTGCTGATGAAAAAAGCGGTTATATTTACACAGAATCCTTAAGATACCTTTTTGGGTTGGATGACGATGAAAGTGGGAATTAATTGTGATAAAAAAAGAGATTACAATTGGCACGCGAGGCAGTAGGCTTGCACTATGGCAAGCAAATTTTGTTGCTGAAAGCTTGAGACATTTTACCGATGCTGAGATTTTAATAAAGAAAATAAAAACTCAAGGGGATAAAATACTTGACTCTCCACTCGCCAAGATTGGAGATAAAGGGCTTTTTGTAAAAGAAATTGAGCTGGCTTTGAGTGAAAAAGAGGTTGATTTGGCGGTGCACAGCATGAAAGATGTGCCCACGGAGTTGCCCCCCGGTTTAATAATAGCCTCGATTATGAAACGAGAAGATCCGAAAGATGTTCTTATCTCTAAAGGAAGAGAACATCTTTCTAATTTGCCGAAGGGGGTTAGAGTCGGGACAAGTAGCTTGAGGCGCAAAGCTCAGCTGCTAAATTTTCGTCCTGATCTTACGATAGTTGATGTTCGTGGAAACCTCGATACACGATTGAAAAAGATGGACTCGGGTGATTTTGAGGCCATGGTATTGGCGGCCGCAGGAATAGATAGGATGGGTTGGTCAGACAAGATTTCTGAGAGAATACCCACAGAAACAATTCTTCCCGCAGTCGGTCAAGGAGCAATTGGAATTGAGATACGGGAAGACGATGAAATAATGGGTAAATTGGTTGGAGAATTAAACCATCTTCCAACTTACCATGCGGTTATTGCCGAACGGGCCTTGCTTAAAAGATTAGAAGGGGGATGTCAAATTCCCATTGGGTCTCTTGGTATCGTGGATGGTAATTCGTTGAAGCTTACCGGAATAGTGGCAAGTTTGGATGGGAAGAGATTGATAAGAGACTCCGTTTCCGGTAATTTATCTCAGGCTGAAAATACGGGGATTAAGCTGGCTGAGAATTTAGTTGATAGTGGAGCCGATGAAATATTAAAGGAGATAAGGGAAAGCGGATAGCATATAGCTGATGGTTTGGACTATTAGCTATTAAGTGGCTCCATCATTGATGGAGGAACGGGCTATCGGCTATTAAGCAACCCGCCTCTGGCGGGGAGCGGGCTAAAAGCTCGAAGTTAATATCCGAATTAGAGGTGTGAATATGAAGAAAAAAACAGGTAAAGTATATTTGGTCGGGGCGGGCCCCGGCGATCCGAAACTAATAACTGTAAAGGGTTTGGAATGCATAAAACAAGCGGATGTTGTCGTCTACGATTATCTGGCTAATCCTCGCTTGTTTGTTTGCGCTAAGCCGGATGCCGAATTAATTTATGTGGGAAAAAGTGGAAATAAGCACACAATGGAGCAGAAAGATATCAACCATCTTTTGGTTGATAAGGCCAAAGAGGGAAATATTGTTACTCGGTTAAAAGGCGGAGACCCCCTTATTTTTGGAAGAGGTGGAGAAGAGGCCCTGGAACTGGCCAAGAATGATATTCCATTTGAGTTTGTTCCCGGCATATCTTCTGCTTATGCGGTTCCCGCTTATGCCGGAATTCCCGTGACTCATCGAGGAATTTCATCGTCGGTTGCGTTTGTCACAGGGCACGAAGATCCCACTAAACCCGACAGTGATATAAACTGGGAAAAACTGGCAACGGGGACGGGCACATTGGTTTTTCTTATGGGAGTTAAGAATTTGCCTTTAATAGTTGAAAAACTAAAAGAGTGTGGAAGACCTTCCGATACACCAATTGCTCTTATCAGATGGGGGACCACAACAAAGCAAGCGACTATGATTGGCACGTTAACGGATATTGTTGAGAAGGTGAAGATGGCCAATTTTAAGCCTCCTGCGATAACTATAGTAGGTGATGTTGTAAGTTTGCGAGAAAAACTTAAATGGTTTGAAAATAAACCACTTTTTGGGAAGAGGATTATCGTAACGAGGGCAAGGAATCAATCGAGTGAATTGGTTGAAATTCTTGAAAATCTCGGTGCTGAAGTGGTTGAATCTCCGACAATTAAAATAGTTCCACCGGAAAGTTACAATGAATTAGATAATGCGATTAAGAAGATTCTAAACTCCCGACCATCTTATGACTGGGTGATTTTTACCAGCGTAAACGGAGTATCTTATTTTTTAGATAGGCTCCATCGTTTGGATTCTGATGTTAGAGACTTAAAAGGAATTAAGCTTGCGGCGATAGGTCCTGCAACTGCTAAAGAATTGAAAAATTTGGGGTTAAACGTCGATTACATCCCTCCCGACTATAGGGCGGAATCGGTTATCGACGGGCTAAAGGATAAAATCGATAAGAATACAAAAATTCTCATCCCGAGGGCCAAGGTCGCCAGGGAAATTTTACCGGAGAAGCTTAAGGAATTTGGAGCTCGGGTTGATGTGGTCACAGCGTATCAAACCGTAGTTGATGGTTCTTGTGTTGATAAAGTTAAAGAGATGCTTGAGAAGAAAGAGGTTGATATTGTAACATTTACGAGCTCATCAACCGTTAAAAACTTTGTAAAGGTTTTAGGGGAAATGGATGTTAAAAAGGTTTTGGAGAATGTAGTAATAGCGAGCATCGGTCCGATTACTTCAAATACGGCAAAAGAGTTAGGTTTAAAAGTTGACATATCGGCAAAAGAATATACGATAAAAGGATTGATTGAAGCAATTATATATAGCTATCAGCCCCCAGCCCCCAGTTGCCAGGTGGAGGAATAATGAAAATGGGGCAAGAAGGTTATCGAGGTCTCGTTGTTTGGCAGAAAGCAAAAGAGCTTGTTTTGCAAATATATGCTGAAACAAACAAGTTTCCTCATTCTGAAGTATTTGGGTTGACTTCACAACTTCGAAGGGCAGCTCTTAGTGTACCGGCCAATATTGCAGAAGGGAAAGAAAGACAACATGACAAGGAATTTGTTCAGTTTTTATATATTGCGCGCGGTTCTTTAGCTGAAGTAGAAGTTTTCCTGGAAATTGCTAAGGATCTTGATTACCTTACAGTAGGTGGGTTTAACAGATTAGAAAAACAAACATCTGAAGTTGGAAAACTTATAAATGGTTTAATAAATTCTTTAAAATAAAACTAGTGGCTGGAAGCTGGCGACTGATGGCTGGCGACTGGTAGCTGGAGGCTGGAGGCTGTGTAAATGATAGGTATTTCTAAACTTTATTGTGGGGCTGTGGAGCCTTCCGACGCATTGAGATATGGGCGAGATTCAAAAAAACTCCCCTCTCATCTGCTTCAATTTTCGAAAGACAAAAAACCAGTGATAGTCTGGAATTGTACCAGAAGGTGTAATTTGAAGTGTGTTCATTGTTACGCCCAATCTAAAAATATTGACTATGAGGGAGAGCTTACGACCAAAGAAGGCAAGGCTTTAATAGATGATTTGGCCGAGTTTGGGGCTCCGGTTATTCTTTTTTCCGGCGGTGAGCCCATGATGAGAGAAGACCTGCCCGAACTTGCATTTTATGCTAAAGAAAAAGGAATGCGGGCTGTAATTTCAACAAATGGTACCTTGATAACTTCTGAGAAAGCAAAAATCTTAAAGGAGATTGGTTTGTCTTATGTGGGGATTAGTCTCGATGGGATGAGAGATGTTCACGATAAGTTTCGTGGGGTCAAAGGGGCTTTCGATAAAGCTATTGAGGCCATACATAATTGCAAGAAAGAAGGGATTAAGGTCGGTCTCCGATTTACAATGAACAAACGTAACGTTCAAGAGATACCAAATATATTTAAATTGCTTGAAGAAGAGGATATCCCGAGAGCTTGTTTTTATCATCTGGTCTATTCCGGAAGAGGCAGCAAACTAATTAATGAAGATTTAACTCATGAAGAAACCAGAAAAACGGTGGGTTTAATTATGGATAAAACCAGAGACCTTTTCAATCGAGGTCTCGAGAAAGAGATTTTAACTGTCGATAACCATGCAGATGGTCCCTACGTTTATCTGCGTTTACTAAAAGAGGACCCCAAAAGAGCCGAAGAGGTGTCTGAACTGCTTCAAATGAATGAAGGAAACAGCACGGGGATAGGGATTGGCTGTGTTAGCTGGGATGGGGCGGTTCATCCGGACCAATTTTGGAGACAGCACGTTCTTGGCAACGTGAGAGATAGGAAATTCAGCGAAATATGGATGGATACTTCAAATCCGTTGACGGGTGGTTTGAAAAACAGAAAACCGCTTCTTAAAGGAAGATGTGCAAAATGTAAGTGGTTGAATGTGTGCAACGGTAACTTTCGGGCTAGGGCAGAGTCATATTATAATGACGTATGGGCTTCCGACCCCGCCTGCTATTTAACCGATGAAGAAATAGGCCTTGTTTAGTTATTAGTCGATAGTGAGGAGTTCGGAGTCGGGAGTCAAAAGCTAAAGAAAAATGGAGAATGAAGAATGAAAAATGATAATTAAGAATTAAAAAGTTTCTATCGTAAAACCAGTACCTGGAGGGTACTCTTTCTAAGAATTTTGTCTTTTAGTTTTAAATTTTTCTATATAGTTTTTATATTTTCATTTTTAGTTTTTATTTACTAATAATTAATATGGGGGTGTAGCTCAGTGGGAGAGCGCTACCTTCGCAAGGTAGAAGTCGGCGGTTCAAATCCGCTCACCTCCACCAATTAGTAAAGAGTCGATAGTGAGGAGTTGGGAGCAAAAAGAAAAATAAAAAACCGCAATGTAGAACTAAAAATGTTTTTAAATTTTTTTTCATTTTTGTTTACTACCGACCAATAACGAGACTGTTGAATAGTAGCCAAATAAGCACTTTTTCGCGTCATTGCGAGGCGAAGCCGAAGCAATCTCGCTGGTAAAGAGACTGTCATGCTCCCCGCCATTGGCGGGGAGCTCGCAATGACAAAATTCAACAGCATTATAATTACTAACTAAAACGAGGGGGTGATTTTTATAATGATGGGAACTACTCCATGGTATATATATGTTTTGCAGTACGGAGGTGCAGTTGTGGGCCTTTTGTACCCAATTTTTTTGGTCGCGATTCTTTTTTTAGCTTACAAGGAATTTAAAAGGTTGGTTGACCATATTGCTCCTAAACCCGTGCAAACAAAAGAAGAAGTTAAAAAAGCAGAGAAAGAGGTATAAGAAGGAGGTACGATGTATTTTCCCGCCTATCGTCCTCGTAGGTTGAGGCAAAACGAAAATTTTCGTCGAATGATTAGGGAAACTTCTCTAAGTATAGATGATTTAATTTATCCGTTGTTTGTAACGCATGGCAAAGGGATAAAGAAAGAAATTTCTTCCATGCCGGGCAATTATCATTTTTCCATCGATAAATTAACGGAAGAAGTTAAGAAAGTAAGGGATTTGGGTATCCCTGGGATTATCTTGTTTGGTTTGCCTGAAAATAAAGACGAAGCAGCTTCGGGGGCATATGATGAAAATGGAATTGTCCAGGAAGCGGTTAGAGCAATAAAAAAGTCTGTTCCGGATATTCTGGTAATTACGGACGTTTGTCTATGTGAATATATGAGTCATGGTCATTGTGGTGTTGTGAGGGATAATGAAGTTTTAAACGATTTAACCTTGCAGTTATTGGCAAAGACGGCTCTTTCTCACGTTGAGGCCGGTGCAGATATGGTGGCGCCGTCCGATATGATGGACGGTCGTGTATCCGTCATAAGAGCTACCCTTGACGAGAATGGGTACCAAAATATACCCATCATGTCGTATGCGGCAAAGTATGCCTCGGCTTTTTATGGTCCTTTTAGAGAAGCGGCGGAGTCTGCGCCTCAATTTGGAGACAGGCGTTCTTATCAAATGGATTCGCCAAATATATTGGAGTCCCTGCGTGAGGTGATGCTGGATATAGAAGAGGGTGCTGATATTATAATGGTGAAACCCGCCTTAGCTTATATGGATGTAATTCAATTTGTAAAGTCGGAGACGGGGTATCCGATTGCGACATACAATGTAAGCGGCGAGTTTTCTATGGTGAAGGCTGCTTCCGCTAAAGGTTGGATAGATGAGAAAAAAGTGGTAATGGAAATTTTAATGGGGCTTAAAAGAGCAGGAGCAGATATAATTTTAACTTATCATGCAAAGGATGTTGCCAATTGGCTGAAGTAGCTGTTAGCTGCCAAGAATCTAGGAGGCACGAGAATCTAAGATGATTAAGAGACATAAAACTAGCCCGGATTTGGAAGCTGGAAGCTGGAGGCTGAAGGCTGAAGCGGCATCGCCACTTCGAATAATTGCTTGGGAAATAACCGGCGTTTGTAACCTTAAGTGTGCTCATTGTCGGGCATCAGCGGTAAACGAGAGAGATCCCAATGAACTTTCCACTGAGGAATGCTTTTCTTTAATTGACAATATAGCGAGTTTTAGTAATCCCGTAATTATTTTAACCGGTGGCGAACCCTTGATGAGGGAAGATGTATTTGATATTGCGAAGTATGGTATGGAAAAAGGATTGCGCATGGTTATAGCCACCAATGGCACCCTTATCACCGATAATGTTGCTCGCAAGATGGCTGAAGTTGGTATTCCTCGCGTAAGCGTAAGTTTGGATAGCGCAATTCCTGAAGTTCACGACAAGTTTAGGGGTGTGAAAGGAGCTTTTGAGGCATCTCTCAAGGGACTTGAAGCGGTTAAAAGGGCAGGTATTGATTTTCAGATTAATACGACCATCACAAAAAGGAACATCAATGAAATTGAAGATATTTTAAACTTTGTCATAAAAACAGGAGCTGTTGCTCATCATATTTTCTTGTTGGTTCCAACCGGGCGCGGAAAGGAATTGGTCAATGAAGAAATTCCGCCAAAGGATTACGAAAGGGTGCTCAACTGGTTTTATGATAAGAAAAAAGAAGTGCCAATTCAACTAAAAGCAACCTGCGCTCCTCATTTCTATCGAATAATGAGACAGCGAGCAAAAGAAGAGGGAAGAAAGATTACTTTTCAAACTCATGGTTTGGATGCGATGACTCGAGGGTGTCTCGGAGGAACTTCTTTTTGTTTCATATCCCATTTAGGGCAGGTTCAGCCCTGTGGTTATCTTGAAATTGATTGTGGGAATGTAAGAGAGCGGCCCTTTGATGAAATCTGGGGAAATTCAAAAGTCTTTAACGATTTAAGAGATTTTTCTAAGTTAGAAGGGAAATGCGGCATCTGCGAATACAAGAAGGTCTGTGGTGGTTGCAGGGCTCGTGCTTATGCAAGAACCGGAAACTATCTCGCCGAAGAGCCGTACTGCGTGTATGAACCAAAGATAAAAGGTAAATAGCAGATAGCAAATGGCAGATAGCAGATGGTTGATAGAAAGTTGAGAGGGTAAAGGAAAAAACCAACAAACTAACTAGTTTTGGACTGATAGTAGATGGTTTGAGCTATAGGCTATTGAACAAACGGTAGTGAGTGAGCCATCGGCCATAGAGGCCACATAGGCTGGGCTATTTAGCAATTAAGCAGAAGGTTTTTTGTTTTTACCATTGAGTGACTCCATCATTGATGGAGGAACGGGCTATCGGCTATCAAGCGACCCGCCTCTGGAGGGGAGCGGGCTATTAGCTAGGTGACTGGAGGCTAATGTAGTATGGATAAAATCGACAAGCAATTATTAGATATCATTCAATCCGGCTTTCCAATAGTTGAAAGGCCATTTCAGGCACTTGCAAAAGAGCTCAGTTTAACGGAAGAAGAAGTTATCTTTCGTCTTAGTAGGTTAAAAAGGGAGAAAATTATCCGGCGCATCGGCGCCATTTTTAATTCCAAAAGCTTAGGTTATGTGAGCACGCTTTTGGCGATGAAGATTCCCGAGCAACGGATTAAAGAAGTTGCAAATATAATTAACGGTTATAACGGTGTAACTCACAACTATCTTCGAAACTATGATTACAATTTATGGTTTACCTTAACGGCTTCGTCCGAAAAAAAACTTCATTCGATAATTGAAGAAATTAAGAACAGAACAGGGATTTCCGACTTGCTTTATCTCCCTGCAACCAGGCTTTTTAAGATAGGAGTAAAGTTCGATTTGGGGCAGTCGTCAGGCGGCAGGCGGTCGACAGTTCAAAAATTGGAAACCGGAACTCAAAAACGGAAATTTACCGAAAGGGAAATAAATTTAATTAAGCAAATTCAGGATGATATATCTTTATGTATTCGACCTTTTAAGGAAATAGCTGATAAAATTGATGTATCGGAAAAAGATATTATTAAAAAGATTGATGGATGGGAAAAAACGGGTGTTATTAGGCGCTTCGGGGCCATTTTAAGACACAAAAAGGTAGGCTTTAAATTCAATGCCATGGGAGCATGGATTGTTCCCAAAGAAAAAGCGGATGAGTTGGGAATGATTATGGCTTCATTTAAAGAAGTTAGTCATTGTTACGAGCGCCCGACTTACCCGGGGTGGCCCTACAATTTATTTACCATGATTCACGGAAAAAGCCGGAAGGATTGTGAAGAAGTAGCCGATAATATATCTAAAGTTACGGACATCGATAATTATAGGTTGTTATATAGTACAAAAGAGTTTAAAAAGGTAAGCATGAAGTATTTTGTCGAAAATTAGCAGAAAATAATTTATTTGTTTAAGAGGTGAATGTGGTTTGAATACTGAGATTTCCAGAAGATTTTTTGAGAGTGCCAAAAAATATATTCCGGGTGGCGTAAATAGTCCGGTCAGGGCGTTTAAATCTGTAAAAATGGAGCCGCTTTTTATTTCGAGAGGCAAGGGCTCTAAGATATATGATGTTGATGGAAATGAGTTTATCGATTACGTTTGCTCCTGGGGGCCGCTAATCTTAGGTCATGTGCCTCAAGGAGTTTTAGGCGAGGTTGAAGAGGTTTTAGAAAGAGGCTCCAGTTTTGGGGCTCCGACCGAGTTGGAAGTTGAAATGGCAAGACAAGTTGTGGAAGCTGTTCCTTCCATCGACGAGGTCAGGATGGTAAGTTCCGGCACAGAAGCCGTTATGAGCGTTATAAGATTGGCCAGAGGTTATACGGGCCGAAATAAAATTATAAAATTTGATGGTTGTTACCATGGTCATTCAGATAGCATGCTTGTTGCCGCCGGTTCAGGAGTTGCCACGCTCGGAATTCCGGGGAGTCCCGGGATTACTGAGGGAGCGGCCGAAGATACAATTATTTTGAACTACAATGATCTTGAATCAGTTGAGGACGTTATAAAAAAACGACATGAGGAAATAGCTTGCGTAATATTGGAGCCAATTGCAGCTAACATGGGTGTTATCCCTCCCAAACCCGAATTTCTTGAAGGTTTAAGAAAGATAACGAAAGAATACGGCATCTTGCTTATCTTCGATGAGGTTATCACCGGTTTTCGCGTATCTTACGGCGGGGCTCAAGAGTTCTTTGGAGTTACCCCGGATTTAACTTGTTTGGGCAAAATTATTGGCGGTGGGTTTCCGGTGGGAGCTTTCGGCGGCAGAAAAGAGATTATGCAGCATCTTGCGCCGGTGGGACCGGTCTACCAGGCGGGAACACTTTCCGGCAATCCGGTGGCGATGGCAGCGGGGCTTGCTACACTTAAAATTCTTGCTAAACGTGATATTTACAAGAAAATTGAGAAAAAAGCGGCAAAATTGTCAGAAGGGCTTAAAAAAGCGGCCCAAGATGTAGGCGTTGATGTTTACTGTACCAGGGTGGGCTCAATTAGTTGTATGTTCTTTACCGATACAGAGGTAGTTGATTATAAAACTGCTAAGAACTCAAATACCGAAAAATATGCCCTTTACTTTAAAAGTATGCTTGAAAATGGAATTTATCTTGCGCCATCTCAGTTTGAGGCGTGTTTTGTTTCCGCGGCTCACAGCGATGAAGATATTGAGAGAACGGTGGAAGCCGCAAGACTTTCGTTTAAGTGTTTGGAAAAAGAAATTTAGTTTAAGGTCGAGCAGTTGATTTTTACCCGAGGAGGGAAAATGAAGGGCTTAATACTAAGCGGAGGGACAGGAACAAGACTTAGGCCAATTACCTATACCAGCGCAAAGCAGCTCGTCCCCGTGGCAAACAAACCCATTCTTTTTTATGCGATAGAAGCCATTCGAGATGCGAATATAACAGATATTGGCATAATAATTGGCGATACAGGCGAAGAGGTGAAGTTGGCTGTCGGGGATGGTAGTAAGTGGGGAGTAAATATAACGTATATTCCGCAAGAGGCTCCCTTGGGGCTGGCTCACGCCGTTAAAATCGCTCACGATTTTATAAAAGACGACGATTTTGTCATGTACTTAGGGGATAACTTGATTAAGGATGGTATTAATGGTCTCGTAGAAGAATTTAAACAGACCAATTGCAATTGCCAAATTTTATTATCTCACGTAAAGGAGCCTCAACATTTTGGCGTGGCGGAGCTATCTGACGGCAAAGTGGTCTGCTTGGTGGAAAAACCAAAGGAGCCAAAGAGTGACTTGGCGTTGGTTGGGGTCTATATGTTCGATAAGAGTATTTTTGAGGCAGTAAATGTCATCAAGCCGTCCCGGAGAAATGAGCTTGAGATAACCGACGCCATTCAGTATTTAATCGATAAAAGATACGTTGTACATCCTCACATAATTGACGGTTGGTGGAAAGATACCGGAAGATTGGAAGATTTATTGGAAGCTAACCGAATTATGTTAAAACTTATTGAGAGAAGAATCGATGGTGATGTGGATGATATATCGCAGGTTTTGGGCAAGGTTGTGGTGGAAGAAGGGGCGGTCATAAAGGAAAGCACAATTCGAGGTCCCGCCATAATTGGGCACAGCACTAAAATAATTAATTCGTACATTGGTCCCTTCACCTCTGTCCATGATAGTGTATTAATTAAAAGCAGTGAAATTGAACACAGCATAATTTTGGCAGATTGCGTAATCAATGATATAGGCAGTCGTATGGAAGACACTCTTTTGGGAAGAAATGTGAAGGTTTACAGGAGCAATACAAAACCTAAGGCATATAGGCTTATGGTTGGAGATAACAGCGAGATAGAGGTCATCTAGAGTATAGCTGATAGCAGATAGCGGAGAGCAGAGAGATTAGATAGAGTATAGGGTATGGATTATGGAGCAATTCCTTCCCGTCATTGCGTGGAGCATAGCGACGTGGCAATCTCGTAAGCATTAGATGGTCGAGAGAAAGGCTTAAAGGGGAAAGCATAAATAAGCGGTAACGGATAAGGATAAAGATTTGATTATAATAATAAATTTAAATAAAGATTGAGTGAAGCAAGGGGGTATTCATGATAGAAGGAGTTGAAATAAAAAAACTTAAACTAATCCCTGACGAGCGGGGATTTTTAATGGAAATGTTGAGATGCGACGATTCCGTTTTTGACAAGTTTGGGCAAGTTTATATCACGGGTTGCAAGAGGGGTGCGGCCAAGGGATGGCACTACCATAAAGAGCAGGATGACCATTTTGTCTGCGTTTCCGGAAAGACCTTAGTGGTTTTATGTGATTTAAAGGAAGATTCCTCAACCTACAAAGAGGTAAATGAGTTTATTTTAGAGGCGCCTCCGTGTAATCAGCCAAAGGATGATGGGCCTTTGGCCCATGAACCGATTTTGCTGAAAATTCCGGCTTATGTGGCGCACGGTTTTACCGCTTTGGATTGCGATGAGGCAAGAATCGTCAACATTCCGACTATGCCGTATAACTATGATGAGCCGGATGAGCTTCGCTTTCCTTGGGACAGCGAAGAAATTCCTTATAAATGGCCGGATTTTGTTAAATACGGAGGTTAGCTTTGAAACTTTTAGTAACCGGTGGAGCAGGGTTTATAGGCAGCAATTTTATAAGATATATGTTAAAAGTTTATCCTGAATATAGAATTATTAATCTTGATAAATTAACCTATGCCGGTAATTTAGATAATCTAAAAGATATAGAAGGCAACCCCAATTATAAATTCATGAATGGCGATATTTGTGACTCATCGCTCATCTCTAATTTAGTTAAAGAAGTTGACGTAGTTGTTAATTTTGCCGCAGAAAGTCATGTGGACCGCTCGATAGAATCCCCTGATGAATTTGTAAAAACTAATGTTTTAGGAGTAAACAACCTTTTAAAATGTTCTTTGGATGCGGGAATTAAGCGGTTTGTTCAAATTTCAACAGATGAAATATATGGAAGTATTGAAAGCAGTTCTTTTAAGGAAACCGATATTTTAAATCCCAGCAGTCCTTACTCCGCAAGTAAAGCATCAGGCGATTTGATTGCTTTAGCTTATTATAAAACATATGATTTTCCGGTAGTTATCACACGAAGCACCAACAACTTTGGATCTTACCAGTATCCGGAAAAACTAATACCTCTCTTTGTGACAAATATTCTGGAAGAAAAGAAGATTCCGCTTTATGGAGATGGGTTGAACATTCGCGATTGGCTGTATGTTGAAGATAATTGTGAGGCAATTGACTTGGTTTTACACGAAGGCAAAGAGGGGGAAGTTTACAATATTGGGGCAAAGAACGAGCTTTCAAACATTGAA
>Ga0209121_10001912_pt1 | contig 21641 bp, 23 predicted proteins | sample Cruoilmetagenom3_FD_187292 | JGI IMG/M metagenome (GOLD analysis project Ga0209121, IMG submission 187292) | Oil polluted marine microbial communities from Coal Oil Point, Santa Barbara, California, USA - Sample 3 (SPAdes) (version 2) | ecosystem: Environmental > Aquatic > Marine > Oil seeps ...
CGACGTGAAAAGCGGCACTCCAGCCATGGTGACAGTCAACGCCTGTACCGGCAAAAGGATCGCAACGAGCAGCGGCCAGCGCTGTTGCGGAATATAGCGAAGTGCGGCGACAGCAACGCCGCTCGGAGCCCACAGCAGCAATACCGCGTCCAGCCCGCTGCGCAGCAACAGGCTGACGGCGGCGAAGGCCGCCCACAGCACGCTGACCAGCAGCGGTTCGCGCAATGACTGATGAAATCGCAAGCTATGTCCCCAAAAGATATCTCTTTCAGGGACATAATTAAAAGTGGTGAGGTGGCGTTCTAGCGCCCCTTAGGGGTTACCACGCAATCAGGCCGCAGCCCTGCGCCCATCGCCAAGCTCCAGATTGAGCATTTCGGCCAGCAGAAACGCCAGTTCCAGCGATTGCGCGGCGTTGAGGCGCGGATCGCAATGCGTGTGATAGCGGTCATTCAGCCCTTCATCGGTGATCGCCACTGCCCCGCCGGTGCATTCGGTCACATCCTGTCCGGTCATTTCCAGATGGATGCCGCCCGCATGGCTGCCTTCGGCCCGGTGGACGGCGAAGAAGCCGCGCACTTCGGCAAGGATGCGTTCGAACGGGCGCGTCTTGAATCCGCTGTCCGCCTTGATGACATTGCCGTGCATCGGGTCGCAGCTCCACACCACGGGATGTCCTTCGCGCTGAATGGCGCGCACGAGCGGCGGCAGGCCTTCTTCCACCTTGTTGTGACCAAAACGGCTGATGAGCGTGATGCGCCCCGGCTCGCGCGCGGGGTTGAGTACATCGAGCATTTGCAGCAGCGCGTCCGGCTCCAGACTGGGGCCGCATTTGACGCCGATGGGATTGTTCACCCCGCGCAGAAATTCAACATGCGCGCTGTCGATAAAGCGCGTGCGATCACCGATCCACAGGAAGTGAGCGGAAGTGTCGTACCACTCGCCGGTCAACGAATCCTGCCGCGTCATCGCCTGTTCGTAGGGCAGCAGCAGCGCCTCGTGACTGGTGTAGAAGCTGGAGGTTTTGAGCTGCGGCTGGTCTTCGATATCAACCCCGCATGCCTCCATGAAATCGAGCGCTTCGCCAATCCGGTCGGCAATGTCCTGATATTTGTCCGCCCACGGGCTGCGACCCATAAAATCCAGCGTCCAGCGGTGAACTTCGCGCAAATTCGCATAACCGCCACCGGCAAAGGCGCGCAGCAGATTGAGCGTGGCCGCAGCCTGCGAATAGGCGCGCACCATGCGCTCTGGGTCATTGCGCCGCGTTTCCGGCGAAAATTCGATGCCGTTGACGTTATCGCCCAGATAGCTCGGCAATGTTACATCGCGCCCGCTTGCGTCCGTTTGCGTTTCAGTCGCCGAGCTGCGCGGCTTGGCGAATTGTCCGGCCATGCGGCCCAGCTTCACTACTGGCATCTTGCTGGCAAAGGTCAGCACGGCTGCCATTTGCAGGATCACGCGGAAGGTATCGCGGATATTGTTGGGGCTGAATTCAGCAAAGCTCTCAGCGCAATCGCCGCCTTGCAGCAGGAATGCCTCTCCGCTGGAGACCTTGCCCAGCTCGCCCTTCAGCTCTCGCGCTTCGCCGGCAAACACCAGCGGCGGAAAGCCTTCCAGCATATCGGTCGCGGCGGTCAACGCGGCCGCGTCCTGATATTCGGGCAAATGCTTTGCTGTGAAGCTATCCTGCCTCCAGCTTGCGGGTGTCCAGTCGTGTGCCAATTTCATTCCATCGTCAGCGTAGGCGCCCGTCCCCGGCGGGTCGCGAAAATCATATCTTGCGGGGAAACATTGGTATCTACAACCCGCGCACCACTGGCGCAAAGGTTACTTGAGAAATCTTCGCACGTGCTGATTGGCGCGCGGCTTACCTGCCAGCAGGAGCACTCGCCGCACTGCCATCGGGCACGACCTGCAATTGCCAGCCGGGCCGTGCCAGATAATGCGCTGCCAGCGCCTGCATTTCCCCCACCGTCGCTTCATCATAATCAGTGTAGATGCTGGGCAGATAGGCGATGCGGTTGGCATCGAAGGCAGCGCCTTGGAGTTGGTTGAGCCAGAAAGTGTGGCCCGTCTGCGCGCGCAAAAGGTATTGGCGAGCGGGTTCGACCACACGCTCCAGCTCGTCCGACGTCGGACCATTGGCGACAAGATCGTCAGCAATCGACTGCGCTTCATCGAAAAAGGCGGGCAGCAGCGCAGGCTCGATCTGCACCAGCGCGAACATCACCCCGCCATTGTTGACATCAAGCGGCCAGCTTGACGTAACGAAGGGTGAATAGGCCGCCCCAGCACGTTCCCGCAGGCCATCGAGCAGACGGTTGGAGAAAATTTGCGAGAGCAGTTCGAGCTTGCGGCTGCGGACAATGCCTTCCGACCCGCCGCCCAATGGCCACGCAATCACAGCTGCGGCCTGATCGGCATCGCCGCCATGGGTCAGAACGCGTGGTTCATCCCCCGCTGCCGGGAAGGAGACAGAGCGCGCCGCGATTGCGGCTGGCACGGCTTCACGAGGCGCCATCGCGCCGAAAGTACGGCCAAGCGCGGCAATCGTCGCGTCTCGGTCGATATCTCCGAACACCGCCACTTCGATCTGTCCTTGCGCCAGCAGGCGTTCCCACACGGCGCGGAAACCTTCGGGCGTTGCGGCCTCCATTTCGGCGGGCGTGGGCGTGCGAAAGCGCCGGTCTTCATCGCGCAGCAAATAATCAAGATCACGGTTGAGAATGCCATTGGGATCACGGCCATAGCTATCATAGGCGAGCAACGCAGAGGCACGCGCGCGCTCAACCGGATTGGCATCCCAGCTTGGCATGGAGAGCTTGGCAGCGAACAGATAGAGTTGCTGTTCAAGGTCTTCCTGACGGGTCAGGCCCTGGAAGGTGAACGTGCCGGGCTCAATATTGAAATCGAAGCCGAGTTTGCGGTCGGCTGCGATGCGATCAAGATCGTTCTGGTCGAGTGGACCAATGCCCGAATTGACCAGCGCAATAGGGCCGAGTTCTGCATAGACCGCCTCGTCACCTTCGAACGCTCGCCAGCCTGCGCCAAAGCGCACGCGCACGGTGACACGGCCGGGTTCATTATCGCGGTCCATCAGCAAGGCGCGCACGCCATTGGGGAAGGTCACGCGCTCAACACCCAGCAGGCCGATCTGCTCGCGCGCGGTCGGCTCAGCAGGCGCACCAATGGCGGGCAGGTCAGCAAAATTGATCGCTTCGGCATCGTCGCGCGCAACGCCATTTGCCACGACGCTCGATTCCAGTGCAGCGCGCAATTCAGCCGCAGTCGCTTCGCCCGGTGCCGGGCTGAGCATGACCGAACGGACGACCTCGCCTTCGAACAGATCCTGCGTCGCTGCCAGCACGTCTTCCGGCGTGAATCGGCTGGAGATGGAGCGGAACACCTGGAGGAAGGTTTCCGGGCTCGCCACCGCTTCACGAATATCCACCGCCTGCACAATCTGGTCGGCCAGTTGCGACCCGGCCTGAATGCGCGATTGTTCAACCATATCGACGAAGGCGACGTCATATTGCGCCACGGCCTGATCGATTTCCGATTGTGCGGGCGGCTGCGACAGCGCGTCTGCAATCACAGATCGGACATCGTCCAGCGCGGTTTCCCAATCATCGGTCAGCGGAGCGTAGGTCACAAATGTGCCGTCGACAGAGCGGCTTATCTTGTCCCGGCCTACGGCTGCAAACAGGAACGATCCACCGGCGCGCGCGCGGTTTTCCAACCGGCGATTCACCACTGCCAGCCCGACTTCGCCGAGCAAATTGCGGCGGTTGTATTCAAGATTGTCGACCACTTCGACCCATGGCCGCATGATCGCATAGGTGACGGCGCGCGGTTGGCCCGGCTCTACGATCACATCGACTTCGCCCACCGGATTGTTCAGATTGGCATCAGCAGGAGCGACCGGATCACCGAAGTCGGGCGCGGGCACGAATGCTCCATGGCCTTCCCAATCGGCAAAATGGCGCTCGACCACGGCGGCAAGTACGCGCGGCTCGGCATCGCCAACCAGCACGACAACAGCGTTTTGCGGGCGGTACCAGCGGTGGTGGAAGGCCTGCACAGCCTCTGCCGTGGCACCCTGCAATGTCTCAACCGTGCCGATGGGGCTGCGTTCAGCCAATCGCTGCCCGGCAAAGAATGTCGCGGTGGTCGCCTCCGCAACGCGGCGCTGCGGCCCGGCCTGTTCGCGCCGCTCGCTGAGCACGATGGGCACGTCCTGCGCCAGATTGGCGGCGGACAGCGTGGGCGAAATCACCATGCCCGCAAAGCGCCGCACGCTGTCATCCAGCGTGGTGCGATTAGCGTTGGGCAGGTTGAGATTATAAGTTGTCGCGGTCGGGCTGGTGGTGGCGTTGGTGTCATAACCAAAGCTCGCGCCAAGCCGCTGGAAATGGGCAATCGCCTCACCCGGGCCAAATGTGGCGGATTCGCGGAAGACGAGGTGTTCGAGCAGGTGAGCGAAGCCGCGCTCGCTATCTTCCTCGTGCAGCGAACCTGCATCGACCCGCACGCGCAGACTGATCTGGCACGGCGGCACGTCGTTCTGCCGCACAGCATAGCGCACGCCATTGGGCATTTCACCGAACAGCCATTGCTCATCAATAGGGATATCCGTGCCGCGGTAGATCCACGGATCTTCTGGCCGCGAATATTGCGGCTGATCGGCCTCGGTCGCGCGGATAACGCAGTTCTGCGCCTGAACCGGTGCCGCAATGGGCACGAACAAGGCAAATGGGACAAACAGGCGGAGTGCGCGAGCAAGAATGGTCATGGTGCCCCAATAGCTGAGCAAGGAATGAAGGTCCGGTGAATGGTAACGATGAATAAATGTTCGCAAAGCCGCTTTGTGCCACACTTGCCGCGGCTTGTGCTCGCTCCTACATCGCAGGGATGTTCATAGAGACCGAAACCACGCCCAACCCCGCAACGCTCAAATTTCTGCCCGGCCGGCAGGTCATGCCGAGCGGCACACGCGATTTTGCAACGCCGGAGGATGCCGAGGCCAGCCCGCTGGCACAGGGCCTATTCGACACAGGGGAAGTGACCGGCGTTTTCTTCGGTTCGGACTTCGTCTCGGTCACAGCCGCGCCGGGCGTTGCATGGGCCGACCTCAAGCCGCAGGTCGTCGCAGTGTTGCTTGATCATTTCGTTTCCGAGGCCCCGCTGTTTGCAGGCGGCGATGCCAGCGGTTTTTCCGTTCCAGCAGAGGACGACGCGTCCGACATCGGCAATGATGACGGCACAGAAGATATCGTCGCGCAAATCCATGAGCTTCTGGAAAGCCGCGTGCGGCCAGCGGTTGCCAGCGATGGCGGCGACATCCGCTATCGCGGTTTCCGTGACGGAGTTGTCTTCCTGCAAATGCAGGGCGCGTGTTCGGGCTGCCCCAGCTCCACCGCCACGCTGAAGCACGGTATCGAAGGCCTTTTGAAGCACTACGTACCCGAGGTGAAAGAAGTCCGCGCCGCCTAACGCGAGCGTAGGTGAACCTTCGCGGCGCTGCCGCGTTGATGGGGAAATTACCTTCCTGCATATTCTGATGGAGACACCCACGGCATGACCGACACGCTTTCCGATTCCGCACTCGACCAGATCTTTCGCAAAGCCCGCACCTACAATGGCTGGCTCGACAAGCCGGTGACCGAGCAGCAAATCCACGCGATTTACGAGCTGGCGAAAATGGGCGCGACCTCGGCCAATCAGCAGCCCGGTCGGTTCGTCTGGTGCACCAGCGATGAGGCCAAGCAGAAACTTGCCGATTGTGCCGCAGAGGGGAACAAGGACAAAATTCTCGCAGCTCCCGCCACCGTCATCATCGGATATGATCTCGATTTCCACGAGCAGTTGCCGTGGCTGTTCCCGTATACCGATGCCAAGAGCTGGTTCGAAGGCGATGAGGAAGGCCGCAAGGAAAGCGCGTTCCGCAATTCGGTGCTGCAAGGCGCCTATCTGATGATTGCTGCTCGCGCATTGGGCCTCGATTGTGGGCCGATGTCGGGTTTTGACGCAGACGCGGCCACCAGCGAATTCTTCGCCGACCAGCCACGTTACCGTGCCGACTGGATTTGTTCGATCGGTTATGGCGATCCGGCGTCTCTTCACGATCGCGGCCCGCGTCCCGAATTCGACACCTTCAATAAAGTGGTCTGATCGCCTAAGCGCGCTGGTCTATGCTGACACTGGCGATAGATTGCGCGACCGAAGCGTGCTCGGCGGCACTGTTCGATGGAACAGCGCTGGTCGAGGGGCGCTGCGAGGTCATAAATCGCGGCCATGCCGAACGGCTGGTGCCGATGATTGCCGAATTGCCGGACAAGGGCCGCGCGGATCGCATTCTCGTCTCGCTCGGCCCCGGCAGCTTTACCGGTGTGCGGATTGGACTCGCGGCGGCACGCGCGCTGGGGCTGGCGTGGGGCGCGCAGGTGCTCGGCTATCCGACGCTCAGCCTGATCGCGGCACGCACATGGCAACCCCAGCCTCGCCCTGTCACGATCTGCATGAATGGCGGACACGGCGAATATTTCGTCCAGAATTTCGCTGACAGCAATCAGCCCGAAGATGACGTTCGCTCGCTGGTGCCGGAAGAAGCGGCCAAAGCGTGCAAGCATCAGGTGGTTGCCGGGAACAGGGCGGAGGAACTGGCGGAATTGCTCGGTGATGACCGCATGGTTCTCAACATGTTACCCGATGCCCGCAAAGCCTATCTGCTCCACGAAACGCGGCTAACTACCGACCTTACGCCAATCTATGGCCGTCCGCCCGACGCCAAACCGCAGGTAAGAACGTGATGGACGATCCGGTCGATGCCATCATGGTGGTCATGCGCGAAGCCTTCGACAGCACCTATGGCGAGGCGTGGACCCGGCGACAGGTCGCCGATGCGCTGGTTACGCCCAATACGCATTACTCGCTGTCTGGTCAGGCGGAGGGCGAGCCGATTGTGGCCGAGCGCACGACCGGCTTCACCCTGTCACGCCACGCTGCCGACGAAGAAGAACTGCTGCTGATTGCCGTGCGCCCCGAATTTCGCGGGCAAGGTATCGGCACGCAATTGCTCAAAAAATTTGCAGGAGAATCAATAGATCGCGGCGTGACAAAGATCTTTCTTGAAATGCGGGCGGGCAATCCTGCGGAACATCTCTACCGCGACTTCGGCTTTATTCAGGTCGGTTTGCGATCAGGTTATTACCGAGGCGCCGTGGGCGGTCCGTTAGATGCGATTACTTTCGCTTTCTGTCTGGATCAACTTGCTCGATAAACAAATAGATGATAATTTTCAGTCCGTTTTGACGAAAAGATCGCACACTTGCCCTATCCGCCCTTGTAGCAACAAAATATTTGCGCCAAGGGCCTCATCAATTCGCTCCGAATAGCGAGAGTGAATGATAATTCGGGTACGCAATTACAGAGGTAACAATGGATACACTTGAATCCGACACGAACGAGATGCTGATCACGCTCACTGCGGACATCGTCACGGCTCAGGTCGCCAACAACAACGTCGATTCCGGCGAACTCCCTTCACTGATCCAAAACGTATACGGCGCGCTTTCCAGCCTTGGCGAAGAAGCGCAGGTCGAAGAACGCCCTGAACCGGCGGTTTCCATCCGCGCATCGGTGAAGAACGATCACGTCGTCTGCCTTGAAGACGGCAAGAAGATGAAGATGCTCAAACGGCACCTCATGACCGATCACGGCATGACTCCTGACGAGTATCGTGAGCGCTGGAACCTGCCCGCCGATTATCCGATGGTCGCCCCCGCCTATGCTGAAAAGCGTCGCGAGCTGGCGAAGAAGATCGGTCTGGGTCGCAAGCCGGGTCAGAAGCCCAAGGCAAAGGCAGTCCGCAAGAAGAAAAGCTGATGCATCTGTAGATGGCCGCAAGGCCGATGCTTGAGCGAAACGCCCCGCGCCCCTAAGGCTGCGGGGCGTTTCCTTTTGAAGGTTTGCAAAAAAGCACTTATTCGGGCCAATATACTCTGATGATCGACCTAGAAGCTCTTTGCGCCGAACGTGGCCTTCGAATTACCGACCAGCGGCGAACCATTGCCAGGGTATTGTCCGAAAGTGACGATCACCCCGATGTGGAATTGCTGCATTCGCGCGCCTCGGCGGTCGATCCCAAGATCTCTATCGCCACCGTCTATCGCACTGTGCGCCTGTTCGAAGATGCCGGCATCCTCGACCGCCATGATTTCGGCGATGGCCGCGCCCGTTATGAAGCCGCTCCTGAAGCGCATCACGATCATCTGATCGACGTGGAAACGGGCAAGGTCGTGGAATTCGTCGATCCCGAACTCGAAGCGCTTCAGCGCCAAATTGCCGAGAGGCTGGGCTACCGCTTGGTCGACCACCGGATGGAACTTTACGCTGTCCGTCTCGACCGCGAAGAGAAGAGCTGAGCGCGCGCGTGACGCAGGCCCTTGCCGAAAGCGACACGCGCATTTCACTACTAGGATATGGGCTAATCGTCCTGCGCATCATCGGAATGCTGATGTTGCTGCTGGTTTGCGTGCCGCTGCATTATCTGTGGCGACTGCTGGGCCTCGACCGGACATGGCCGCGCGTGTTCCTGGCCGGGATCGGCGCCATTGCGGGCCTGCATTTGCGCCGCCACGGCAAGCGCGTTCCCGGCGCATTGCTGCTATCCAATCACGTTACCTGGATCGACATTCCCGCCCTCTCCCATGCCGCGAACAGCGCCTTTGTCGCGCATGATGGGCTGGCCCAGTTCGCCTTCCTGAAATGGCTATGCATGATGAACGAGACTGTCTTCGTGGCGCGTACCCGCCGATCCAGCGTGAACGAGCAGGCAGATGACATTCGCGCAGCCATGGATCATGGCGGCACGCTGACGCTGTTCCCCGAAGGCACCACGAGTGACGGCACCGGCTTACTGCCGTTCAAATCATCACTGCTCGGCGCGCTGGAGCCTCTGCCCGATGGCGCAGTGGTCCAGCCTGTATTGCTCGCTTACGAAGATGTGCCGGAAATATCGTGGGTGGGGGACGAGCCGGGGCTCGACAATTTCAAGCGCATCCTTGCCCGCCTGCGTCCCGTGCGGCTCAATGTACACTTCTTTGCCCCGCTGGCGGGCGATGAACTGACGAACCGCAAGACCATGACTGCAGCGGCGCGAGAACGGATTGCTCAGGCCATACGGTGATTGCAGCGCTTTAAATCGGCGCAGAATTCTCCTAGGGGCGGTGCCCTGATGAAACCTACCGACAATCCCAAGACCTACCGCGTCAAAAGCTTCGGCTGCCAGATGAACGTCTATGATGGCGAGCGCATGAGCGAATTGCTCGAAGCCAAGGGCATCACGCCTGCGGCAGAGGGCGAGGATGCTGACCTTGTCGTGCTCAACACTTGCCACATCCGCGAAAAGGCGACCGAGAAGGTCTATTCCGATGTCGGGCGTATCGTAAAGGCCGGACGCAAAGCGGGCAAAGACCCGATGATCGCGATTGCAGGTTGCGTTGCGCAGGCTGAGGGTGAGGAGATTATGAAGCGCGCTCCGGCGGTCGGCATGGTCGTCGGCCCGCAGGCCTATCACCGGCTGGGCGACATGGTCGCGAAGGCCGCGTCAGGTGAACGCTCGACCGATACCGACATGCCCGAAGATGCCAAATTCGCGGCACTTCCAGCGCGGCGCAAAGTCGCCCCCAGTGCGTTTTTGACAGTGCAGGAAGGGTGCGACAAGTTCTGCACCTATTGCGTCGTGCCCTATACACGCGGCGCCGAAATCTCACGGCCTTTCAGTGCATTGGTGGATGAAGCCAAGAGATTGGTTGACGCCGGTGCGCGCGAAATCACCTTGCTGGGACAGAACGTCAACGCTTGGAGCGGCGAGGACAGCAAAGGCCACGCGGTCGGCCTCGATGGCTTGATCCGAGAACTGGCGACAATCGCTGACCTGCAGCGCATTCGCTATACCACCAGCCATCCCGCCGACATGTCCGAAGGCCTCATCGCCGTGCATGGCGAGGTCGACAAGCTGATGCCCTATCTGCATCTCCCGGTGCAAAGCGGATCGGACCGTGTGCTTAAAGCCATGAACCGCAGTCACACGGCGGAAAGCTATCTCAAGCTGCTCGACCGCTTCCGCGCGGCCCGCCCCGACATCGCATTGTCAGGCGATTTCATCGTCGGCTTCCCGGGCGAAACCGATGCCGAATTTGAGGAGACGCTGCAAATCATCGACGCGGTTGGTTACGCGCAGGCCTACAGCTTCAAATACTCCCCTCGCCCCGGCACTCCTGCGGCGAGCATGGACGATCAGATCGCTCTCGAAGTGATGGACGAACGGCTGCAGCGCCTTCAGGCTCACCTTGGCCGCGATCAGCAGGCTTTCAATGAAGCAAGCGTAGGCAAGACCTGCGACGTGCTGATCGAACGAAAGGGCAAGCGGGCCGGACAATGGCTGGGCAAATCGCCATGGCTGCAATCGGTGTTCTTCGACAACGAACTGGCCATCGGTGACATGGTCCGCGCGGAACTGGTGCAGGCCGGGCCAAGCTCTCTGCAGGGGCGGTTGCTGGAAACGGTGAGCACCTGAATCGCCCTACATTGTGTGACAGGACAATGACTTTCCACCACCAAACGTAGGCCCCCAGCTTGCCAGCGCGCGTTCGAGGCCTATCTTCCAGCTTACAGGGTTTGAAAGGAACAGATGGCCCGCAAAGCACACAAGGGCGACAGCAACGCCGCCACTATCGCCCATCCGGCGCAAGGTCAGGACCAGTCCCGGCGCGCCAGCATTGAAGTATCATTTGACGAACAGGCTGTGCTTGGCGCGCTGTTCGGGCAATTTGATGCCAACCTCGTACAGATCGAAAACCGGCTCGGCGTGTATATCGCAGCGCGCGGGGAAAAGGTGATTATCGAGGGCGCGGCGGAAGAAGTCGCCCGCGCCCGCGACGTGCTGATGAAAATGCACGAAAAACTGCTGACGGGCGAGGAGATGGACGCAGGCGCGATCGACGCGCTCATCTCCATGTCCGATGAGCCAACGCTGGAAGGCATTATCACAGGCGACGCCAAGACCCCGCCGATCATGATCCGCACCCGCAAGAAGACCATCACCCCGCGCAGCGCGATGCAGGGCGATTACATGCACCTGCTCGCGCGCGAGGATGTGATCTTTGCGCTCGGCCCCGCAGGCACGGGCAAGACCTATCTGGCGGTGGCGCAGGCGGTCAGTCAGCTGATTACCGGCAGCGTGCAGCGCCTGATCCTTTCGCGCCCTGCCGTCGAGGCGGGTGAGCGGTTAGGCTTCCTGCCCGGCGATATGAAAGAGAAGGTCGATCCCTATCTGCGCCCGCTTTATGATGCGCTGTATGATTGCATGCCGCCCGAACAGGTGGACCGGCGCATTGCCTCCGGTGAGATCGAGATCGCACCCATCGCCTTCATGCGGGGCCGCACGCTGGCGGATTCCTTCATCATTCTTGATGAGGCGCAGAACACCACGCGTGAGCAGATGAAGATGTTCCTCACCCGCTTTGGCCAGAACAGCCGCATGGTGGTGTGCGGTGATCCCAAGCAGATCGATATCCCGGGCGGCAACCGGATGAGCGGGCTGGCCGATGCAGTCGCCAGGCTCGAAGGCGTCGAAGGCGTTGGCGTCACGCGCTTCACTGCTGCCGACGTGGTGCGTCACCCGATCGTTGGGCGAATAGTTGAAGCATATGAGGGGCCGGACGGCCACGCGGATTAAGCGTGGAGCTGGAAATCGACATTGAGGACTGGCCGGAAGGTGACTGGGAATCGCTGACAGAGCGCGCAGTAGATGCGGTCGCGCAGGCCGTTCCTGAACTCGCCAACACGCGGCTCGTCACGAGCATGTTGTTCACCAGCGACGAAGTAATCCAGACGCTCAACCGTGATTGGCGGGACAAGGACAAACCGACCAATGTGCTGAGCTTTCCCATGCTGGACCGCAGCGATCTGGTGCATCTCGATCCAGACGAAGGCCCGCCCGAAATGTTGGGCGATATCGCCCTCGCCTACGAAACCTGCGCCCGCGAAGCCGAGGCCAAGGGTATCGCGCTGGTCGATCACGCTGCCCATCTGATCGTCCATGGCCTGCTGCATCTGGCCGGTCACGATCACGAGACCAGCGAGGCCGATGCAGAGAAAATGGAGGCGCTGGAAGTGAAGGCGCTTGCACTTATGGGTATAGCCAACCCATATACCCCGACTGACGCTGCATAAGGAAAAGCGAAAGGGCGATGCCCGACACTGATAAAACGGACGGCTCCCAAAACGGAGACGCAGATAGTAGTAGCTCTGGTGGCGGATTGTGGAACACGATCCGCACCATGTTTAAAGGCGAAGCCGAGCCCTCGCTGCGCGAGCAGCTGGAAGAGGCCATTGATGAACATGAAGACGAGGCTTCACGCAATGGCGGGGATGTGCCGGAAAAGGGTGACCTGTCTCCGGTTGAACTGACCATGCTGCGCAAAGTGCTGCATTTCAGCGAGCATGATGCCGATGATGTGGCCATTCCGCGCGGCGAAATCATCGCCGTGAATGCCAATGCGCCCTGGGCAAAGATGGTCGCCACTTTCGCGGAACATGGCATTTCGCGCATGCCTGTCTATCGCGGCCAGTTGGATGATGTGATCGGCATGATCCACATCAAGGATGTGTTCGCTTACCTCGCCAGCGGGGAAGAGCCGCCTGAGGACTGGTCCACCCTGATGCGCCAGCCGCTCTATGTGCCGCAGGCGCGCGGCGCGCTCGATGTGCTGGCCGACATGCGCCAGCGCCGCACGCATCTTGCCATCGTCGTGGACGAGTTCTCCGGCACCGACGGCATTATCACCATTGAAGATCTGGTCGAAGAAATCGTCGGTGAGATCGAAGATGAGCATGATGAAGCTCCGATCGAGCAGCTTGTCGAAATCAGCGAAGGCATCTGGGATGCCGACGCCCGCGCCGAACTTGATGACGTGGCCGAAAAAGTGGGCGATCCCCAACTCGCCGAAATCGAGGAAGCGGTCGATACGCTGGGCGGGCTTGCTTTCGTTCTGGCCGAGGGCGTTCCGCAACCTGGGACTGTGCTCGATCATCCCAGCGGGTGGAAAGTCGAGGTGACAGCGGGCGATGAAACCCATGTGACGCGCCTGCGTCTGCACCGGCCCAATCCCGCATCGCCGGAGGACGACGGCTAGGGAGGGCGCTGGCAATTAATTCCGCGATTGATGCGACCCAGCAAAAAACCTGCGGCATAGGGGGAATTGCCACTCGACACAGCGGCTTGCGGCCGCGACAAAGGGCGCGTGCGACGCCTCCCACCCCTTCGTGCCCTAGAGGCTTTCATCCGCGTCGTCAGGCTCGGATCGGCGCGAGCGGCGGCGAGTGAGCTTGGCCTCAGCCCCTCGGCCCTGTCGCGCCGGATCAGCAATCTTGAAAACTTCACCGGGCGCAAGCTGTTCTCGCGCTCGGGTCAGACCATGCGGCTGACCGATGAAGGCCGCACCTTTTACGATGCCGTCGCCCCGCATCTCGAAGCGCTGGCCGCATCGGTCGAATCGCAAAGCGAGAATTTGCAACTCATGCGCCTGCGCCTTGGTGTCATGCCACTTTTCGGCACCCAGCGGCTCTTTCCGCGACTTGGTGAATTGCGGGAGAGCCATCCACGGCTGCACCTCGATATTGATACCGGCCCGCATCTGATTGACCGCGTCGGCGACACGCTGGATGCAGCCATCGCACTGACGACCAAGCCGGTGGAGGGCCTGTATGGTATCCAGCTTGACCGGAACACCATCCACGCCATCGCCAATCGCGATCTGGTGGCTGAGCTTGGCAGCGAACCTGACGCAGCGGCACTGAAGAAGCAGACCTTCCTCGTCCACACCGATATGCCATTGAGCTTCGATGCGTGGAAAGCAGCGCTGGGATTAGAGAGAATGCAGCCGGCGGCGATCGATCATTACGATTCGGGCCAGCTGATCCTTGAGGCGGCGGCGCAGCGCATGGGCATTGCGATCATGCATGACGATCACCTTGCCCGGAACAATGATCCAAGGCTTGCCCCGCTTTATGACCAGACGGTCAAAAGCCCCTATTCCTACTGGTTCATCTGCCGCCATGCTGATTTGGAAGCGCGCCCAGTGCGCATCTTCCACGATTGGCTGGTGAAGGCGGGGCTGTAGCGCCCCGCCCTCCCCAAAACCGGGTCAATTATTCAGGCAACAGTCGCCTTGACGATTGTGCCCGGGCTCGCAGGCGGTTCGCCCTTGGGCAGTGCGTCGACATGATCCATGCCGCTCTCCACTTCGCCCCAGACCGTGTATTGGCGATCGAGGAAACGCGCGTCATCAAGACAGATGAAGAACTGGCTGTTGGCGCTGTTGGGGTCCTGCGTGCGGGCCATTGAGCAGACGCCGCGGCTGTGCGGTGCATCGCTGAATTCCTGATCGAGGTTGGGCTTGTCCGATCCGCTCATCCCGGTGCCGGTCGGATCGCCGCCCTGCGCCATGAAGCCGGGGATCACGCGGTGGAACACCACGCCATCGTAAAATCCGTCCTTCGCCAGCTCGGTAATGCGGGCAACGTGGCCCGGCGCAAGGTCGGAGCGCAGCTTGATGACGACATCGCCGCCTTTGCCGTCTCCGCAATCGAGGGTGAAGGTCAGTTTTTCATCGGCCATGTATTGATCTCCTTGGAAGGTGTGGGCGCGGATATAGGGATGCGGGCGCAAATGTCACGCCGGGTCTAGTATGTAGGGGGCGCTTGCTTTTGCGGCGCAGCGCAATAGACCCGCCTGCATGTCCGAGACCGATCTTGACGAACGCAATGCCGAAACGCCCGTTCAGGGCGAAGGCGAGCAGTTTGACGAGGAGAACCGGCTGAAACCGGAATTCGTGCGGCAAGTGCGCGAAAGCCTGCGCGACGACAATGAAGACAGTACCTACGAGCTCGTAGAACCGCTCCACCCCGCCGACATCGCCGATCTGTTCGAACTGTTCGACCGCGATGATCGCGGCGTGCTGGCCGCCGCCATCACCGATCTGATGAGCGGCGATGTGATTGCCGAATTGAACGATTATGTGCGCGAGGACATGGTCGAGGCGCTGCCTGCCGCCGCCGTTGCCGAAATCGTCGAGCAGCTTGAAACCGACGATGCCGTCCAGCTGATCGAAGATCTCGACCTGCCTGACCAGCGCGCCATTCTGGCCGAGGTTGAGCCGGAAGACCGCGCCGCGATCGAGAACGCGCTCGCTTACCCGGAAGAATCTGCCGGCCGCTTGATGCAGCGAGAGCTGGTCGCGGTGCCTGACAGTATGAGCGTGGGCGATCTGATCGACTACCTGCGCCGCAACGATGAATTGATTACCGATTTCTGGGAAATTTTCGTCGTCGATCACCGCTTCCACCCGGTCGGCACATGCCAGTTGAGCTGGATATTGCGCACCCCGCGCGACATCGCGCTGACCGATGTGATGAAGCGCGATCAGACGCTGATCCCGGTCGATATGGATCAGGAAGAAGTCGCCCTGCGGTTCCAGAAATACGCGCTGATTTCGGCCGCCGTGGTCGATGAAAGCGGGCGGCTCGTCGGCCAGCTGACCGTCGATGACATGGTTCACATCATCTCCGAAGAGGCGGGCGAGGATGCCCTGCTGATGAGCGGTGCGGGCGAAGGCGACATTAACGAACCGCTGCGCGATGCTTACTCTGCACGCGTGCGCTGGCTGATCGCCAATCTCGGCACCGCTGTGGTGGCGAGCGCTATCATTGCGTTTTTCGGGGCAGCTATCGAACAGCTCGTCGCGCTGGCCGTGCTGATGCCGATTGTCGCCAGTATCGGCGGCAATGCGGGCACGCAGACGATGGCGGTAACGATCCGCGCCATTGCGATGAACCAGCTGACCCGCTCCAACACCAAGCGTATCCTGCTGCGGGAGCTGAAAGTGGCGATCATGAACGGCGCGACGGTTGCCGTGCTGATCGGTATCGCCACTGCTCTCATCTTTACGCCAGAATTGGGCGCGGTGATTGCTGCGGCGATGGTGGTCAATATCGTGATTTCGGGCCTTGCCGGCGTGCTGGTGCCAGTCGCTTTCGAACGGCTCGATCAGGACCCGGCTGTGGCAAGCAGCGTGTTTGTGACGATGATTACCGATTCGATGGGCTTTTTTGCGTTTCTCGGTCTCGCCGTAGCCGCCGGACTGGCGGGATAGGTTGAGCCTGCGCCAAGTGGCCCTATCTCTAGACCCATGCCGCTAAACCTCACCAAGATCGCATTCGGCGCGAAGTCATTCGCTGATATCGAGCAATGGTATGCCAATCGCAGCAGTTTCAAGGTCAACACCCGTTATCGCCCAACCCGGTGGGAAGAGACTGTAGGCGGATCGCTGTTCTGGATTCACGAGCACAATATCGTCGCCCGATCAGAAATTCTCGAATATGAGCAGCAGGACAATGGCCGCTGGTGGATCGTTATTGAACCACGCCTCATCAAGGTCATGCCCAAGCCCAAGCGCGCCCATCAGGGCTGGCGCTATATGAAAGGCGAAGCGCCGCGCGACCTGGAGGATGGCGAGGATATTGGTGATATTATTCCCGGCAAGCTGGCGGGAAAATTGTCACGTCTCGGACTGATCTGACGCCGCCTCTTCCATGCCCGCAATATCGCGCAAGGCCTTGGCGAAGGTCTCCGCATCTTGCGCGCCCTGCAGCACATATTTGTTGGCCACGACGAAGCTCGGCACGGCGGTTATGCCGCTCTTGCGCCCGCGTTCGGCATCGAAGCGGACGGCCATGGACAGCGTTTCATCTGCCAGTGCCTCGGCCGCGCCCTCGGCCCATAATTCGGGCACATTGCCCGCAATTTCGGCCAGCACTTCAGGGTCAGAGATATTGCGCCGCTCGCGGAAATGCGCCTCGAACAGCGCCAGTTTGAGCGCGGTTTGCACGTCCGGTCCCTTCCATGCGAGCGCCCAGCGCAGCAGCTTGTGCGCATCGAACGTGTTCCAGCGCATCGCTTCGGGCGGCTCGCCCTCACCAGCATAGGCGATGGGGAAGCCTGCCGCTTCAGCCCTTGCCTCGACCTCGTCGCGCTTGGCTGCGGCCTCTTCCAGCGAATAGCCATATTTCTCGGCAAAATGTTCAAGAGCCTTGCTGCCTTCGGGTGGCGCGCCTGGATCAAGCTCGAACGGCATCCAGCTTATCGTGACGTTCACATCGTCCGCGATCATTTCCATGGCCTTGGCGAATTGGGCATAGCCCACCGCGCACCACGGGCACATCACATCGGACCAGATATCGACTTCAAGCTGCGTCATTCGCCCCGTTCCAGCCACCATTCCAGCAATGTGCGCGCGATAGCTTCTGGTGGCGGCGCGAGGAAGCTTTTCGAATCGCGGCCATTGGCCATCGAATCTGCCACTTCGGCGCGGGTGAACCAGCGCGCATCTTCAAGCTCAGTCTCATCAAGTGTGATGTCGCGCGCCTTAGCATAACCGTGGCAGCCGATCATCAGATTGGACGGGAAAGGCCATGGCTGGCTGGCGACATAGGTCACATCGCGCAGTTCGACGCCCGCCTCCTCCAGCACTTCGCGCGCGGCGCCTTCTTCGATGCTTTCGCCCGGCTCGATAAATCCGGCGAGCGCCGAAAAGGCCCGCTCCGGCCAGTTCACGCCGCGTCCCAACAAGACATCACCATCATGCTCGACCAGCATGATCGCAACCGGATCGGTGCGCGGGAAATGCGGAGCACCGCAGCCGCCGCTTTCCTTCACGCAATTGCGCTGCCAGCCGCCCTTGGCGATTCTTGTGGGATTGCCGCAATTGGCGCAGAAGCGGTGGCGCGCGTGCCAGTCGACCAAGCTCCGCGCTCCGGCATAGATCGCCAGATCGCGTGCATTCAGTTGCATCACGATGGCACGGTTGGCGCGCTGCTCATACGCTTGCCGCGTATCGCCCTCTTCCGCGACGGGAGCAAAGATCGGCGTTCCATCTTTCAGACCCATATAGACCAGCTCGGCATCCGCCGCAGCTTCGCCCAACGGCGTAAAGGTCAGCCCATTGCCATCCATAACCGGCATCAGCCCGTCGAGCGCCAGCAGCAGCGCATCGGGCCGTGCGCGCTGTTGGGCAAGCCGTGCCGGGTCCGCCCGCGTGTGATCGTCACGGTCCATGCCGTGGCCCGTCAGCGCGGGACGCGGCGTGTAGGTCAATCGGCGAACATCCGTATCGCATCCTGTGCCACCGCCACGGGGAAGCGCGCCTGAATGTCGTAATTCTCCGCCGGCATATATTGCGTCATCAACGTATGGCGCAGGCCAGCCTGCATGTTGACGAGGCCAACCGTGCCCGCCGCACCGAACCAGCCGAACAGGCCTGCCGTGTCGCCCTGTCCGACCAGACCTGCTGCACCGAAGCCGAAGGTCCGGCCATTGGCGGTAAAGCCTCCGTCAGCGGCAAGCGTTTCGGGGAAGAGATCGGACGCTCCCATCCGAACCGCACCCTCGCTCATCACCCTCACACCGTCAATTTCGCCGTAGCCTGCCAACATTCGCAGGAAGCGATCATAATCGCGCGCGCTCGAAACCAGGCCCGCGCCGCCAAACGGGAAGGCCGGTTCATCGAGGAAGACCGAGCTACCGGGCAAGTCCAGCGGCAGCGGCACCCCGCCCATCAGGAAGTAATTCGCTGCCAGCCGTCCGGCATCCTCGCGTGCGACACGGAAGGATGTGCTGTCCATGCCAACGGGCGTGAAAATGCGCTGTTGCAGGAAGCTGTCGAAGCTCTGCCCGCTTGCGACTTCGATCACGCGGCCAAGCAAGTCTGTTCCCACTGAATAGCTCCAGCGCGTGCCCGGCTGGTGGACCAGCGGCAGCTCGGCCAGCCGGTCGGCAAATTCGGCAAGGCTGGGCGCGGGCGTACCGCCAAGCAGATCTCGCGCGATAGGCAATCGGCTCGATGAGAAAGGGATGATGCCCGCTTGTGCATAGGCCGCCTTCAGCGGGCCTTGCTGCACAACCGTATAGCCCAACCCCGCCGTATGGGTGAGCAAATGGCGAATGGTGATCGGGCGCGCTGCCGGTTCCAGATTGTCCGCCGTGATGGCCCCGTCATACTGCACCTGCACCTGCATATCGCGAAAAGCGGGCAGGATTTCATGCAACGGCTGGTCGAGACCAATAAGGCCATCGTCAATGCACATCATCACCGCCATGCCGGTAACCGGCTTGGTCATCGAGTAAATGCGGTACAATGTGTCAGGCCCCACAGCGCTCGCGCCTTCAAATGTGCGTGACCCGGCAGAAAGGAAATCAGGGGCGGATTGTCCAAAGCCCATGCCCGCAACCATGCCCGAAACCTGCCGATTATCGACGTAGGACCGGATGAACCGGCTCACTTCAGGCCAGCGGCTCGCCGCGCCATCCTGAGCGAAAGCAGCGGGCGCGAATGGCAGGCCGGAGAAGGCTGCTCCTGCCCCGAGCATTGCACCTCCACGTAGAGCGTCGCGGCGGGAAATACTGGCGGAAATAAACTGCGTCTGCATGTCAGTGAGGCTTTCACAAGAGGTCGTGGGAAGGGGAATAGCCTGCGTTTTTCTGCACAGCAAGGTTGCAGATCGCCACTGTGTTACCTATATATAACACATGCTGAACATCGTCTCGATCCTCATCGGCCTGCTGTCGCTGGTCATCGTCATTCCCGCGCAAATCCCCCTGCTTGGATGGGCCAATTGGATTGCCTTGCCCTTCGTGGCGATAGGCTTGGCCATTGGCCAATTGTCGAGCAGCAATGGCGGTCGCAACTTCTGTCTGGTGGTTTTCGCGATTGCAATTGTCCGCCTGATGCTGGGCGGTGGCGTGGTTTAGCGGCTCGTGAGCTCCTGCGAAGGCAGGAGCCTCGGACAGGGAGCGTGGGAGGCCCCAGCCTGCGCTGGGACTCACATGCGGTCCGCCAGCACCAGCCGCGCCGCTTTTGCGAACAGCGTCGGCAGCCCTGCATCCTCGATTGCCGAGAGTGGCCACCACTCACCATCACCGTCAGGCCGCGCATCATCTCCGGCATGAATGGCCACGCCCAGCTCAATGTCGAAATGGGTGAAGGAATGGCGCACCACGCCTGCGCCCTTCCACGCGCCTGAAACCGGCGCATCGCCGTGCCCGTCTCCGCGCGCGGACCAGTCATCATCCGGCAGTGCCCGCATTCCGCCGAGCATCCCCTTGCCCGGCCGCTTGACCAGCCACACCGCATCATCGCGCTCAATCCAGAAAGCCGTGCCAGTGCGGCGCGGCTTCGCTTTCTTGGGCGCTTTGACCGGCAGGCGCAGCGGGTCGCCCGTCGCACGCCCTTCGCAGCGCGCGCTGAGCGGGCAGAGCAGGCATTTGGCATCGCGAGCGGTGCAAATGCTCGATCCCAGATCCATCATCGCCTGCGCAAAGTCGCCTGCGCGTTTCTCAGGCGTAATCGTGTCAGCCCGCGCCCAGATCGTCTTGCGCGCACCGGGCAGTGGATCGTCGATAGCGAACAGCCGCGCGACGACACGCTCGACATTGGCATCGACCACCACCGCACGCTGACCAAAGGCAATCGCCGCCACCGCAGCTGCGGTATAGTCGCCCAGCCCCGGCAGCTTGCGCAATTCTGTCTCGCTTTCGGGAAAGTCGCCCAGGGCCGCAACTTCACGGGCACATTTCACCAGATTGCGGGCGCGCGAGTAATACCCCAGCCCCGCCCATGCGGCCATCACATCCTCTTCCGGCGCTGCGGCAAGCGCCTGCACATCAGGCCAGATATCGGTGAATTTGGCGAAATAGGGTTTAACCGCTGCGACCGTCGTCTGCTGCAACATTACCTCTGACAGCCACACGCGGTAGGGATCGGGCCGCGCGCCAGCAGGAGTTGCACGCCACGGCAAATCCCGAGCATGGGCATCATACCAGTCGAGAAGCAGCGAAGAGGCGGTGGCAGTCACGCGCCGCCTATGGCATGAGCTGCGCTTCCATGGAACGTGACGATAAACCGAAATCGGGGAAGAGCCCCAAGGCAGGTTCTGCAAAGAACAAGCGCAAGGGTGCCAAGCCCTATCAGCGCCCGCGCGGCGGCCCGGCAAAGCCGGTGGCCGACCTCGTGCCGCAGATCGGTCGCGCGGCTTTCCGGCGCTTCGGCTTCGTGCAATCCTCCGTGGTCACCCGCTGGCCCGAAATCGTCGGCCCGCAACATGCCAAAGTGTGTTCGCCCGAAAGCATTCGCTTCCCGCCGGGCGAGAAATCTGACGGCATCATGCAATTGGTCGTCCTGCCCGCCCATGCTCCGCTCATACAGCATGTGATTCCCGAAATTATGGAGCGGGTGAACCGCTTTTTCGGTTACAAGGCGGTGGCCAAGGTGAAGATCCGGCAAGGTGCGGTTAAGCCGCCGCCTGCTGGAGAGAAACGCAGCGCGCCACCGTCATTGAAACCCATCCCGATGGACCTTGGTGAAGGCTTGCGCGATATCGGCGACCCGGAATTGCGCGCCGTATTGGAATCGCTCGCCCGTTCAGTGGCGAACAAAGAGGATAGTGAGACATGAATTTTCCGCGTTTGCTGACAGCCGCACTGGTCGTGCTGGCAGCGCCTGCCCTAACTGCGATGGCCC
>Ga0209121_10001913_pt1 | contig 21634 bp, 24 predicted proteins | sample Cruoilmetagenom3_FD_187292 | JGI IMG/M metagenome (GOLD analysis project Ga0209121, IMG submission 187292) | Oil polluted marine microbial communities from Coal Oil Point, Santa Barbara, California, USA - Sample 3 (SPAdes) (version 2) | ecosystem: Environmental > Aquatic > Marine > Oil seeps ...
AATTCGCAGGCCGAGGCCTTTGAGGGCGGCGCCTATGGCATGGAGGCGCTGAACGTGCTGCGGATCGAAAAGGGTTTCATCACCCATAGCGAAATCCATGGCCGCGTCACGGCGCAGGACATTGGCATGGGCCGGATGCTGTCGGCCAAGAAGGATTTCATCGGCAAGGCGGCGGCGACGCGCATCGGGTTGAATGAACCTGGGCGCGAACAGTTGGTCGGGCTGAAACCTGTGGGTGCCGTCAAACAGCTGACCGCCGGGGCGCATCTGTTTGACGAAGGCGCAGACCCCACGCGCGTGAATGATCTGGGCTATACGACCTCGGTTGGATTTTCGCCGACGCTGGGCAGCTTTCTGGGGCTTGGGTTCCTGAAAGACGGCCAGGCGCGGCACGGGGATCGCGTGCGCATGGTCGATCACCTGCGCAAGGTTGATGCGATTTGCGAGGTCTGTGATCCGGTTTTCTTTGATCCCGAAGGAGGGCGCGTTCGTGGCTAGTTTGGTGGCAAAATCCCCCTGTGCAGGGCTGGTTCCGGTTTCGGTGGGCAACGTGACCCTAGATGAGGTCGAAACAGGTGCAATCACGTCGCTGTCGCCTTTGGTGGGCGCCGATCTGGCTGCGCTGAAGGCCGCGCATGGCATGGCATTTCCCGCCGTTGGACGCGCCACAGGCAAAGCGGGGACGCGGGCGGTCTGGACGGGCCGGGGGCAGGCGTTTTTGATCGGTCCCGCGGCTGACAGCACCCTGGCGCGGCAGTTTGCCATGACTGATCAAACCGACGCCTGGGCCGTTTTGCGGCTTGAGGGGGCGGGCGCAACAGAGGTGTTGGCACGACTGTGCCCATTGGACCTGCGCGATGCGGTGTTCAAACGCGGCCACACGGCGCGGTCACTGATCGGGCATATGACGGCGTCGATCACACGGGTCGGGGTCAGCAGCTTTGATATTCTGGTGTTCCGCTCGATGGCGGCAACCGCTGTGCACGAGCTGTCCGTTGCTATGAAAAGCGTTGCCGCGCAGGGCGGGTGAGTGTTCTGCGAAAAATCGGGCGTGATCGGGTGCGGTGGGTTCTAGACTCTCGGCCCGCCAGACCCGATATATAACGTCATGTCCCTGCCACCCGGTTTCCTTGATGAGTTGCGCACCCGCACGAGCCTGTCTCAGGTCGTGGGGCGCAAGGTCATGTGGGATGCGCGCAAGTCAAATCAGGGCAAGGGTGACATGTGGGCACCATGCCCGTTCCACCAGGAAAAAAGCGCGTCCTTTCATGTGGATGACCGCAAGGGATATTATTATTGCTTTGGCTGTCACGCCAAGGGCGACGCGATTTCCTTTATCCGCGAGACCGAGAATGTCGGCTTTATGGAAGCGGTTGAAATCCTGGCGACCGAGTCCGGCATGCAGATGCCTGCGCGCGATCCCAAGGCGCAGGAAAAGGCCGACCGGCGCACGCAATTGGCCGAGGTCATGGAAATGGCCGTGCAGTATTTCCGCCTTCAGCTGAAAACTGCGGCGGGGGCTGCGGCGCGCGATTATCTGGCCGGGCGTGGCCTGAAGGATACACAATTGGACCGGTGGGAGATCGGCTTTGCCGCCGATGCCTGGCAGGGGTTGTGGGACCAGTTGCGCGCCAAGGGGGTTGAAGAAGACCTGATCCATGGTGCCGGTCTGGCCAAGCCCAGCCGCAAGGGCGGCAAGCCCTATGACACGTTTCGCAATCGCATCATGTTCCCGATCCGCGACGCACGCGGGCGCTGCATTGCCTTTGGCGGTCGCGCCATGGACCCCAATGACAACGCGAAATACCTGAATTCGCCGGAAACCGAACTGTTCGACAAAGGCCGTAGCCTGTTCAATCACGCCCCCGCGCGAGAGGCCGCTGGCAAGGGCCAACCGTTGATCGTTGCCGAGGGCTATATGGACGTGATCGCCCTGTCCGAGGCCGGGTTTGGCGCCTGCGTCGCGCCCTTGGGCACGGCGATTACCGAAGATCAGCTGCGGCTGATGTGGCGAATTTCGCCTGAACCGATCATCGCGCTGGATGGCGACACGGCGGGGTTGCGCGCGGCCATGCGGGTGATCGACACGTCGCTGCCGCTGCTGGAAGCCGGACAATCGGTGCGCTTTTCGATCCTGCCCGAGGGGTTGGACCCTGATGACCTGATCAAGGCGCAGGGGGCGGGTGCGATGCAGGCGCTGATCAATGCGGCCCAGCCAATGGTCGACCTGCTGTGGCGGCGCGAGACCGAGGACAAGGTGTTTGACAGCCCGGAGCGGCGCGCGGCGTTGGACAAGGACCTGCGCGCGGCGATTGCCAAGATCGCTGACCCGTCAATTCGCCAGCACTATGGTGAGGCGATCAAAGACCTGCGCTGGCAGCTGTTTCGTGGCAATCGGGGCGGGCAGGGCTCTGGTTATGGCTCTGCGCAAGGGCCGGGGCAACGGCGCCCGTTCACGCCAGGCAAGCCCTGGAAAGGCGCGCCGGAACCTGCGCGCCCGACCACCAAAAGCTCGGCCCTGGCCAGTGGCGACGTCAGCGACATCCTGCGCGAAAGCGTGATCCTGGCGGTGTTGATCCAGCGGCCCGACATGCTGGATCAGGTCGAAAGCAGCTTTGAACGCACGCATATGTCGACCCCCGAACACCAGCTGATGCAGAGTGTGTTGCTGCGCCATGCCCAAGACGGCCCAGAGGTGTTGCGCGAAAAAATTTCAGCGTCCGCCGGTCATCATGCCCTTGAAAAGCTGTTCACACTGAGCCATGTGCAAATTGCGCCCGCCATCCGACACCCGGACGATGCTGAAACCGTGGTCACATGTCTGACCGAGGAGCTCGCCAAACTTGAAGCGATGCGGGGCGCACGCGCGGAAATCGATGACGCGATGCATGATATCGAAGCCATGGCCGACGAGGGCCTGACCTGGCGTCTGTCCCAGGCTGTTGAGGCGCGCAACCGTGCCATTCGCAGCGAAAGCGAGGACAAGGCGACCTTTGATGTCGGTGACAATGGCGCCTTGATCGACCGCGATGAACGCAAGTCGCTGGATGCGCTGTTGGACCGGATCGGACTGAACACAAAAGGCCCCTCGACTGATCAGGGGGGCGACTGATTCGCCACAGGGTGGAGACGTTGTAAATAAATACGGGTAAACGGGTTGGAGAATCATTCAATCACGTGAATGATTCGGAAATTCGAATCAGTGATTCGTACCCAAGGCCGAACACAGCCCCAAGACCGAACACAGCCAAGGAGAGCCGCATGGCCGCCAAGGACACCGCTGCAGACCGCAAAGACGACCAGGACAACGAACCGATGGTCGATGTCAGCCAGACTGCGGTCAAGAAGATGATCGCAGAGGCGCGGGAAAAAGGGTACATCACCTATGACCAGTTGAACCAGGTCCTGCCGCCGGATCAGGTCAGCTCGGAACAGATCGAAGACGTGATGTCCATGCTGTCCGAAATGGGCATCAACATCATCGAGGACGAAGAGGCCGAGGACGAAGACAAGGGCTCGACCGCTGTGGCAACCACGGCTGGCGTACGTGATGTCACGATTTCTTCGGCCGAGACCGAAAAGCTGGACCGCACCGATGACCCCGTGCGCATGTATCTGCGCGAAATGGGCTCTGTCGAGTTGCTGTCGCGCGAAGGCGAAATCGCGATTGCCAAACGGATCGAGGCCGGGCGCAATACGATGATCGCGGGGCTTTGCGAAAGCCCGCTGACCTTCCAGGCCATCACCATCTGGCGTGACGAACTTCTGTCCGAAGACATTCTGCTGCGCGACGTTATCGACCTGGATGCCACCTTTGGTACCCAGATGGGTGAGGATGGCGACGAAGGTGAAAACGTGATCGACGGGGCGGCGACCGCCACCGCAACGGCCACCGATGGCACCGCCGCGACGGACGACAAGAAAGAGGCCAGCCCCGAGCTGGACGCCGACGGCAACCCGATTGCCAAGGAAGATGACGACGACGACGAGGACGAACAGGCCAACATGTCGCTGGCCGCGATGGAAGCGGCGCTGAAACCCGGTGTATTGGAACAGCTGGAGCTGATCGCGCGCGACTATGTGTTGCTGAGCGAAATGCAGGACCTGCGCATGTCCGCCACCTTGAACGAAGATGACAGTTTCTCGACCAAGGAAGAGGACGCGTATCAAAAGCTGCGTTCGGAAATCGTGTTGTTGGTCAATGAGTTGCACCTGCACAACAACCGGATCGAGGCGCTGATCGACCAGCTGTACGGCATCAACCGCCGCATCATGTCGATTGACTCTGCTATGGTGAAACTGGCCGACCAGGCTCGTATCAACCGCCGCGAATTCGTCGAAGCCTATCGTGGTTATGAGCTGGATCCGACCTGGCTGGAGCGCATGGGCGAAAAGACCGGTCGTGGCTGGCAGATGTTCATCGAACGCTCGACCGCCAAGGTCGAGGAACTGCGCGGCGACATGGCCCAGGTGGGTCAATATGTCGGCGTCGACATCCCCGAGTTCCGCCGCATCGTGCAGCAGGTTCAGAAGGGTGAAAAAGAGGCCCGTCAGGCGAAAAAGGAAATGGTCGAGGCCAACCTTCGCCTGGTAATTTCGATCGCCAAAAAGTACACGAACCGCGGCTTGCAATTCCTTGATCTTATTCAGGAAGGCAACATTGGCCTGATGAAGGCGGTCGATAAATTCGAATACCGTCGCGGCTATAAATTCTCGACCTATGCGACCTGGTGGATCCGTCAGGCGATCACGCGCTCGATTGCCGATCAGGCCCGCACGATCCGTATCCCGGTGCACATGATCGAAACGATCAACAAACTGGTGCGCACGGGCCGTCAGATGCTGCACGAGATCGGCCGCGAACCGACACCAGAAGAATTGGCCGAAAAGCTGCAAATGCCGCTGGAGAAGGTCCGCAAGGTGATGAAGATCGCCAAGGAACCTATTTCGCTGGAAACCCCGATTGGCGACGAAGAAGACAGCCAACTGGGCGATTTCATCGAAGACAAGAACGCCGTTCTGCCGCTGGACAGTGCCATTCAGGAAAACCTGAAGGAAACCACGACCCGCGTGCTGGCGTCCCTGACCCCGCGCGAAGAACGCGTGCTGCGCATGCGATTTGGCATCGGCATGAACACCGACCACACGCTGGAAGAGGTGGGGCAACAGTTCAGCGTCACCCGCGAACGCATCCGCCAGATCGAAGCGAAAGCGCTGCGCAAACTGAAGCACCCCAGCCGGAGCAGAAAGCTGCGAAGTTTCTTGGATCAATAAATATGACGCCCCCGCGAGGGGGCGTTTTTGATTGGTGTACAGATGCCCTATGAATCCAATCTTCAACATGTGGCTGAGTTTCTTCACAAAGAAATTGGGGGGCAGATGCTCAAGTTGGCCAAGCTTGTCTGGCTTGTTCGCTTTGGATGGCTGGCCGGTCCGGGTTTGAGTTGCGCTGTGGTGGGCAAGGCTATATTTCCCCAGAGGTAAGGTTATACCGTGGGGACAAAGCGTTCCTTGCTGCTGTACTGACCAAGAAATGGGTAAGGCTATATGTCCGAAAGCCGGCTCTTAGCTACAGAGAATTGGATCGGACTTTGGTCACTTCTCGGTTCGAGGAGGCCGTCTTCGTTGCATATTGTAGCGAGGTTGCTCTTAATGTGAGTGACCCAGTGCGGATCATTGAGGTTTTGGATTGGCTTGACGGGTACTTAATGCCCACAAATGTGTGATATTCTGCTTGCCGACCTATTGTCGGGTGCAGTCCTATGTAGTTTGCAGAACCAGTGATGAAGCTGCACTCTGTTTGAAAAGCAAAGGACCGACCATGTCTCTCCTCTCCAAACTGTTCGGCGGTTCTGCAAAAGACCCTGAACCCGTCACACACAACGGTTATCGCATCTTTCCCGAACCGGTGAAGGAAGACGGCGGTTATCGCATCGCTGCGCGGATCGAAAAGGATGTGGATGGTCAGGTGAAAACACACATGATGATCCGTGCCGATACCTATTCCGCCCCGGATACGGCGATGGATGCGTCGGTGGACAAGGCCAAGCAGGTGATCGACCAGTTGGGTGACAAAATCTTCCGCTGAGCAATAGGCGGGATTCCTTTTTGCAACAGTCTCGGCCAATTTCCGCAAGGTGCTGCCCGCCCACAGGGAATTTCGTTTGCAGCGATTTCGCGCTGATATAACCTGCCCCCATCCGGCCAACGAGCCGGGCGGTGCCTCGTCGGTACTGTTTGCCATAATCAGAGCAGGATAATCAAAATGGCTGAAGACAAGAAAACCCGGACTCCGGACCAAATCGCACGTCGCAAAGCGGCCCGTCAGTTGGCCTTTGCCAATTGGGTGCAAGCCTGGCGCGCGGAAAACCCCAAGGCGACCAAGGCGGACCGCAAGGAAGCCTGGAATAAAGTGCGCCGTGAGCAGACGCGTATGGGTCTTAAGTCCCTGAAAGCACTGGAAAAGAAGGGCTATGGCCTGACCATGCCAGCGCAGGCCTGACAGGTGCCAAGAGATCCGGGTTCGGCGTTTGCGCCGGACCCATTCAAACCTTCGTATAAGCCCCGACTTTGGACCCCAGTTTCGGGTCACGCGGTGCTTGAACATCCCTTTCCCCATGTTCGGCCTGACTTGCGCCGCACCCGGCTTTGGCGCATGGAGGGGGCATGTTGACCAGCTTTACCATCGCGACCCGGGGCCAGGGGCTTTATGAATTCACCCAGGATGTGACGCGATGGGTGGACGGGCAGGGCGTCCGCGAAGGCCTGTTGACGCTGTTTGTGCGCCATACCTCGTGCAGCCTGATCATCCAGGAAAACGCCGACCCTGAGGTGCAGACCGATCTGCAAAACTTCTTTCACCGGTTGGTGCCGCCGACGACCGATCCGGCGATGTCCTATCTGACGCATACCTATGAAGGCCCCGACGATATGCCCGCCCATATCAAAGCGGCGATGCTGCCGGTCAGCCTGTCGATCCCGGTGCAGGACGGGCGCCCCGTGCTGGGCACCTGGCAGGGGATTTACCTGTTTGAACATCGCACCGCCCCCCATGCCCGTCAGGTCGCCGCGCATCTGTCAGCTTAGGGGAGCGAGGGGGGGATTTTCCCTCTATACAGGCGAAAATCTTGATCTAGCGGGGAGGATTTCCCCCTACACAAGACCTAGATGCTGCCCTATAGTGCCTGTGGATAAGTGGGCAAAAGACCCACAGGATAGAGGCACAGAGAAAGAAGGGGGACGGCCATGCGCTGCCCGTTTTGCGGTAATATCGACACTCAGGTAAAGGATTCACGTCCTGCCGAAGATCATGTGGCCATCCGGCGCCGGCGGTTCTGCCCGGCCTGTGGTGGACGTTTCACGACCTATGAACGCGTGCAACTGCGCGATCTGGTGGTGATCAAATCCAACGGCCGACGCGAAGATTTCGACCGCGAGAAGCTGGAACGCTCGATCCGCATTTCGATGCAGAAACGCCCGGTTGAACCCGAACGTATCGACCAGATGATATCCGGCATCGTGCGGCGACTGGAAAGCATGGGCGAAACCGACATTCCGTCAAAAACGATCGGTGAGATCGTGATGGAAAGCCTGGCCCGGATCGACACGGTCGCCTATGTGCGATTTGCCAGTGTTTACAAGAACTTCCAGGCGGCGGATGACTTTGACAAGTTTGTCAGCGAGCTGCGCCCGGATGTCTCTGCGGAAGACGAGTGAGCCAGACTGACACCCGTTACATGCGGCTTGCGCTGTCCCTGGGGCGGCGCGGGCATGGCAACACCTGGCCCAACCCTGCGGTGGGCTGTGTGTTGGTGCGCGACAAAAGAGTGATCGGGCGCGGCTGGACCCAGCCGGGCGGGCGGCCGCATGGTGAAGTCATGGCGCTGGCCCAGGCCGGTGACGCGCGCGGCGCGACCGCCTATGTCACGTTGGAACCCTGCGCCCATCACGGCAAAACGCCGCCCTGTGCGCAGGCGCTGATTGATGCGGGGATCACCCGTGTCGTCGTCGCCTTGGGCGATCCCGATCCACGGGTGAATGGCGGTGGCGTGCAGATGTTGCGCGCCGCGGGCATTGAAGTTGTCACGGATGTTCTGGCGGATGAGGCCGCGCGCGACCACATCGGGTTCCTGTCGCGCCTGCAACTGGGCCGTCCGATGGTGACGCTGAAGCTGGCCAACTCCTTTGATGGCCGCATTGCCACGGCGACGGGCGAAAGCCAGTGGATCACCGGGGCCGAGGCGCGGCGTTACGTGCACGCCTTACGTGCGCGTCATGATGCGGTGATGGTCGGTGCTGGCACCGCACGCGCCGATGACCCGGGGCTGACGGTGCGCGGGCTTGGCGTTCGTCGCCAGCCTGTGCGCGTGGTCCTGTCGCGCCACCTGGACCTGCGGCTGGATTGCCAACTGTCGCGCAGTGCGCGCGATGTGCCGGTGTGGCTGTGCCATGGCGCCAAGGCAGACCCCAATTTGGTCGATGCCTGGGCGGGCATGGGCGCTGACATGATCCCGGTGAACGTGCGCCTGGGGCGTTTGGACCCTGTCGCAGTGCTGCAAGCGCTTGGCGACAAGGGGTTGACCCGTGTGTTCTGCGAAGGCGGCGGCGCCTTGGCTGCGTCCCTGTTGACGGCTGGGTTGGTGGATGAGCTGGTCGGCTTTACCGCCGGTGTCGCCTTGGGGGCCGAGGGGCGCCCGTCGCTGGCGGCCATGGGGGTCGAACGTCTGGCCGACGCGCCCCGGTTTCGGCTGGTTGAAACCCGCGCCCTGGGCGGCGATGTTTTGCACCGCTGGCGGCGTTAGGCCTCAGCGCCAGCGATGCGCCTGACTGGCCAACAGACCTTGCAGCTTTGACACCAGACGGTTGAGAGGCGCGGGTTTTGGGATTTCACCCTTTGCCAACCGGTCAACGATGACTTCGGGCGGACAGGCCTGGCCCGTGACAGGGTCGAAGTATCGCGGGTAATCAATCAATACGGCGTGGGCCAGGTGCATCAGGCGGGGACGGGCGATGCGCCGGTCTGGCACGCGGCCCAGATCCTTTGTCAGGCCCCAGCCCGCATAAAACGGCGCGCCCAAGGTGGTTACGTCGCGCCCGCGCAACAGGGCCTCGAACCCCAGCAAAGACGTCAGGGTCCAGACCGCATCGCAGGCCTCGATCAGGGCAATCGGGTCGGCCTTGTCGGCGACCACATCGGCCAAGGCACGCGCCTTGTCCGGGTCCACCGCGCCGGCACGCAGCCCCGCTTCGACATCGGGGTGGGGTTTGAAAATGATCACCGCCTCAGGGTTTTGCGCCCGCGCCTGTTCCAGCAGGCCCAGGTTTGTGCGCACATCCGAACAGCCCAGCCGGATCGAGGCGTCATCCTCCACCTGACCCGGCACCAGAATGCGCCGCCCCTTGGGCAGGTCTGGTATCGGTCGATCCAGGTTGTATTTGCTCAGCTTCGCGTCGGTGATCCGGGCCACCAACTGTTCAGCCCGGCGCAGCGCGGGGCCGGGCAGAGTGGTCGAGGCGGCAATCATCTGCTCCAGCCGACTTTCGCGCGACGGGTCGTAATAGATGCCTAGGTCATCGCGCACCAGCGACAGGGGCGGGGTCAGGTCGGCCCCCAACCCGCGCGAGCGCAGAAATCCGTCTTCGACCCGGATTTCATCACCCGTGGCCTTGCCTGCCCAAGCCATACGGGCCCGGCCCGTGTCCTGCGCCAAGGCACTGGCCTTGTCGGAGTCATCTTCGAACAACAGCGGTGTCACCTGACCGAAAAAGCCGTTCAGTGGCTTGCGTTTCCACAGCCGCATGCCGCTGGCGACATAGCCATGGCGGTCTTCGCGCCAGGCCCGAGCGCGGGCCTCGAGCGTATCCAGAACCGTTTCAATTTGGCACAGCCGGTCGCGATAAGGATCATACCAGGTTGGCGCCAGGATCATGGCCGCACCAAACAGCTGTGCGCGTGTCAGTTTGCGTTCACGTCGCGGCACCGGGTTTTCGTCGCGCGTCAGACCCCAGCCGGAATAAAACGGCTGGCCAAAGACACGCGGGCTGTGACCGGCGATGATCGCCTCGAACCCCAGGCCCGAGCTGACGGTGTAAACGCCCTGCGCCCCTTCAAACAGCCGCCAGGGGCTGACCGGATCGGTCAACAGCGTGACATTGGCGGTTTCATTCTGGGGTCCATAGTGGCCGGGGCGATGACCTGCGGTGGTTTCGGGGTGGGTCTTGATGACCACCTTGGCGCCGGGGTTTTCCTCCTGCGCAAAGACCAGCATTTCGCGAAAGGTGCTGGCGCGCGCACCGGCATGTTCAATCGAGGCGTCCCCCTTGGTCTGATCGACCACAACCACATAGCGTTCATCGGCGTGCGGGATCGGCAGGTCCGGGTCAAAGGCGTTGTATTTCGACAGATGGGCGCGTTTCATGCGTGCCATAGCATCCCGCGCCCGGTTCAAAAGCGCCCCGTCATCCAAAGGGTCGGTGGTCAGGATGTGTTCCAGTCGCGATGGCCTGTCCGAGGCGAAATGCACGCCCATGTCGTCCAGAAACAGGCCCAGCGGCGGCTCTCCGTCGCGACCGGGCAGGATGGATCGCAGAAAGGCATCTTCAACTCGCAACACTGGCGCGCCGGTGCGTTCAGACACCGCTTCGCCGCGCGGCGAGGTCGGGCTTTTGCCCCAGACGCCGATCCAGTCCCCGTCGCCCGGAACGCCCAGCGACACGTCCCATCCGGCGAGCGTCAGAATGCGTTTCACCCGGCCTTGCGTCAGGAAACCACCATTGTAAACGCACAACCGCCGAGGGGTTTCCCCCCCGGCGGTCGGGTTGTTTTGATGTGCCGTCATCGGGCGTTACTGGCCCAGGCTGGTCAGCGTATCTGCCGAACTGATGGACGAGGTGACCGCAGTCAAAACCTTGGTCCACTGCACATAAGGCGCCTCGGTCACATAGACGGTGTCGCCGTCGCGGATGACAAAATCACGCGCGTTGAACATGCCGTTGGGTTCGGTCAGGTTCAGCACATAGACCATGCGCTGTGCGCCGACCAGATCGCTGCGGCCCAGAACGGCGTTGGCGATTTCGGCGGGTTCATTGCGGAAAACGAAAACGCCGGTGGGGTCAGCGGTGTTGCTTTGCAGGCCGCCCACCGTGGCAATGGCTTCGATTGCGCTGAGCGTTTGTGTTTCAAAACCAACGCGGCTTTGCGCGCCTGTGGCGCCAAGGGCGGTAAAGGCGCGGGTGTCTTCTTCGACCAGGATCCGGTCACCGCCGCGCAGGGCAATGTCAAAACTGGGGTTTTCGAACAGGTCTTCGAACCAGATTTCGCCGGTCTGATTGCCACGAATGATTTTCACGCGGGCTATTTCAGGGGCGATGGCCACCCCGCCAGCACGCGCCAGCATGGCGTTCAGTGTGCGGGTGGGGCGTTCGATCGGGTACACGCCCTGGCCGCCAACCGACCCGGTGATCGTGACCGTCGCGCCGTCGCCAGCCATGCGGCGCACCATGACCTGCGGGTCTGGTGTCTGGCTTTCCAGCTTTTCGGTGATGATGCGGCGGATTGCTTCGGGGCTGTTGCCCGCAGCTTTCACCCGACCCGCATAGGGGATGAAGATATAGCCAGCGCCGTCGACCTGCACTTCCTCCAGCGCGGCGGGGGCGCCTGCGGTGGCCAGGATGCCGTCTTCGACGTTTTCCCAGATCGACACGCCCAGCACGTCACCGGCGCGGATCGTATCCGATCCGACCTGTCCTGCGCTGGTAAAGGCCTCGGAAAAGCCAAGCGCGGGCACAATGGCCGTGGCGCGCGACACGCGGTCATTCACCGAAACGATGAAGGCGTCGCCCTGTTTTTGAACCGATCCCGCATAAATTTCAGCCTTGCTGGGCCCCACGCGCGGCAATCCGCACGCGGCGACACTGGCGACAATCGCCACAAGGGCGGCTTTGCGCGCCCATGATTTGCCTATGGTATTCACTGCTCGGGCCCCTTTTTTGGAGATCTGCCTGCTTTTGTTTTTTGTTAAGCTACGTTGCAGACAGCAAAAAATCCAGCCCCAGATGCGTGCGCGGCTATTTCACCAAGCGCAACTGTTGCCGTGGGGCCGCGGTGCCGCGTTCCAGCGCCTCATAGGGGTCGTCGGCGGCTAGCATCATGTCGACCACCTGGCGCAACAACTGGTGCCGCCCGCGAGCCGAATAAAAGCCGCCCGCGACCTGCGAGGTTTCCAGCAGATAGTGGCGATAGTCGCGATAGGCGCGGCTGTCGGGCCGGGTTGGGTGGGCGAAAAATTCGGCCAAAGGTTGGGTCGAAACGAACTCGGGTTTCGCATAGACCGCGTGGCCAAACACCTTCAGGGGCTGGGCGCGCCACAGTACCTGTTGGCCGGCGGTCGAATTCACGGTGACCGAGCTGCGGGCGTGATCCATCAGGCCGGCCAGCTTGCCGCCGCGCACGTAATGCACGCGGCCTTCTACACCAAAGTCGCGCGACAGGCGGTCGATTTCCCTGCGCAAAGGGGTGCGACCATCCTCCAGCGGATGGGCCTTGAACACCAGGTGGTGATGGGGCGGCGCACCATCGCGGAACCCTTCGATCACCACGGCAAGAAAATCGGTCATCGTGTCAAACGGGCTGTGTTCCTGAAACGAGCTGTCATGTTCCAGCTGCAATAGCGCCAGGTGATAGGGAAACCCGCCATGTTTGATACGCTGGGTTGCAATGATCCGGTCAGCAGCCTGGGCGGGCATCAACATCAGGCGGCGCAGGTAAAGTTGGAATTCCTTGCCAACGCTCAGTGCCCGGTGCGGGCGAAAGTTGGCATAGCGCTGATTTCGGAACATCACGAACCAATGATACAGCGCGCCATAAAAGATGTGGTGGCGCATGTCGCCCCAATGCGCCGGGGCCTCGGGAATATCCAGTTCGGCATCGGCCAGGGCGGCCTGCATGTCGGCGACCGACAGATCCATCAGACGTGAATTTCCGTTCGAGCCGCCGCGTTCATAGCTTACCCAATAGGGGCGCAGGTAGCCTTCTTCGAGCACATGAACGCACAGCCCCATATCGCGTGCAATTTCAATAGCTTGCACGTGAATTTTTCGGGTGTCACCATACAGAACGATGTCGGTAATCTGATGCGCGGTGACAAGGGCGCGGAACCGTTTTGGCCAGCTGTCCTGGGGGCTGTCAAAGGCGATATAGCTGTTGCGGTCACGCCAGAAATGTTGGTCGCCGCGGTTAAAGCCAACGCGCCAAACCTGCGCGCCTGCGGTGCGCAGCATTCTGGCAAGGCGCCAAAAGAACGGCCCGTGCGGTCCCTGAAGGAACAAAAAGTGCCGGTTGTTGCCGCAGACTGCGTGCATGTTACCCGTTATCCTTCCGCAAAATGCGCGGTTTGGGCCTTGTGGCCGCAAAATCGCCATTTGTCACGCCATTTGGTCACAATACGCACCCGTTTGGCCATTTTGTGGCGATGTCGGGACAGTCTGCGGGCAGCTTGGTTAAGGAAGGGTTGCGTATGGCCCGATGCGGGGGCATTTTCGGCGCAACTGAAAGGATTTTGTCATGTTCACTGGGATCATCACCGACGTTGGCCGTATTGCCAAGCTGGAAAAAACGGGCGACCTGCATGCGCGTATCGAAACCGGCTATGACACGGGCGGGGTCGATATTGGCGCGTCGATTGCCTCGGACGGGGTGTGTCTGACGGTCGTGACCCTTGGAAAAGGCTGGTATGACGTTGATATTTCGGCGGAAACCGTGTCGAAGACAAATCTGGGCGACTGGCGCGTGGGGCACGAGGTGAACCTGGAACGCGCCCTGAAGGTGGGCGACGAACTGGGCGGGCATATCGTGTCGGGCCATGTTGATGGGGTCGCTGAAATCACCGCCATGGCGGACGAAGGTGAGTCGACGCGCCTGTCTTTCAAGGCCCCCGCCGTGCTGGCAAAATTCATTGCGCCAAAGGGATCCGTTGCGTTGAATGGCACATCGCTGACGGTGAACGAGGTTGATGGGGACACATTCGGCGTGAACCTGATTTCGCACACGAAAGAGGTGACGAACTGGGGCGCGGCCAAGGTGGGCGACAAGGTGAACCTGGAGATCGACACCTTGGCGCGGTACGTCGCGCGGCTGGCGGACTATGGCGGATGATCGGCCACAACCAGGGACCGACGATGGGGTCCGGGGCGGGCTGGCGGCGCTATGCCTGGAAACGGGCGCGGCGCGAATTGTTGCCGCAACTGCCGTTGGAAATCGTGCGGCTGCGCATCCGGAAGGCGCGCGAGCTGGGCATTGACTACAAATCCTATGCCTCGATCCGGGCGGCAAATGGGCGGCAAATGGGCGCGATATCGTTGCGCCGCTGTTTTTTTCGAACGCTTTGCAGGTCGAGCCCCGGCTGGTGACGATCCCTGAGGCGCGGGCGAAGAGGCTGGAAATGATCCGGAAATGTGGTCGGTTGGCGATGTTGCACGCGCCGCTGAACGTGACTGAATTCAGTGTGGTAAATCCCGTCTTTGATGTGGCTGCCCGCGCCCCGGACCTGCGCGATACTTGGGGCGACACACGGGCGAAAGTCCACGCCATCACCGCCGCGCGTGGGGTGCCTGGCGACGGGGTCGTGGTGATTGGCGACACCGGGCTGGAACGCGAATGGGCTGATGCGGGGCGTTTGGCTGGGTTCCTGCCCTCGACATCCGTGTTCGACATCTGAGGTGAGGGTGTCCCGCGATCCTCTGGCTTTGAGCACGGGGCGGCTGGATGCAACAATCGGGCATTTCCTGGTGACGTGATATCGGGGCTTTCCGGACATTCCTGTTTTCGCATATGATGGTGCGAACAGGTTAAGGAGAACCCCATGTCACTGATCAAACCCACCCGCCGCGATCTTTTGCGTCTGGCCGCCGTTGCGCCGGCTTTTGCCATGCCAGCCGCCGCCCGTGCCGCCGTGCTGAGCGCACCTGGCGCCAGCAACCCGGCGCATTTCCGGTTTGATCTGGGGGCGGCCAAGGTGACGATCATCTCGGATGGCTATTTCACCATTCCCATGGCCGGGCAGGCGATGAACGCGCCTGAGGACGAAAAATTTGCCTTTCTGGCGGCGCATTATCAGGACGCTGAGGTGGGTTATAGCCACACCAACCACCTGTATGTCGAGCTGGGCGAGGCCAAGGTTCTGGTCGATGTCGGATCGGGCAGCCGGTTTGCCGACACGGCTGGCCGGTTGATGGCGAACCTCGACGCCGCCGGGATTGATCCGGCGGGTATCACCCATGTGGTCATCACCCACGCGCATCCCGACCATATTTGGGGCATCCGCGATGACTTTGATGAACCGATCTTGCCAGACGCCGAATATGTCATCGGTGCGCAGGAATATGACTGGTGGATGCAGGACGGTCTGGTCGACCGGGTTAACCCAGCGGAACAGCAGATGGTCGTGGGGGCGGTGAATTCGCTGGCCGCGGACGGTCTGGAATGGACCATGGCGGGTGAGGGGCACGAGGTCGCGCCGGGCATCCGTCTGGTTGCCACACCGGGCCATACGCCAGGCCATATGTCGGTGATGGTGGAAAGCGATGGCCAAGCGCTGATCGCGCTGGGGGACGCGATGAGCAGCACCTGGCTGAACTTTGCCCATCCCGAGTGGTTCAACGGCTTTGACCATGATGGCGATCTGACCGTGAAAACGCGGCTGCGCCTGATGGATATGGTGGCGACGGATCGCATCGCGGTGCTGGGCTATCATTTCCCGTTCCCCGGTGTGGGCCATGTGATGCGGCGCGACGCGGCGTTCGAATTCGTGCCGGCGCTGTGGCAATTCTGAACGGGCGTGATCCAGCGGAGTGGCTGCGCCACGCTTTATTCTGATTGGCACCCGGCTGTGAGGGTGCGTTTCTGCACGCTGCCCTATCGCTTTGGGCACTGGCATCGCGCGCGCGGCTGCGGTATTGGCCTGTAACGCCAATGGGAGCCTTTCATGCCTGACAGCACCACATACGAAACCCCGGGTCCGGTTGAGGCCAGCCTGGCCGATGCGATCAGCCCGATCGAGGACATCATTGCCGAGGCGGAAGCCGGGCGGATGTATATTCTGGTCGACCACGAGGATCGCGAGAACGAGGGCGATTTTGTTATCCCCGCGCAGGACGCAGATGCGGCGGCGATCAATTTCATGGCGATGTATGGCCGGGGCCTGATCTGCCTGCCGATGCCGTCGGATCGGATTGATGAGCTGGGCCTGTCGATGATGGCGACGTTCAATTCCTCGCGTCACGAGACCGCGTTCACCACCAGCATCGAGGCGCGCGAGGGCGTGACCACCGGGATTTCCGCCGCAGACCGGGCCTTGACTGTGTCCGTGGCGATTGACCCGGAAAACGGTCCTGCCGAGATTGCGACGCCGGGCCATGTGTTCCCGCTGCGCGCCCGTCACGGCGGCGTTTTGGTGCGCGCCGGGCATACCGAGGCTGCGGTGGACATAAGCCGTCTGGCCGGCAAAACCCCTGCGGGTGTCATTTGCGAGATCATGAACGAAGACGGCAGCATGGCGCGTCTGCCCGATCTGGTGAAGGTGGCGCAGGACCATGGGCTGAAGATTGGCACGATTTCAGATCTGATCGCCTATCGCCGTCGCCATGATAATCTGGTGCGTGAAACATCATCGGAAACGGTGCATTCGGAATTTGGCGGCGACTGGCAGATGCGCATTTTCACCGATCAGGTGAATGGCATCGAACATGTGGTGATGATCAAGGGCGACATCACCACGCCTGATCCCGTGCTGGTGCGCACCCACGCGCTCGAGGCCGCGTCTGATCTGTTGGGTCTTGGCCCGAAGCCGGCAGGCGAATTGCACCGCGCGATGGAGATCATTGCCGGTGAGGGCAGGGGCGTTGTCTGCCTGTTCCGCGAGCCGCGCAAGACGTTGCATGCGGATGAGGAAGACGGCCCGCGCACGGTGCGTCAGATCGGGCTGGGCAGCCAGATCCTGTCAACATTGGGCCTGCATGACATGATCCTTCTGACCGACAGCCCGGAAACCCAATATGTGGGGCTGGAGGCTTACGGCCTGAACATCAAGGGCACGCGCCCGATTTACGGAGACTGACATGGCCGGACATGAACAACACCACATCCTGGAGCGCCCCAGCTTTGACAAACCCGTCAAGTTGTTGATCGTCGTCGCGCCTTACTACAAAGACATCGCCGACAACCTGGTCGCAGGCGCCAAGGCCGAGATTGAGGCCGCTGGCGGCACATGGGAGCTGGTCGAGGTGCCCGGCGCATTGGAAGTGCCCACCGCCATTTCCATCGCCGATCGCATGTCGAATTTTGACGGCTATGTCGCGCTTGGCTGTGTCATTCGCGGTGAAACCACCCATTATGATACGGTTTGCAACGACAGTTCGCGCGCCATTCAGATGATGGGGCTGAGCGGCCTTTGCATTGGCAATGGCATCCTGACGGTTGAAAACCGCCGCCAGGCCGAGGTGCGCGCAGATACCAAGGATCAGAATAAAGGTGGCGGAGCGGCCGCTGCGGCCTTGCATCTGATCGCGCTTTCGCGCAAATGGGGCCGCGCCAGCAAGGGTGTCGGGTTCAAGACCCTGCCCGAAACCTATAAGCTGGCGGGCGACATCAAGGATACCCCCAGCGCATGACCCTGTCCGGCAACCAGAAACGTCAGATGAAATCGGCCTCGCGCCTGTTCGCAGTTCAGGCCCTGTTCCAGATGGAACAGTCCGACCAGACCGTCGACCAGGTGCGCGTGCAATTCGAAGATCACCGGTTTGGTGAACATTTCGACGACTATGACATGGCTGAAGGCGACACCAAGCTGTTTCGCCAGCTGATCGAAAACGCGGTGAACCATCAGGCGGCGATTGACCAGATGACCGACCGCGCCCTGGTGGCGAAATGGCCGATCGCGCGCATCGACCCGACCCTGCGCGCGCTGTTTCGTGCTGCTGGCGCCGAACTGTTGCATTCGTCAAACCCGCCCCGCGTGGTGATCAGCGAATTCGTCGATGTCGCCAAGGCGTTCTTCCCGGAAGGGGACGAGGCAAAGTTTGCCAACGCCGTGATGGATCACATGGCGCGCGAGGCAAAGCCGGACGCGTTTTAAGCCGCCGTCTGCACGAATATGGTCTGTACCTAGCCGAGACGTTAACGCCCTGAGCATCGGTTTCGTGCTGCGCGCCGTTGACCGCAGTGCGATCACGGCCCTGCGGACGCGTATGCTGTCCAGAGATACGGCGGATGGCGGCGCCGGAACAGAGCCCCCCGACGAAGAGCTGCTAGAGGTGTTGCAGACCGGTCCTCGTCTGGACGCCTATCGGGACGGGTGGATTATTCCGGAAACACTGTCTGGCGACGTTTGCCAGAAAGCGTCGCGGCGTCCTACTGAAAGGTAAACTCATAGACCCGGCCTTCGCCACGCGCGCGGATCATGCGCATGCCGGTGTCTCCGATCTGTTCCACGACCATGCAGTCCTCGCCGGTTTGTTCCCCGGCAACGACCAGATCGCGGCAATACAGGTTGTCTTTCCAGCTCCAGATCCCGGTGAAATCCCCCGGCCCGTTGATTGTGCCGGTGACGCGGCCATCGGCGTGGATCACCTGTTTACCGATGCCGAAATCCATGGACCGGTCGATGGCAAAGGCGCGAAAGGCGGCTTCGTCGGTGACCGGCGCGGGGTCGGCGGCCAGGGCCGGTGTGGCGATCAACAGGGTGGCAAGGCAAAGGCGGGGCAGGGACATGGTGGGCTCCGGTTGCATGAGTCGCGCCACCTTGCGGCACGGCGAGGACGGGTGCCCTGACATTGATCAAGTGGCCAGAGATCGGGTGACCCCCCTGCGACCATGCGGCCCTTTTCATTCCTCGCCCATAGGCTAGACTTGCTGAATATGTGATTCCTCAGGAGCGTGTCATGCCCGAACTGGTTCGTCTTTATATCAAGCAAATTTTCATCGGCTTTGGCCTGTCCGCGATCTTTGTCGCCGGGCTGCTGTATACGAATGTGGGCAACCTGTGGCACCTGATTTCGACCTCGGACATAGGGCTGATTGCGGTGGCCATGCTGTTCATGTTCCACGGCGTCGTCTTTGCCGGCGTGCAATTCGCCATCGTCATCATGCGGATGGAAAAGACGGACGACACCCCCAAGGGCGGCACCCGTGCCCCCATCGCCACCACGATCCCCATACGGGTCGAGGCGGTCGCGCCTAAGCGCAAGTAATCCACTGAAATCAGAAGGTTGGGTGTGGCGGAACCGCGCGCATCCGTCGGGGCTGCTAATTCCCGAGGACCTGTATGTACAGGTGGGCGCCAGGTAAGTGGACCACGGTCCAAACAGAGCCAGCTCCCTCGGATTTGCTTAAGGCCACTGGAATTTGACCCCATTGACGAGAAGGGCAGAAACCGCCACAGCCCTAGATAGGGTGTGGCGCCGCCTTGGGCAAGGGGGCAGGTGGAAATGCCGGGGCCATGAGTGTCTGGCAAAGTTGCTGTCGGACATTGCCGGGCTGGATCTGTTGATCTGCGGACGCGGTCAATCCTCTGTCGAAACCTTTTGTGGGGCGCACGATGGGGCGGGCGATGAACGCTGGACGTGCCGTTCTGGCGGGCAGGTGGTTTTATCGACCCAGCATCCGAGGCGCAGCTGAGGCAGGGAAAATCAGCGCTTTGCCCCCCGCCGATCTGGGGCGATTCGACCTGATCGGGACGCGCTTGACATGATGTTCATGAAATGTTCATGATTGAGTCATGCTAAAAACCACCCTTCACCCCTCTCTGCAACCCGGCCAGTTGTTGGCCCGCGGCGTGTGCCGCCACATGCCCGCGCATGGGTTTGTCACGGTCGAAGAATTGGTGCCGACGCGCGGTTTGCGGGTCGATGTCATGGCTTTGGGACCAAAAGGCGAGATTTGGGTGATTGAGTGCAAATCCTCGCGGGCCGATTTCACCTCGGATCAGAAATGGCGGGGCTATCTGGACTGGTGCGATCGGTATTTCTGGGCGGTGGACGCGGATTTTCCCTGCGACTTGCTGCCGGAGGGCACGGGTCTGATCATGGCCGACGCTTATGACGCTGAAATCATCCGTATGGGGCCAGAGGACAAGCTGGCGCCCGCCCGGCGCAAGGTATTGGTCCAGAAATTCGCCCAGCACGCCGCCCGCAGGCTGCATGCGCTGCGCGATCCCGGGGTCAGCGCTCTGATCGGGACCACTGAAACGAAAGGACCACCATGATGATCAAGTATTATGACCCGGACGGCGATTGGTGTTATCGCGCGTTGCACACTGCGCATGCGGTGTTTCACAATGCCGAAGGCAAGCTGATCGCGCGGGCGGAAAACCCGATGGATCAGCGCTTTATGAATTCGATATCACGGGATTCGAACTGATTGGCCCAGGAGCTGTGCACACCTGAGCCAGAGCTGCCTATTTCGCAGCGACCGCGCGGGCCTGTTCGGCTGCAGCGCGGATTTCTTCGGCGATGTCTTCGGCCTCTTCGGGATCGAAATCCATCGGCAGGTCAATTCCGGCACCTTCTATATACAAGCGCACCATGCCCTGGTCGGTCGGTCCGATTTGCAGGTTCGCGGTGATTTCGCTCTCGCTGTTGATGCCCATTGCGGCCTCCTTTTGCGTTGAACACTCGGTTACTTGGCTTCAGTGCATTTTTCAAGGCCAAGCCTCTTGCAAAGCCCGGCGGGGGGGGGTAAATGCAGCGCCAGTGCCGACATAGCTCAGTAGGTTAGAGCGCTTGATTGTGGATCAAGAGGTCCCCCGTTCGAGCCGGGGTGTCGGTACCATTTGTTTTCTTGAATAATTGCAGATCCTTATAGGCATTGCTGCGCCTAATGATGAGCTTGATATTGACAGGCTTGTTCGAGTTTGCGGACATTCGGTCAGAAAACCATCCAAATCACGAACCGAAACCACTATGTCCAATAGAATCCTAAAAGTTCGCCTACTGACATAAAGTCGGCTTGTCATTCGTGAAACGTCGTACTCCACTCCTAAGCCTACATTCTCGCACTATCCAGTGTTGTTGATTGTCACAGATTCGGAAACCCGTCATCATTCCGGCAACACAAATGTTTTCTTAAGACCGGTATTCGGTATCAGGTTCGGCCTGTTTCGTCACCTGCTTGAGCGTCTTTCTTTCGGAACGATTGTCCGTCGAGTTCGAGGCGGTATGCGTTGTGCACCAGCCGGTCGAGGATGGCGTCAGCGTGTCAATCGCAGAGTAAAAAGGGTCCATGTAGCGGCGTAAAAAGGGGCCACTTCGTTTGATGTTTAACGGCGCTTTGGCGCGCGTGCTCATCACAAAGCTGAAGCGTGCCAAAGCGCATGCTGGCCGTTGGGCCAGCATTTGTCTGTCTTTATATTGGGTTGATTACTGTCGGTTCTTACGGCTGTGTTTGAGGTGAACTTCGTCCCTGTTTCTGGACACTGGGGTACTTTACCCCTGTCCATGAAAGGGGCACCAAATGGGACAACATCGACGTAACTATACGGACGACTATAAGGCCGCAGCGGTTGAGCGGCTTTATAAGCCTGGCGCGACACAGGGCAGCGTTGCCAAGGAGCTTGGAATCACGGGCACTCAGTTGAAGACCTGG
>Ga0209121_10001915_pt1 | contig 21622 bp, 21 predicted proteins | sample Cruoilmetagenom3_FD_187292 | JGI IMG/M metagenome (GOLD analysis project Ga0209121, IMG submission 187292) | Oil polluted marine microbial communities from Coal Oil Point, Santa Barbara, California, USA - Sample 3 (SPAdes) (version 2) | ecosystem: Environmental > Aquatic > Marine > Oil seeps ...
TATTTCAAAATCAAATAATCATACACATATTTAATATTTATAACACAAATACTTAAATTACCATTTTTTAAGCTTTTTTTCAATTGACAAGATTGACTTAACTATTTATAATAAAATTAATGGAAAAGGAAACACTTGATATATTTAAATATGGCGACAAAGTACTCTTATCACAATCAATAGAAATAAAAAATATTGATAAAAATATGATAAGTCTAAGTAAAAATATGATAAAAACAATGTATCTTTCAAATGGAATCGGACTTGCTGCACCTCAGATAGGTAAATCAATACAACTTGTTGTAATTGATTTAACAGTAGGAGAGGATCCAAATGAAGTTTTAACACTAATAAACCCTCAGATTTTAGAATCTCTGGGAAAAGAAGTTGATAATGAGGGCTGCTTGTCTTTCCCTGGAGTTACTCTCGATATAAACAGGAAAACAAAAATTTATCTTAAGGCAATTGATCTTAATGGGAATGAGATTGCAAGAGAGTTTACAGACTTTAAAGCAAGAGTTATTCAACATGAAATAGATCATTTAAAAGGTATTTTAATTATTGACAGAGTGTCAAGCTTAAAAAAAGAGATCACAAAAAAAAGAATAAAAAAACTAAAATTGAATGGCGAATGGTAATATAATTTTTTTTGGAACATCCCAAATTTGTATCCCTTTTCTTGACAAATTAATAGATAATTTTGAAATAAAATTAATAATAACACAGCCTGATTCATTCGGGGGAAGGCATAAAAAAAAAATAATTTCTCCTGTTAAATCTTTTGCATTAGAAAAAAATATTAAACTTGAACAGCCTGAGAACTTAAAAGATAAAAAAATAACAGAAGCAATAGAAAAAACAGGTCCAGATATTGGAATTGTAATTTCATATGGAAAATTTATTCCGGAAACCATATTTAGAACCCCCAGGTTTAAAACAATAAATGTTCATTTTTCTCTGCTTCCTCTTTATAGAGGGGCTGCCCCTGTACAGAGAGCAATTGAAAACGGAGAAAAAAAAACAGGTATTACTATTTTTGAAATAGATAAAAAAATGGATACTGGAGATATATGGTCTCAAAAGGAATATAAAATTTCAGAATTAGATACAACTGAAAGCCTATTACAAACATTAAGTATTAATGGTTCCTTATTTTTGATTGAAACAGTTGAAAAAATATTTAAGGGAAAGATAAACAAATATCCACAGGATAACGAAAGAGCAACCTATGCAAAAACTATTGAAAAAAAAGAAGGGAAAATAGACTGGAACCTGAATGCACATCAAATTTTTAATAAATTCAGAGCATTCTATCCATGGCCAGGGATTTTCTTTTTTATTGATAATAAATTAATAAAAATAAAAAAATTAGCACTTTCAAATACAAATCACGATAAAAACCCAGGCACAATACTGAATATAAACAAAAATAGTATCACAATCTGCTGTGGCTGTAATTCTGTTCTTGAAATTTTAGAGATCCAACCAGAGGGGAAAAGCCCAATGACTCCTTACCATTTTTCTCTTGGAAATAAGCTCCCTGAAAATTTAAATTGAAATTTTTGAGCCCATCTTATTTAGTATTAAGAAATTTTTATAATAATCCAGAAAAAAACCTAAAGTTAATATTACAGAATTTTTTAAAAAAAGAAAATTCAATTCATAATGATAGTATAACAAGAACAGTTTATGGGGTAATAAGAAAAGATAATATGCTTTCTTATGTTATTAAAAATTTTTCAAAAACAAAAATAAAAAAAATCAGCTCTAATAACCTTATTCTTCTAAAAATAGGGATTTATCTTCTCATATTTTCCAAATCATATCCTGATCATGCAGTTGTAAACGAAATCGTAAAAATAGCATCTATTAAATCAAAAAAATACATAAATGGAATTCTACGAAACATTGCAAGAAATAGAGATAAAACTGAAAATATGATAAAAAATATTCAAGATTTGGAAATAAAATATTCTATCTCAAAGTCATTAATAAATAATCTAAGAATTATATCCAAAAACCTTGAAAAAGATCTTGAATATTTAAATAAAGAGCCTTCATTTCATATTAGAACAAACAACAAAATAATTGAATTTAATGAATTTAAAAAGCTGCTTTTAGAAAATAAAATGGAATTTAAAGAGCAAAAAAAACTTAAATCATTAGAAATTCGAAAACCAGGTAAACTAATAAAAAAATATTTAAATAAAAGATACTTCTACTTTCAAAATAGCGGCTCTCAAATCATATCTCTAATTGCTGCAGAATTTTCTAATAAATATGCTTTTGACTGCTGTGCAGCTCCTGGTACTAAATCAATAACTTTAAACCAGATAAGACCAAATCTAAAAATTTTTGCTAATGATATAAATTTCAAAAGAATTGCAATAATGAATAAATCTCTAAGAGAAAATAGTTTAGAAAAAATTCAAACTTTTGTATCTGACATTACAAAACCTGCAATAAAAAACAGGTTTGATTTTATTATTCTTGACGCTCCATGCACGTCTTCCGGGACACTCAGAAAAAACCCAGATCTAAAATTAAAAATCAACGATAAATATATTAAGAGAAATGCAACAAAACAGAATGAAATAATTAAAGCTATTGTAAACAAATTTTCAAATACATATGTCCTATATTCAGTTTGCTCTTTTATTAAAGAAGAAACAGAAGACATTATGAAAAATATTTCTGAGAATAAAAAAACAGAAATAATTGATATATCAGAAACCTTGAGCTTTTACGACTTTATTTATAAAAAAGGGAACTCAGGGTTTTATCTCTTACCAAACCCAATCATCAATAATGATATCTTCTATTTATCTATGTTCAAGATAAAACCTTAAAATATCAGAGCTTTATTTCCAGATCTTCAAATTCATTTCATAAGGATGTAGAATAAACTTATGTGATGGTGTCACCCTTATTCTGAAACCCAAATTTCCTGTTTTATTACACAGAATATAACCAGAAAATTTATATCTGTCATTCCCAAGTCGTTTTACAGCATTTAAATTTATAATTTTCGAATCCTCTATTTCATTTTTACCAGATACATTACCATAATAAACATCAACATTTACATAATCAGGTTTAATGTTACCCAGAAAAATATCAACTTCAACCTTAAATTTATTGTTTATTTTATAAATCTTCTTATCATCAAAATTAACCCTCTCAATATTAATAGAATTAAAATTATCCTTAATACTTTTTTTCCATTTAACAAATTCTTTTAAATGTATAAAATTATCCTGCTTAAAAAATTTAAAAATTTTTCCAGCTTTTTCATAAAAAAGATTAAAATAATCCTTAATCATTCTATTAGTATTATAATAAGAGGCAATGGAAGCAATAGAATCTTTCATCATCTTAATCCATTCTACAGGTAACCCATCAGGATCTCTTTCATAAAACCGAGGAATAATATCATTTTCAAGGTAGGAATAAATGGATTTACTATCAACATCATCCTGATATTTCCCTGTTTCATAAACTCCACCATTTCCAATTGGCCACCCAATACTATTTATATAAGCTTCATCCCACCAGCCATCAAGTATACTCAAATTAAGAACACCATTTATACCAGCCTTCATTCCAGAAGTCCCACAAGCTTCATAAGGCCTTAAAGGATTATTAAGCCAGACATCAACTCCCTGTACCATATATCTTGCAACATTAATATTATAATTTTCTATAAAAACAAACTTGCTAATTAAATTGTTTGAATTAATAAAGTGTATTATATTTCTTATGATCTCTTTACCTTCATTATCCTTTGGATGAGCTTTACCCGCAAATACTAATTGAATAGGTCTATCTGCATTATTCAATATTTTAAGCAATCTATCAGGATCCCGTAAAATCAAATCCCCTCTTTTATACGTTGCAAACCTTCTGGCAAAACCTATTGTAAGGATATCTGGATTTAATACTTCAAAATCTTTATCGTTTATTAAAGAGAATGAACTTCTTTCAGCAAATTGTTTTTTAAATCTCCTCCTAACAAAATTGACAAGCTTTTTCCTCCTTAGTTTATGAACATTCCATAATTCAATATCAGGAACATTTCTTATTCTCTGCCAGGTCTCTTCTAAATCCTGTTCCTGTTCCCAATCCTTTCCCAAATATTTATTAAATAACTCCATCATTTCAAAAGAGGTCCATGAAGGGATATGGATTCCATTTGTTATTGCGATTATTGGGATATGTTCCTCAGGGATTTCTCCCCATATATTTTTCCATATATTCCTGGAAACCTTTGAATGTAATTTTGAAACACCATTAACATAAGAAGTATTTCTTATGGCTGCAACAGTCATTGAAAAATGCTCAGCTTCATTTTTAGGATTAATTCTACCAAAATCTAAAAACCTTTCGATTGATATTCCCAATTTTTTTGTATATTCTTCAAAATACTTCTTTACTAATCCAGTTTCAAACTCATCATTCCCAGCAGGTACTGAAGTATGCGTGGTAAAAACTGATGATTTTTTTGAAATCTCTATAGATTCATCAAAATCAAGTGAGTATTTCTCCATATATATTCTTGCCCTTTCAAAAGTTGCAAAACAAGAATGGCCTTCATTTAAATGAATAACATCAGGAGAAACTCCTAATTTTTCAAATAACCTTACTCCTCCTAATCCAAGAATCATTTCCTGCTGAAGCCTCAACTCTTTGTCACCCCCATATAATTGAGATGTCAACTCTCTATCTTTCTTCATATTTTTTTCAATATTGGAGTCAAGCAAATATATATTTACTCTTCCAACTATAAGCTTCCAAACCTTTAAGTAAACCTTTCTCCCTGGAAATTTTAATACAACCTCAATTAAAGAACCATTATGATCTTTAACCTCTTTAACCCTCATATCAAAAAAATCATTCTGTTTATAAAAATCCAGCTGCCAACCATCATGGTTTAAATGTTGCTGGAAATAACCCATTTGATAAAGTAATCCTACTCCATTTAGATTCAAGCCTAAATCGCTTGAAGACTTAATATGATCTCCAGACAAAACTCCCAGCCCACCTGAATATATCGATAAAGACTCAGTTAAACCATACTCCAGAGAAAAATATCCAATGCTGTACTCTTTTGATCCATCAATATAGATAACATTATTTATATAATCTTCTAATCTCTTTTTTACATTTTTCAATTCAAGAATAAAACCCTTTTCATTTGCTAACTCTTCAAGCCTATTTTGATTAATTTCATTCAGCATTCTAATTGGGTTTTGATTTGTTCTTTTCCACAAATCAGGATCCATCCTAATAAACAATTTAATTGCATCATGATTCCATGTTAACCATAAATTGTTAGCAATTTCATATAAATCCTTTAATTTTTCAGGTACATCAGATATTACCTTAAATTTTTTTAAATCATCCATAAAGCTCCCTTAAAAAAACGATTATACGACATAAAAAGGAACAGGTAAATATATAAAAATCAATTTAATAATTAATAAACTAAAAACCGGGAATATTTAAAATCAGGAAATAAATATTTTTTTAATTAAAGAATGAAATTAGTTTGTTTTTATATAGATCTATATAAAATAATAATTTTCCTTTAATTATTTCTTCACCAGCTAAGGTTATCAAAAAAAAGTCCTCTGTTAATTTAAAAACAAACAATAAATAGTCATTAAATTCCAATTTCATATAGTATGACTCAGGGGATGTTTTAATCTTATTTAATTTAGAAACAATATCAGCCATTTCAGCACCTATAAGTTCAATATTAACATTTTTAGTACTAAAAAATACCATTTTATCTAACTCAAGACCATCTTTTCCCCAAACACCTATTAGTTTTATCTCTCTATTCTTTTTCTGGATTTTTTTAAATATATCTTCAAACAACTTTTTCTCCTGCCTTATGAATTTGTTCTAAATAAATTTCAAGCTTTTGGATTATTTTTTTATTATTTTTTATCCTTTTTATCTTCTCAGAATATTTATTTTTTTGACTCTTTTTGAATAATTTTTCATATATTCCAATTGCATTATTATAAAGACCCTGATCAATATAGAGTTTGGCAGCACTTTCAGTAACAAACTCATCCCCGAAATCAATCTCATTTATTGTGTCATCCATTTTTTTCCCTGAAATTTCTTTATCAATCCTTAAATCAGAAAATTGATTATTTATCTCCTGATCAACCTTTATATCTTCATCAGTAATCTCTTCTACTTCTATTCCATGTTCCTGGAATTTTAAAATCTCTTTATCCTCTTCTGATTCTCTTTGTTTAAGAGTTTCCCCAACTTCTACAGCTCTTTCATTTGTTGTATTTTTCTCAGATTCAGAAATATTAGTGCCATCCAGATCCTTTATCTCTTCCTTCTCATATGTTATAGAATCAGCAGAAAATCCAGCCTTTACAGCTTTTTCTTTCCTTATCTCATCTATTTTTTCAACAAATCCCTTTGCTTTTGAATTAAAAGGATCAATAAACATCACTTTGTTATAATACTCTGTGGCTAAATTATATTCTTCCTTTTTTGAATATATATCTCCTATTTCCAATAACAAATTGACATTATCAGGAAAATTGGAAATCTCTTCTTTTAATAGACTTTCTGCTTCATCAAGTTGATTTAATTCTTTTAAAACCTTTGCATGTAATAATTTTATCTGGAATGAAAAAGGGAACTCTTTACTTATTTCTTTAGCAAAACTAAGGGCTTCTGCATACCTCTTTTCATTAAAGAGGATTTCCAAATCTGCTAACTGTTCCTTTTCCTTTTTTAATTCATCCATAAATATCTTTCAAAACAAATAATGATATAAATATTCTATTAAACTAATTAGCTATAGCAGTAAAGTTAATATCACTTATAGGACTTTTTACATTCTCAACCAAATAAGATTCCGGATTGAAATGATAACCAGATTTTGTTGGTATAACATAACCAGTCCAACCATAAGGCACTAAAATATCCCAGCTTCCAGATGCTCTAGTAATAAGCGGACCTGCAACACCCTGAGTAAAGTTAATATAAGCTCCCTGAAGAGCAGCTCCTCCATCTGTTACAACCCTTCCACGTATTTGTATGTCTCCTTCTGGAGTTTCACCACCTCTCGCAATAAGTTTTAAAGGTATTAAATCATATATTTCTGATAAACTGTTATCAAGTCTCCCATTATCAGAAAGTGTTACTTTAATTGTTATTGTAGAATTTCCCTGGATATAATTACTATAAGGAATTTTAAATATTTTTTGTACATTTCCCTGGCCATCTGTTTTCCCTACAACAGCATTATAGTTATTGTCAAAATATCCATAAATATTGGAATCTACATATTGCTCAAAAATAACGCTCTTACCAACTGCAGGGCTTCCATCATTATTTGTTGCTCTTACAATTATAACTGAAGTAACTAATGATCCATTATCAGTAGTATAAAGAGTTGAAGGATTAGCAATACCAGAAAGAATGATTCGAAAACCAGCAGGTCCTGTCATATCAGGATCATTTACTTCAGAACGCTTACATGAAGTAATTGTAAAAATACCCACACTTATTATTAATATTAAAATGATATATTTTTTCATAAGATATCCTCCCTCTTAACTTTCCTCTTCCTCAGGTGGTGCTGGATCTCCAAAATCTGCACACCACACAGAAACATACACTTTAACAGACTCAACCCTTTGACCTCCAAGATCCTTTCCATGAAATGTAACCTCAGCTTCTAATTTCAATATTTTCTCCTGTCCAGTATTTATAAGCTCAACAAGAGGTGATTCCAATTTTGCATTGTGTTGAATAAGAACAAACGGTAATGACACACTTTCTCCTATTCCAACCAACATATTAGTTTTTTGAGAAAATCCATATGGAACATCAACACCAGGTGTATTTAATCCATCAACCCTGGAATATTTAATATCAATCTGATCAACCAATATTGATTGGTAATATGTAGATGTTGCAGTACTAGCAGAAGGATCCAACAACACAGCTGTTAATGCTGCAACGCCATTATCATTAATAACACTCCCCTCTACTAACACATCAGAGAATATAGTTGTAGAACCATCCTTACCATCCAAGTCTTTGCCAGTAAGAGATTCTACAATTAATTTTGATGATGAAGTTGTACTATTCTCAAGACTATTACAGCCCGGGAAACTAAATATTATACAAACTGCAAATAGAATTAATAATAAATGTTTAATTTTCATAGTTTCCTCCTATTTTATAATTCTTGGAGTTACAAATATAAGAAGTTCTCTTTTATTACCTATTTTATTTGAATTTTTAAATAAATTACCAAGAATGGGTATCTTGCTTATTAAAGGCACTCCTTCTTTAGTCTCACTTTCTTCGACTCTATATAATCCCCCAATTACAATCGTACCACCATCTTTTATCATTATAGTATTCTTTGTTGTTTGTGTAATAATTGGCGGAATTCCATTTACAAGATTTGCGAAATCAGCTGCATTATTTTTAATATCAAGCGCGCAAACAACATCTCCCTTTGCAGTAATTTGAGGTGTTACTTTCAACTCCAGAGCAGCTGGAATATATCTCACTGTTACAGTATTATTCTGAACCGTTTGAACAGGAATCTGCCTGCCCTGCATAATTGATGCCTCCATATTGTTTTGAGTTGTAATTTTGGGAGATGAAATCACCCTAGCTTTACCTTTTGTCTGTAAAGCTGAAATAGCCATATCTAAACGAAAAGTGTTTGCTACATTCCCAAAGGAGAAAACAGTCCCAGATGTTCGACCCTGTGCAGGTAGATTTATAGCGTAACCACCAAGAGGACCTATTATTCCTGGGTTCTGTTGATTTGATATCTGATTACCAGCAACTGATACTGAATTAGGAAATTTCAAAGAGGTTTGATTACCATAAGAAGAATCTGCTATAAAATTATATCCCCACTGAATACCAAATGCTTCTGCATCATTTACATTGGTTTCAACAATTCTAACTTCAATAGAAACCTGGGAATTTGCTGCATCAAGAGTATCAATTAATTTATCTAGTAAATTTATCTTATCAGGAACCTCGGAAATGATTAATGTATTTGTTCTCTTATCAGTCAGTATTTCACCCCTTTGAGTTAATTGTTTTGTCAATATTCCCTTAACTTCATCTACTTTTGCATAACTCAGTGTTCTTGTAATAACCTCAAGGGTTCCATCCATTTCCCTCGCTTCTTTCAGTTTCCTTCTCTGCTGGGATTCTTTTGCTAGCTTATCAACCTTACCAATTCTCAGTATGTTTCCTTCTAAAACCATGTCAAGGCCATTGACTCTTAAAAATAATTCAAGAGCCTGATCCCATGGAACCTGAATTAATTCACATGTTACCCGCCCAGTAACTCCTGGATCTATAACAATATTTAAAGCTGATACTTTTGCAATAAATTTTAAAACATCATTTAAATTAGCATTTGTAAATGTAAAATTATAAAGTTCGCCAGTATATTTCTTCTTCCCTTGTTCAATTGTTTGCCTTAAATACATGGTCTGAGTATTTCCATCTTTATCTCCGTTACTCACATAGCCAGAACCAATATTTTTATTAGTGGTTTTTGATTTTTCTCCTGTAAAAAATTCATTCTCTTTTTCAGTTGGATTAACATTTTTTATACTATTTGCCTTTGAATCAAGTGGAATAATTTTATTTTCTTTATTTACTTCTTCTTTTTGAGCAAGAACAATATTCGAATTATCCTGCTTAGACTCTCTAGGCTGCACCTTTTTGGCTACTTTAGTTGCTTTATCTAATTTTTTATTATAAAACTCTACTTCCAATATATTATCTTTAAACCCAACTCTATAATCTTTTAAATAAAGCAAATCAAAGACTAATCTGAAAACCTTAGGTGAATTGTAAGCTCCCCTAACTGTTTTCACATTCAATAAATCGATCTTTCTTTTAATCCTTTTCGACTTAGTATTTTGTAAATCAATAGCTAATCTGGTTGGAAACTCAGGTATGGGAATAACATTATAATGAGTGTTATTAGACATGAAAAATTCAAATTTTATCTTTGTTCCCATTTCTTCACTTACTTTGAAATCTTTGATTTTTACAATGTTATTTGGAGAATAACTCAACAAATCAGGGTCCCTGCTTTCTTTAATAGAGGATTCAATCTTTTTATCCTTTTTTCTCTCTGTAGAGCTAATAGCCACCTTTTCCACGGGCTTTATTTTTTTAACACTCGGAAATTCAATATATAACCCATTTGTATTTGCAAAAACTCTATAATTCACTTTCTCTTTTAATTTAATCTTAACATCAATATATTCATTGTTTTCTTCAATATTAACTTCTTTAATAATAGGAGATTCAAATATAAAATTCCTTTTTGAAAATACAAATTCAACATTATTCATCCTCATAACAATTAATCTAAAATTATCTTTTTGTGGATAGAATAAATCAGGAATAGAAACAATCGAATCAGTCTTAAAATGCAATTGAATAAAATCTTCACCAGTCAGGTATTCTACATCAGTAACTATAACTTTAGAATAAAGAGTATAATTTAATATAAATACTAAAATTAATATACCTAAAATTTTAATTCTCATCTGTTCTCCTCCTCTTCAGGATTTAATGTTTTCTTAATAATTTTTTCCCTTTTACCTCCTAAGGCCACTGTTAATATTTGTTTGAAAACAACAGAACGGTTGGTAATTTTTATAATTTCTCCATCATAGACATTATCACCAACTTTCATAATATAAGGGACACCATCAGGACCTCTCATACAAGCTATATGTTTTCCACGCGCATATATAGTACCTTCCAAATCCAACTCATTTATACTTAAACCTGCAACTCCACTAATTGCACCTTTCTTGGATTTAATATTTTTCCCTCCGAGTAAATCAACAAAAGGATCTCTCCTTCCTCGCGGGTTATAAACAAATTCTCCAACTTGTATTTCTGATTGAATCTCATGTGCTGGTAATATAGGTTTTTTCTCCTCTGTTTTTTTATTATTTTGAGAAAAAACACAAAAAACAAAAACAAAAAAGATAAAAATAAAATATTTCATTTGCTTTCTCCTATTCAAAATCACCTATTCCTGATTTAATAATCATCTTTTGTCTTTCTATATAAATATGTAGATGCTGTAAAATTTGCTCTTATTGTAAATTCAGTTGAGCTCTTTTTCATTGAAGTTATATTAAGAATATTAACAGTAAAAATTTTCTTTAATCTTGAAAGTTGATCAAAGAAAATACCCAGATTATGATAATTCCCTTCAGCAACTATTGAATATGGCTTTTCTATGTAGACTGCGTTACTATCCCTCTTTTCAGGTCTTGGTGAAAATGAATAAATTTTCAACCTAGTATTAGATATATTTGATTGAATATTTTTTATAATTTGGCTTATTTCCTCTTTCTCAGGTAGAATCCCTTTTAATTTTTCAAGGAACTCTTTTGTGTTTTCCAATTGTTCCTTCATCTGGCTTAATTTACTCTTTTTCTTCTCTGCTCTTTTTATTTCCATCTCAACATCATCAATCTGTTTTTCAATTTCACCTATTTCATCTTGCTTTGGTGAATAATGTACATAATAAAATATACCTAAAATTATTATTCCAATTGCTAAAAAAACTAAAAATTGTCCATACCAGGGTAAACTTTCTAAATCCATATCACTTCCCCTCCTGTTTAATAGGTTTTTCAACATAGTTAGATTTAATACTGAAATTAAAAACATCAAGCCCTGATTGTTTTTTCCGTGTAGAATTACTTATACGAACATTAGAAAAATGATTTGTATTCTGCATATTCTTTATAAAATCTGCAATCAAATTATTTGACAAAGCTTTTCCACTTATACTTAAAGCTCCATGTGAATATTTTAACTTATTCAGCCAAACCCAATCAGGAATTGCATTTGACATATCATCCATCATTTTTACAACTATTTTTTGCCTGTTTTTTAGCTGATTTATAATTTTTACTTTTTTGTCAAGTCTAGCTTTTATCCTTTCTAGATTTTCCAATGTCTTCAAAACATTTTCTAATTGAGTTTTCTTAGCTTTCCTATCCTTTAAAATCCTCACTTTCTCATTATAATTACTTGATTGGCTAAAATATAGAAAGATGAGGATTATTAAAGTTAGTGCCACAGCAGCAATCATAACTGGCACATTAAACTTACTCTCTCTCTTCTCTTCTTCAAGAGAAAGAGCTTCCTTTTTACCCTTTGAAACTCCCTTCTTTTCTGGGCTTAACAAATTAACTTTAATCATTTGCCATCTCCAATTGCTCTTAAAGCCAACCCCGTTGCCACATTAAAAACCGGGGCCATCTCTTTAATAAAGTCTAAGTCAAATTTTTTGGGATTTACATCAATATTATTAAATGGATTAACAACCTCAACAGGAACATCAAACTCCTGAGAAAATAAATCTACTATTGATTCAAGATTTGCAGTACCTCCACTAAGTAAAATATTGTCAACCCTACCTCCTGTAGTTTTGGAGCGGTAAAACTCAAAGGTTTTTCTTATTTCATTTTTAAGTTCATTTAATAATAAATTGACTAAAGGTTTTACAGCTGCAGATGAAACTCCTTCTACTTGCCTTCCCTTTTTTGCAGCTTCAGCCTGTTCAAATCTAAGATTCAGCTCTTTTTGTATCATATCGGTAAACTGATTCCCCCCCCAAGCAATATCTCTTACAAATACAGGATAAGCACCTTTTGTAATAACAACATTCGTTATTGAAGCACCTATATTAATAGCAGCAATGCTTCTATCTTGATACATCTGATAGTTTAAAAGGACACTATTTGAGATTGCAAAGGATTCAAGATCAACAACACTTGCCTGTTTTTCAGCAATTTCGATTATGTTTAAATAATCATTGAGTTTCTCTTTTTTTACTGCAGCTAAAATAACTTCCACTCTGTCAGGTGAAATATCAGGTGACTCAATTTCCTCATAATCAATATTTACTTCCTCTGGAGTAAAAGGTATATGAGGCCTTGCTTCCCATAAGATATGTTCATGCATTTCACTGGGGTTTACCCTCTGAATTTCAATTTTTTTCACAATAACAGAACTACCAGAAACACCAAATGATAATTGATTTGCACCTGTTTTACTTTCATAAAAAACATGTTGTATTGCATCAGCAACTGCAGTGGAATCCATCACGCTTCCTTCTACAATTGATTGATATGGAATTGGTTCATAACCTAATGAAACTAGCTCATATGTAGTTTCACCACTCTTTTTTTTTGGTTTTAACTCAACTAGCTTCAAAGCAAATGAACCAATATCAAGCCCAACAATTTTTTTAGATTTTATAAAACTCAAAAAAGGCATCTCTAATCTCCATTCTGATTTAATTTCATTTCAGTTTATTAGTAGCATAGCAAAAATAAAATGTCAACTTTTTTATTTTTTTTCAGTAATATAGGCAATGTTAGCAGTTTATTAACACGAAATATTGAATATACTTTGCTTTCAAGAGGTTGAAAGCCAAAAGTGCCTATATGACAAAACAAATTAGAGTCAAAAAAAGTAATAAAAGCACAGTTTTTACAATAAAATTCATATTTTTATTAGCAAAAAATAAAAAAAATTTTTTTTCTTTTTTTATATAATTTTATCAATAATTACTGTAATATTCTAAGTTTTCGTAATATATTCTAATAAAATATATGGAAAATGTGATTTTAGCCATGATTTTCAACATATGGTATAATATTTTATGCTTATAATAGATATTTTTTATATTTTCTTCTCTATTTTACTTTTACCACTCTTAGCAAAATATATCTTTAAACCAGAATATATAAAACTGCTAAAACATCGGTTTACTCCAGACATTAAATATAGTAAAAAGAAAAGAATATGGATTCATGCGGTTTCAGTGGGGGAAATTAAAAGTATAAAAACTCTAATAGAGCAACTTACAAACACATACAACAATGGGATAGCACTTTCCGTAACTACACCAGCAGGCTATGAATTTGCAAAGAGAGAATATAAAAGTATAAAAGTCATAAACTCTCCTTTTGATTTCTCCTTTGTAATAAAGAAATTTATAGGAAAAATAAACCCCGAAATTCTAATCTTAAACGAATTGGAAGTCTGGCCAAACTGGATCTCTATTGCACACAAAAATAAAATACCCATTTTATTGATCAATGGAAGAATATCAGATACTGCATTTAGTAGATATAGAAAATATATGTTTCTTTTCAAAAAATTCCTTAATATGATTGACTTTTTTCTTGTACAATCTGAATTTTCCAGAAAAAGGTTTTCTCAACTTGGAATTCCAGATTATAAAATAAAAATATGTGGAAATATTAAAGCTGATGAAGCATTTAGAGCATCAACGAGACTGCCTTCTCATCAGGAAATATATGATTTTTTAAAAATAAAAACTCCACAAAAAAAAGTAATTACATTTGCAAGTAACCATTTAGGTGACGAAAAAATATTGATTCCAATAATTAACAAAATAAAAAAAGATTTTTCATTAATAATTGTCCCTAGACATTTAACAAGAATACATAAAATAGAAAAAGAATTCAAAAATAAGCATATAAAATATCAATTGTGGAGCAAATTTAAAGAAATTGATATAAACAACAATGTATTAATTTTTGACAAAATTGGCTATCTTTTCAACATCTTACATATAACATATATTGTTCTTATGGGCGGAACGTTTGATAAAAAAATCGGGGGGCACAATCTGTATGAACCTGCAGTATTAGGTAAATTAATAATTGGAGGACCTTTTTATAATAATTTTCCGGATATTGGTAAAGAACTATTTGAAGATTCTACATATTTATTAATAAATAACTCACAGCAATTACTTGAAATCATTACTAATATCAAAAAATGTGGTTTTTATAATATTAATAAGAAAAAAACAATTAAATCTGTTTTAAACAGAAAAGGATCAACTAAATGTATATCAAAGCATATTCAAAACTTAATAAAATCTTAATCTTTCTTCTAAATTTGGTATCAATTGTTTTTAAAACGATATCTCTTTTCAATTTAAAAATTAAAACCTTAAATAAAAAACAATATAAAGCTGCTTTTATTATTTCAGTTGATAATCTATCTTTTGGAGGAACAGGTAAAACCCCCCTTGTAATAAAAATAGGTGAAGAACTAAAAAAAAGAAAAATAAAATTTGCAATTGTAACAAGAGGTTACCTTTCAAAATTTGAAAACACAAGTTTTTTAATTAATTCTAATCAAAATTCAAAAGAAATTGGAGACGAAGCAAAAATATTAAAAAATAGATTTCCAAATCAGGATATTTTTATCGGCAAAAAGAGGCATACCTCAATTAAAAAAGCCATTGAGAACAAAAATAAAATAATAATCCTTGATGATGGCTTTCAATCAACAGATGTTTATAAAAATTGCAGTATAATGCTTCTTAATTCTAAACATCCATACTATTATCTGAGAAATTTTAAATTCTTAATAAGAAAAGAAAACTTTATACTCCTGTACAGTTCTTCTTTAAAATATGGCACATATAAATTCGAACATAGAAATTTTTATAACCAAAATGGTAGAATTACGAATATCAAAGACACGCCTTTAATTGGATTTTCCGCTCTTGGAGATAACTCAAGATTCAAAAAAAGCCTTTCTAACTTTAATTTGATAGGATTTAGAGGATATAAGGATCATTTTTTATATACTCAAGATATTATAAATGATCTAAATATTTTAAGAATAAACAAAAAAGCTGATTATTTAGTTTGTACTGAAAAAGATTTTGTTAAATTAATTAATTTAAATTTAGATAATATTCCTTTAATTTATTCGAAAAATGTTATAAAATTTAATTCTACTTTAATAAGTAGTATACTTAATCATGCAAAAAAAGAAGGTTTCATTTAGATATAGGCTTGAATATTTCTTCTTTTACATATATCTACTCAAATTAAAATTATTCCCTTTATGTTTTTCTAAGCTAAATAAAAAAATTATTAATTTCTTTTTCAAAATATCTAGCACAAAACGTTCAAAGATTGTTACAAAAAATTTAAAAAGAGCCTTCCCTCAAAAAAGAGAAAAAGAAATTAGCCAACTAAAAAATAAGATATATAACCACTTTTCATCAATTTTTACTGAAATTATATATTTATATCTAAAAAGGAAACCTAATAAAATCTTAAAAAATATTTTTATCAAAAACAAAGAAGCTCTAAAAAAAGCATTAAATAAAAATAGAGGTCTCATCCTATTTTCAGCTCACTTTGGAAACTGGGAACTGATTCCATATATTTTTTCAAGAAAATTAAAGTTAAAAATATATGGAGTTGCAAAAGAAATGAATAATCCTCTCATAGAAAAAACTGTAAAAGATTTCAGAAAATATATGGGGTGTGAAATAATTAATAAAAAAGGTTCTATGAAAAAAATAATCAGATTACTCGAAAACAAAAATATACTCTATTTTTTGATTGACCAAAATACAATAGAAAGAGAATCAGTATTTGTTGACTTCTTTTCTACAAAAGTAAGCGCTGTAACGTCTGTTTCTCAACTTCACTTAAAAAAAAACATCCCAATACTTCCGGTTTTTTTACATTATGAAAATGATAGAATTGTCTTAGAATTTTTAGAAGATATTAGCTTTAAAAAAACTGAAAATTATAATAAAGACATCTTAAATTTAACACAAAAATGCACAGCAATAATAGAAGAAAAAATCAGAAAATATCCGGAACAGTGGTTCTGGTTTCATAACAGATGGAAAACAAGACCTAAAGGAGAAATCAATGGCAACTGATAGTAAAAAAGAATTGAACTTAAGAAAAATTAAAATAATACCAAACTTTATTAAAAACGTCCCGGGTTCAGCATTAATAGAGCAAGGCAACACACGAATTATTAGCACTGCAACATATTCGAACAAAGTACCGCAATTCCTAAAGGATTCCAGAAAAGGCTGGATTATAGCCGAATATTCAATGCTACCAGGTTCAACCGGTAATGAGAGAAATGTACGTGAAAGACAAAAAGTAAATAACAGAAACATTGAGATTCAGAGATTTATCGGTAGAGCATTAAGAAGCACATTTGATCTTAGAGCTATTGATGGGAAAACCATTTTTATTGATGCAGATGTAATTCAAGCAGATGGTAGTACAAGATGCGCTTCAATTAATTGTGGCATAATTTCTCTAGTAGAATTACTAAAACACTTGGTTTTTGAACATAAAATTGCGCAATTTCCTAAGATAGAATTCATTTCAGCTGTATCAATTGGAGTTAGAAAAAAGGAGATAATTGTTGATTTAACATATAAAGAGGATTCAAGTGTTGATGCTGATATAAATATAGTCTCTTCCGAAAATCAAAATATAGTAGAAGTTCAAGCATTAGGAGAAGAAAGCTCTATTCCAAAAGAGATTTTTAAACATGTAATTGATATTGGAATAAAAAAAAACCTGGAAATTATAAAAATATTAAAAAAATCATTAGAATAATTAACAAATTTCGGAGGGGCAGGGATTCGAACCCCGGGAACCTATAAAGGCTCAACGATTTTCGAGACCGCCCCGTTCAACCACTCCGGCACCCCTCCTGACTTCAAAAAAATCTATTAATAATTTTGAGGATTTATCTTTTAAAATTCCTGCTTTAACTTCAATATAATGGTTATATAAATTGGTTAATTGTTCAAATTTTTTAGTTGAAAAAATTCCTATCTTAAGATCAAACGCTGAATAATAAAGTTTTTTTATTCTTGCATTAACCATTGCAGAATAACACATCACACAGGGTTCAAGGCTCACATACATTTCCGCTCCAATCAATCGATAATTTTTAAGTTTTTGACCTGCATCTCTTATTGCAACAATTTCAGCGTGAGCTGTAGGATCTCTATTTTCTATAACCGAGTTATATCCTCTGCCAACGATCTTACCATTCAATACAACAATTGCCCCAACAGGAACCTCTCCATTTTCTCTTGCAATCCTTGCCTGTTCAATAGCAATTTCCATAAAATAAAATTTCTCTTTTTTCATCTTTTATTTAGATGATATTTTAATTCATAACTTACATGTTTGCAAGATATCAACTTCAATTCCAAAACCTTGTGAATATATAGATTGATTTTATTACTTTTGGATAAAATTTTTGATAATTAATATCCCTTGACAATTTTTTTATAAGATACTAATATTTTATTGAAATAAGGAGTTAAAATGATAAAAAAATTATTTTGTTTATTTGTTGTTATTATACTTGCTTTTCCATTATATGCAAAAACTCTAAAAGGGATTAAAATGGCTGACACTATTGAGGTAGAAGGTCATAAATTAGTTCTAAACGGTATGGCAGTACGGAAAAAATATGTATTTGTTAAAGTCTACATAGCAGGACTCTATTTACCCACAAAAGAGAAGAATGCAGAAAAAATATTTAAATCAGATCTAATGCGTCAAACTATCATGCATTTTGTACACAAAGCTGGAGCTGGAAAAATCAACGATGCATGGTATGAAGGTCTTAAAGCAAATACTCCCGATTATTCTCCAGAGCTAAAAAAACAATTTGATGAACTCTGTTCATGGATAGAAGATATAAAAGTTGGAGATCGCCTAATTTTTACTTATATTCCTGAAAAAGGAACGGAAGTTAAAGTAAAAGGGAAAATAAAAGGTGTTATTAAAGGTAAATCTTTTGCTGATGCTTTATTTAAATGCTGGATCGGACCTAAACCAGGACCTGGAAAGGGATTTAAAGAAGATCTATTAGGTATTTAAACAGAGACAAAAAAACAAATTGATCAAACTGATCGTAGCCCTGGGGAATCCGGATATACAATATAGATATACCAGACACAATATCGCCTGGCAATTAGTGGAGTACCTGCCATTTTACCATGAATTAAACTGGAAAAATAAATTTAAAGGAGAATATTCTTTTATCAGTCTCCATTCTAACAAGTTATACTTTTTAAAACCATTAACCTATATGAATTTAAGTGGAGAGAGTGTTATTTTAACAATGGATTTTTTTAAAATAGAGGTAGAAGAATTACTCATTATTCATGATGAGCTAGAACTTCCTTTTGGCTTTGTAAGCCTAAAAAACGGTGGGGGTCTGGGGGGTCATAACGGGCTTAGGTCTATAGAATCGAGTATCGGAACAAGGGATTTCAAGAGGATAAGGCTAGGCATATCAAAGCCCTCCCATGGTAATATTACTCCTTATGTTTTAAGCGGTTTCTCTACAGAGGAAAAAATATCTCTCCCATCCTTTCTGAAAAAATCAGCAGAAATAGTGTTAAATAGTGTTGAATCGGAAGATTTTGATAACATGATAAAAAAATACCGAAAATACAATACCATTCCAAATATTGAATAAATAATTGATAGAGTCATCCATTAGAAGTTAATTGTCAATAAAATAGACTAATTTCTTTGATTTTTTTTCAATAAATAAATTAAATAAATTACCTGTCCCCTTTTTCATTCTAAGCTGGGCATTATTAAAAAAAGTCATATTGAAAATGTTGATAAGGATAGGGTTTGTGATATGATTTGACTTTTTTGGAGTAGTTGTATAAAATAGTAAAATGATAAATATTGAAAGAGAAATATATCCAATATTAAAAAGGGAATTTAATTATAATGAAATTACAATATTAATAGGGGCTCGGCAAGTAGGGAAAACACATTTGTTGAGAAAACTTTATCATGTTGCAAAAGAGAAAGGTAAAAATTGTAAATTTTTTGACCTGGAACAACCAGAAACCCTTTTACTTTTTAACAAATCAGAACAAGAGATTATTAATTTGTTAACTCATAATACAGATATTGTATTTCTGGATGAATTCTATTACTTTAAAAATGCCTCTCATATTTTTAAGGCTATTTACGATAGAGGATGTAAGACAAAAATTTTCGCTTCAGGCTCATCATCCCTTCAGATACACAAACATATAAGGGAATCATTAGCTGGACGAAAGAGGGTATTTTCAATATTCCCATGCAATTTGAATGAAATGTACCAGTTATGGAAAGAAGACTCTCTTTATAATTATCTGAAATATGGAGGTCTTCCTGGAATAACAAAATGCAAGAATCCAAATGATATCCTGCTTCTATTATCAGATATCCATCAGTCATATATTTTAAAAGATGTGAAATCATTATTAAAAGAAGAGAACATCAGAGCATTTAATCATCTTGTTTACTTATTAGCAGAACGACAGGGTAGTATAATTTCTATTTCCAACCTGAGCAGAGAAATAGGTTTAACATCAAAATCAGTAGAAAATTATCTTAATGTCCTATCTCATACAGGTGTGGCCTTTCCAGTTATAAGCTTTAGTCGCAACATGGGAAATGAATTGAAAAAGTCAAAGAAATACTATTTATATGATTTGGGAATTAGGAATATGATTCTTAAAGATTTCAGAAATATTGAAGATAGAGAGGATGCAGGTTTTATTTATGAAAGTTTTGTTTTTCTGGAATTACAAAAAATGATTGATCCAGTATCAGAGATTCGTTTTTGGAGAACAAAAAATGGTAAAGAAGTGGATTTTATTTTTATAAAAAATCGCATCGCTTTTCCCATTGAAGTAAAAAGTCATATAAAACCAGGGCAAGTTCCTTCCGGTATTTCAGTATTCCTAAAGCGATATCCTCATACCAAAAAAGCTTTTATATTCAACCTGGATTATGAAGATAAAAAAATAATTAATAAAACTCATGTTTTTTATAAAAAATTTGAAAATATTTCTAAATTTAGAATACAGTGAATTAGTGTAGAGTCAAAGATAAATAAATTACCTTGTATAAAGTATTAGAAGATCATTTTCAATTAGACGATGTCTATGAAGGGCACCTGATTCTCACCGGGATTATTAAAAAAATTTTTAAAGCTAATGATGATCTAACACTGACCCTTTTTTTTTACAGCAGTTCACTGCCAACTGCTATAAATATTGCCCCTATTGTTTTCCCTACCCTATTTCTGAGTCAGGAGATAAATGGCAAAAGATGCCAGCCAGTGTTCACCGGAATATTCCCCGCTATGAATATTCTTTAATGCATCCGTTGCATGTTTGATCGCCGAATCCATAAGTACTTCTCGAACCCGATCATTTTCTGGAAGGCTCATGGATACAGAGACCATACACCACGCTCTACTCAGATTGAGACCATCCAGGTGGACCAGCTTACCGTCACTTCGATCGGTCACAATGGCAGGTTCCAGCAACATCCTGGGTTTCTTTTTTCTTAAGCCGGGTAAAAACTGATGAAACCACCTGGCAAACTCTTTTGGTTTCATCACCCGCCTCATTAAATCGGCTTCCATTAAACAGGGAGAAAAAAAATCTTCGCCCCCGGGTTCCCATTTGGCAGGACAGTTGCTATCCTTTGAAAAATAATCATAACTGCGCTTTATGATCATATTTTCCAGTTTTACATTCTTTGAAGACCGTGCATAATCCAGGGCAAAGGCCAGACCAAAGGCGGTATTTGAATGAACACCCGTGCGAATGGGATAGGTCTGTTTGGGTAAAAAAGTCAGATATCTATTGACAATTTCCTTTTCAAGGGGCAAGAAGTTCTTTAACCATAAC
>Ga0209121_10001916_pt1 | contig 21612 bp, 16 predicted proteins | sample Cruoilmetagenom3_FD_187292 | JGI IMG/M metagenome (GOLD analysis project Ga0209121, IMG submission 187292) | Oil polluted marine microbial communities from Coal Oil Point, Santa Barbara, California, USA - Sample 3 (SPAdes) (version 2) | ecosystem: Environmental > Aquatic > Marine > Oil seeps ...
CAAATTTGTTTTGGTGTTATCAAGCACCAGGCCAAATACCAACCTCAAATCGCTTAATGAAGTGATTGAGATTGGGTTTGAGAGATGGTATCTACAAAATATGAAAACCCTTACCGCACCTGTAGCTTAGGTACGACTGCATGGATGCAGGAGATAGAGCAACGTATGGAGCAGTTGCCGAGAACGTAGCGAAACCCCACAGCCAGCACCACCTTTGCTACCCGGAAAGGTGATGGGTTGCACTCCGCTTAACCTAAGCTACAGAGCTGATTTTTTCGGCCAAACTGTAAGCAGTATTTTTCAGCACTTATTTCTTTTAAGTAACTGAACTCTTTCCAGAAAGTTCCCTCTAACGACTCAAGTTTCGGGGTTCAATATGGCCGAAAATACCCCGTAGGTTGGGTTAAACGGAGTGCAACCCAACACCTTACAGGGTGGCAATAACAGCGCTCGCTGGTAGGTCTGCTGGGTTTCACTTTGTTCAACCCAGCCTACAAAATATAAAAACCCTTACGGCGCCCGTAGCTATCATCCGCCACATGAGTAATAAGCCCTAAAAACCCAAATACCACTACTCTTAAACGGAAAGCTATCCGCCCACCTTATTCATCAAACCTCGCATTGGAGGACAACGATGCTGCAAGTCAGCCAGTTAAGCCGCTGCTATAACACCTTCGTCGCAGTGGAAAATGTCAGCTTTGAAATCAATCAGGGCGAAATTGTCGGCCTGCTGGGCCACAATGGCGCAGGCAAAACCACCATTATGAAAATGCTCAGTGGTTACCTAGAACCTCATCACGGCTCCATCATCATTAATGGTGTTGACCTCGCACTCGACCCAAAAACCATCCAGAGTGAGCTGGGTTATTTGCCGGAAAACTTGCCCGTTTACCCTGAATTACGGGTCGCTGATTATCTCGACTACGCCGCTGACCTGAAAGGTTTACGGGGCAGCACGAAACAACAGGAAATCAAACGCGCTGTGCAGGCTACTGAAATCAGCGTCAAGCTGTTGGAACCCATCAGCACCTTGTCACGCGGCTATAAACAGCGTGTTGGCGTAGCCCAGGCCATACTCGGCCAGCCCAAACTGTTAATCCTCGACGAGCCCACCAACGGGCTTGACCCCACCCAAACTGAACACATGCGCGACTTGATTCGCGACATCGCCCAACACGCCACGGTGATTCTTTCCACCCACATCATGCAGGAAGTGGATGCCCTCTGTGATCGCGCCCTCATCCTACGCAACGGCAAACTGGCGGTGGATGAAAGGCTCAGTACCCTACGCCACAGTAACCACCTCCTGCTACACACAAATTTGGATGAAAACACGCTCAAGCCAATACTTGCGGCCCTTAGCGTGGTGGAGCAGTTCGAATTGAGTGAAAACCCCGAATCAGCCCCACATTTTTACTACCGTCTCACCCTTAGAGAAGACGGTGACCGTGCCACCCAAGCCAATGCTTTAGTGGCTAAAAGCATCATCGAGGCGGGCGGGGAGCTCTACCAACTTCAAACCGAACACCGTGATCTTGAAACCCTGTTCCGAGAGGTGAACCAACATGCAGCCTAAACCCTCGGCCATGGCCCTAATTCGTCGCATTGCCAGTAAGGAAGTAACCCTGTTTTTTGCTTCCCCCATCGCTTATTTATTTCTGGCAACCTTTGCCGGTGTCACGCTGTTCACCTTCTTTTGGGGAGAGGCCTTTTTCTCCCGCAATATTGCCGATGTGCGTCCTCTGTTTGAATGGATGCCCCTGCTGCTGATTTTTCTGGCCAGCACCCTCACCATGCGCCTGTGGAGCGAAGAACGACGCAGCGGCACCCTGGAGCACGTTCTCACCCAAGCCGTGCCATTGTGGTATTTCGTGATGGGGAAATTTGTGGGCTGCCTGATACTACTGGCCATCGCCCTGCTGATGACGCTACCCTTGCCACTCACCGTTTCCCTTATTGGCGACCTCGACTGGGGGCCTGTTTGGGCCGGTTACCTCGCCACCTTTCTGCTCGGTGCCGCCTACCTCAGCATTGGCCTGTTTGTGTCTGCACGCAGCGACAACCAGATTGTCAGCCTGATCAGTGCAAGCGCACTGTGCGGCGCGTTTTACCTCATCGGCGCGCCCACCATCACCGACTTTTTTGGCAACCAGGCTGGCGAATGGTTACGCTTGCTCGGCACCGGTTCCCGTTTTGATGCCATCACCCGAGGCATGGTCGATCTGCGGGATCTCTACTACTACCTCAGCATCATCGCCGTTTTTCTCACCCTCAACACCTTCGTGCTGGAAAAAGAGCGCTGGGCTGACGGGCAAAATAGCCCTCGTCATCAACGTTGGCGCAACATCAGTGGACTGCTGCTGATCAATGCCCTGGTGGGCAACCTTTGGCTGGGGCAGATTAACTCCCTACGTGTTGATACCACCGAAGGCAATCAATATTCCATTTCCCCCGCCACCCAAACCTACCTCGATCAACTGCGCGAGCCGCTGCTTTTACGCGGTTATTTCTCCAGCAAAACCCACCCCCTTCTCGCCCCTCTCGTTCCCCAGTTACGCGACCTGATGCAAGAATATGAAATTGCCGGTAAAGGCAAAGTAAGGGTGGAATTTATCGACCCTATCAGCGAACCAGAGCTGGAAGAAGAAGCCAATCAAAAGTACGGCATCCAGCCTGTGCCTTTTCAAGTGGCAGACCGCTATCAGTCGGCCATTGTCAGCTCCTATTTTAATGTGTTGGTGCAGTACGGCGATGAATACAAAGTGCTCGCCTTTGGTGATCTAATCGAAGTGCAGGCCCGCTCCGAAGCCGACATCGACGTGCAACTTCGCAACCCCGAACACGACCTCACCCGCAGCATCAAAAAGGTGCTTAACAGCTATCAATCCAGCGGCAATTTATTTGATACGGTGCAAGGTGAGCTGGTGTTTAATGCCTATGTTTCAGCGGACGAACGTTTGCCTGAACCATTGGTGGACTTTAAAAGCACCATACAAAAAGTAGCCCAGCAACTACAGAAAGAAGCCGGTGCGCGCCTCAAGGTTAACCTTATCGAACCCGAAGCAAACAATGGCTTGGTTGGCCAACAAATCGAAACGGCATACGGTTTCGCCCCCATGGCCACCAGCCTGTTTAGTGACGAGCAATTCTACTTCTACATGACCCTTTCAAAGGGCGAGCAGGTCGCCCAGATCCCTCTGGAAGACATGAGTAAAGACAGCTTTGAACGTAATCTCAAAGCCGCTACCAAACGCTTCGCCAGCGGTTTCACCAAAACCGTCGCCTTGGTACTGCCCGAAGCCAGCCCTTCCCCCTATGGCCAGTTCGGTATGGATCAGGGTGCGAAGTTTAACCAGCTAGAAGGTTTTTTAGGTGCCGAACTCAATGTGCAGAAAGAAGATCTCAGTGACGGCAGTGTCAGCGGCGATACCGATTTATTGGTCCTCGCAGCACCCAAGGAACTCGATCAAAACCAGCTCTTTGCGGTAGACCAGTTCCTCATGCAGGGTGGCACCGTGATACTGGCCAGTTCTCCCTATTCCGTCAGCTTTAGCAATCGCCGTCTCGGCATGGAAAAACACAGCAGCGGCCTCGAAAATTGGCTTGAGCACCACGGCCTGGCTATTGAAGAAGAGCTTGTACTCGACCCGCAAAACGCCGCCTTTCCCGTCCCCGTCACCCGCAATATTGGCGGCTTCGAATTACAGGAAATGCGCATGCTCGACTACCCCTATTTTATCGACCTGCGCGGCAATGGCCTGAACCAAGAAAACGCCATCACCGCCGACCTGCCTCAGCTTTCAATCACTTGGGCATCTCCCATCAGCGTGGATAAAGAGAAACAAGGGGAACGCCAGCTCACAACGCTGTTGCAAAGCTCCGAGCAATCTTGGCTATCAAACTCCTTAGACATCATGCCGCGTTTGGATAACCAGGGCCTCAGTAGCTTCAAACCTGAAGGTGAACAAAAACGTCACACCTTGGGCATTATCAGCGCTGGGCGCTTCGACTCCTACTTCGCCGGCAAAAGCTCCCCCTTATTGGCACAAAACGCTGATGAAGATAAAGCCGCAGTAAACCCCCGTGAGCAAGATGAAAATAAAGCAGAAGATATCGGCGTGGTATCCAGCGTGATTGCCCGCTCACCAGAATCTGCCCGCATTATTCTTTTCAGCTCCAACGATTTCCTGCGTGATCAAGTCACCCAACTGGCCAGTGCCGCCAGCGGTGGTGAATACCTCGGTGCCCAGCAACTACTGGCCAACAGCGTAGACTGGTCACTGGAAGATGCTGGCCTACTGAGCATTCGCTCCCGCAGCCACTTCAACCGCACCCTGCCGCCCATGGAACACCAGGCCCAACTATTTTGGGAATACCTTAATTATGCGCTAGCCGCCATCGCCCTGGGTATCGTCGCGCTCATCCAGAAGCGCCGACAGCATAAACGCCAACAAGCCTACCTCGCCATAATTAAAGATTGAAGAAAGATTAAGGGAGCAGAACTATGAACAAACATGTCATCGGGTTAAGCGCCGTACTCGTGCTGCAAATTCTTATTGGCGCTGGTTTATACCTCAATAAGCACAACGCGCCACAAAGTGGACAAAGCCAAACACTACTCAGTTTAGATATGGCGCAAATAGATAAAATTACCATCCAGCAAGAGGGCAGTGCCGCCACGCTGCTCAAAAAGGGGGATAACTGGTTACTCCCGAAGCTGGAACAGCTACCCGCCGATAAGGCCAAACTCCATGGTCTGGTAGGAAAACTCGAAACCTTACAAACTGGCTGGCCCATCGCCACCACCAACAGCAGCCACGAACGTTTTGAAGTAAGCAAAAACAAGCACCAGCGCCACCTCCAGCTCTACCAAGGTGACCAGCTTAAAGCCGAACTCTTTATCGGCACCTCCCCCGATTTTCGCAAAGTGCATGTGCGCAAAGCCGGGCAAGAAGCCGTCTACAGCGCAAAACTCAACACCTTCGACCTGCCCGCCGAAGATGATCAATGGCTCGACAAAAACCTACTGGCAGCCCAGAACATATCAGGCATTCAAGGGCCAGATTACAGCCTGGAAAAACAACAGGACAAATGGCAGCTCAGTGCTGACTTGCAAGGCGAGCTGAATCAAGAAAGTGTGCAAAAACTGCTCTCAGCCATCAACAACCTGCGTATTACAGAGCTCAGCGACGAAACGACCGCAGAAGACCCAAAGCCGATCACCACAAACCTGAGAATCAAACAGGGTAATAAAGAACTAAGCTATACCTTCCGCAAACAAGGCAAAAACTTCAGCCTTAGCCGCAGCGACATCCCGCAGTATTTCGGCCTAACAGCGTTTGATTATTCAAATATTGCCGAAGTGAGGCTTGAGAAACTTCTGCTCAAACCAGAAGCCGAGATTTCGCCCTCCGGCCAGCTACAGAACTGAAAATACCCCAAGCCCCCCTCATGGCCACAGGCTCTCCCGTGGTAGAGAAAAACACCCCGAACAACAAAGTGTAAAATTATAAGCCTTTGTTTTTCTGGGTATTTATTGGTAACCATAGAGCGAAAAACAGCCTAGCGTCAGTATTTTTTACACTTTTTTTAATGCCAAAAACCCGAGGCGTTAAATTGCAACCTTGTGAAAAAGTACAATAATGACCTCCAGCGTTAGAAAGGGCGTATATTTTTTAAACAAATATGGCCAAGCGACTAACTTCTTTAACAAATATTTTACATTTCCCACTTGACTTTTTTGCACTTTAATTTTTGTCTTTGTAAGCAGAGGGTAACGAAGTGTCCATTTTTTTTACACAACGGAGCCTTTACTTACACCAAGCATAATAACTTCTTTTACAGTCAATCATTTAGGCATCTGGCACAAGTTTTGCTTTTCTTAAGATGGTGGTCGAACAATCGACTTAAATCTTTGGAGAGAAATAATGAAAACTAAAAATATTGCGAAATTGGTTGGGTTAGCACTCGGTCTAGCACTGTCTACGACAAGCTGGTCTTATACTATTGGTTCTACCGATGTCGGTGCTGTAGACACTATTATGGAAACCACCACTCTAGCAAACAGCAGTGAAGCTAGTGAAGAGGCTTGGGTAGAGAGCGAGCTTGGTTTTGGCGTTTCATTTGATGGTAAAATTGAAGATGAAATTGATGAGGGATTTTCTTGGAGCACCGTTGATGGTGAAACAAATATTTATGCGCAAGCACTAGAAACTAGCCCCGACTACTTTCTAGTTAAACTGGGTGGCGGAAATTTTTCTGGTGATAGCCACGTTCTATACAAAAACTTGGCATCTATGTCATACGCTGTCATTGACCTCGAAGTTCTAGGCCAGGGCGCAACAATTGATATCACAAGAATTAGTCATATCTCTGAATTTGGTGGTACCGATCCAGGCTGCGTTGGTCCCGGCTGTGTTCCAGTACCAGAACCTTCCAGCTTGATGCTGTTAGGTTTGGGTTTAGCAGGGTTAGGTTTGAGAAAGCGTTTTAACTAAACTTTCTTAACACGCTCTAATAAAAAGCCGGCTTTTGCCGGCTTTTTTAGTTTTTGAGGTTCAACAATTATTTTCTAGCCTTTTTAATAATACTTTCCAAATAAAGCTTTCCTGCCGTAAACCAGCCCTCCCTATTTTCCTCCCCTCCTTTCTTTTTAAAAGTGCAACACCGCTCACAACTTCTTAAAAATATTAACCAGTTAGGCCGATTTTTGTGAGCAGGCCCGCATTTCCAAAAGTTCCCTTTAACGACCTGTTACAAACTTAACTACCATTGTTTATAGCCGCCATTATTGGTGCCTACCCCTCTCATCATACGAAATATCAGGTGACGCAATGAAGTTAAAAATCCCAGGGTTGGCTGTAACATTAGCCTTAATTGCAACAAGCAGCGTATCAAGCCTGGCTTTTACAGCCAACGAAGATGCACCGCAGAACAAACTAACTGGGACAGTGGAAGTCGTTCATATTGATTACATGGACTCTGATAAAGGCGAGTACCAATATTTCCTTAACCCTGGTAATCAACAAGTTCCGATTAAAATGGATTTTTCCGGCCTGCCACCTAAAAATCTCGCGCCTGGAACAAAGGTCAGTATTCAGGGCCGTAGTAAGGGCCGCGTTTTTCAGGTAGAAAATATAGATGCCGAGGCATCTAGCGATGAGAGCATCAGTACTACCAATACAAGTGGCGGCGATGCCCTGGCAGGGGCTATGGTAGAAAGAAAAGCCATTACCTTGCTGGTAAGCATGAAAAATGGGGTGAACAGCGTGGGCAGTATCGCTGTCACTTCGGGAGATCTTTACGACAATAGCAAATCAATGGCCGCACAATTCGAAGCAAGCTCCAATGGCCAACTGGGCTTTAATCGCGACACCGATGGCGATGGCCAAGCCGATGTATTCGGCCCGTTTACCATTAACGCTGACGCCACGGCAAGTTGCGATTATTACGACTGGGCCCACAAGGCGGAAGCGGCTGCCGAAGCCGCTGGTTTAGATTTAAGCCAATACCAGCATAAAGTCTTTGTTCTGCCCAAATATGACCAGCTAACGCAATGCGGCTGGGTAGGGATTGGAAACCTAAGCTGTGGTGATTCGTGCCGTGCCTGGATTGCCTATAATTGGAGCGGTCTTTACAGCCACGAACTAGGCCACAATCTGTCCATGCATCATGCGGGTACGGATACGGACAATAATGGCTCTCTGGAAAGCGAGTACGGTGATTCTTCGGGTATTATGGGGGCTTCGGCTTACTGGAATCAGTTTAATGCACCACACCAATCACAAATGGGGTGGTTAGCGGCTTTCCCTGGCAGCAGTGTTGATGTAAGCGGCGTGGGCAGCAACTCGTTTAGCATTGGCGCACTAGAGCTGGATCAACGTAGCGACAACCCGGGCATTCAGCTGCTCACCCATACAAGGGCATCAGGTGGGGATTACTATATCTCCTTTCGCCAAACCATCGGCAGCTATGGCGTAAAAAGCGATTACGCCAATAAACTCAGCATCCATAGCTTTAAGGGTGGCAGCAATAAAACCCACTTCATTAAAGCTCTAACTGTTGGTGAAACCTTTGCCGATTCCAGCAGTGGCTTTTCAGTCACTTTTCATGGCATTAATGGCAACTTTGCCGATGTATCTATCTCATCTAGCTGGGACTCCAGCTCGAACTGTAGCCCTGCAAACCCCTCCTTCAGCCTCTCTCCCGCCAACCAAAGCGGCACCCCTGGCGAGCAGTTTACTTACAAGCTAAACGTTAAAAACAACGACAGCAGTGATTGCGCCAGCACCAGTTTTAACCTTGCAGCCGATACCGGCAGCCTGGTTTCCAGCCTGTCTTCTTCCGGTTTATCTTTGGCGCCCGGAGCAAGCGGCACGGTGACGCTGAAAGTGGATACTTCCATCGACAGTAGCGATGGCTCTTATCAGTTCACAGGCTCAATCAGCTCCAATAATCACGGCTCTGCAAATACCACAGGAATGGTAAATCTCGATGGCTCGGCCCCCACGGCTCCCGCCAACTTAAACGGCAGTGCCAAACGTAAAGCACTGAGCCTGAGCTGGTCTGCCTCCACGGATGCGGTGAGTGGTGTAGCCTATTATCGGGTGTTCCGAAATGGGATAAAAATCGCCCAGCGCAGTACCACTGACTACTCTGATCGCAACCTGGTAAGTGGCAGCAGTTATAGCTACACCGTGGATGCGGTGGATAAAGCAGGCAATGTGTCTACAGCCAGCAATACCTTTAGCTATATCGCTAGCTCTGGTAATAGCAAGAAACCCAGAAAATAATGTAATGACTCTTTTATGTTTTAGGCGTTATTTCTAAGCGCTGTTATTCGACACAAACAAACCCGGCCTTATTCGCCGGGTTTGTTTGCTTACTCTGGGCCTTTAACAGGCTGTTGAAGCGAACAAGCGCTCTTTCGACTACTCCCACCTTATTTTGTGATGTTACTCACACCCTTACAAAACACTTACCGTAAAGCTCCCTTTCAACTAATATGCTTATCGATCAAAAGCAGAGGCAGAATAATGCGCCCGCTTAATCACATCACCTTCAACGCGTTACACAACCTTTCCCAAGCTAAAAGGCAGATTAATTATGAAACGAGAAATTTTATATTCCCTACCTTTGTGTGTTGCTCTTTCAATCATCGGCTGTGGCGGTGGAGGCGGGGGGGACGGAAGTAGCGCGACCACCTATAGCGGCAGCCAAGTACAGGCTACGATCACCACTGACAACTCCGAACAATTGGCACGCTCTGCTACAGAGGGTGCAACAGAGGCGACTGCTCCACTCCCTGCCACAGGGGGTGGGGGTGGAGCAGAAGCGCTATCAGCTTTTCCCGTGGGCATACAAACCACTACCAGCTATGAACTGGCTGAAAACATTATCATCGACAACTTACCCCAGGCTCTTGAGTATCTAAGCAACAGTAGCTTACCCAGTGCTTATCAGGAAACGCTGGATTGTACGTTTGGAGGTACGATATTAGTGACCGCTGACGATAGCATCGCCAACAGCGCTGACCAGACATACCCTGAAAACGGCACCGTGACCATGAATTTCCGTGATTGCCGAGAAGATAGCACCAGCACTTTTAATGGCACAGCCACCATCAACTTTACCGGCGGTGGCGGCCTCACCGCTGTTTACCAGAACTTCACCATCGCTTTTACAGATCCAACAACCGGCGAACAGGTCGTGGAAACTATTGAAAACATGACCATAGTCTGTGACGGCAATGATCCCTGCAGTATTCAATCCGACTTCGTAGGCACTGATGGCAGAACCTACCGCATAGAGGATATGACGGTTTTAGGTAGTGACAGCTTCGGCTGGGATGTTTCCGCCACCGTGTATGACCCAGACTTGGGTTCCATTATTATTGATACCACCGCCCCTTTTATGCTGGATTGCCCTACAGGTGTACCCAGCAGTGGCGCTTTAAGTATTACCGGGGCAAACTTTTCTGTAGCCACCGTGACATACACCAGCTGCACGGAATTTCAGGTTTGTTTTGAGGATGTTTGTAACACCGCCACCTGGTAGCTCCCCCTGCAATACTTTCCAAACGGGCATCAGTGATTTTATGCCCGTTTGGCTTTTCCTCCCAAGCTTTCCTATATCGCTCTTTCAACGCCCCCAATGCCATAAAGACGCCTAAAACTTGGCGTAGCTTGAATGGTAATTAGGAAACAATTTGTCATAATTGCTTAGCATTTTGCCTCTAATCTTTCGCCAGCGCTGACTTTCAAAGTGCTTCGGGCGGCCTCTATTTAATGCCTCTCACAAGCAGTAATGCGCCCCCGTTCTGGGTAATTCAATTCTGAAGAGGAGAGTAAGCAATGAAAAAATTCACTGTAAAGCTGCTGGCAAGTGGTGTTGCGTTTGCTGTATCACCCCTGGCATTTTCAGGTACCGACATTTTCTTTACGCCGCTGACCGAGTCTGCACCTGTTGCCACAGTATTGGCCGATGAGAACGGGAAAAAGGCTTCTTCAGATGCTGAAATTAACCAACCTTGGGTAACCCCTGCAGGCATCAGCCAAAGCAACCTCACCAGCATGTCAGAAATTGAAGCGGATATTACCCAGTCAGTAGTACGTGTTGCTGGCGTTGGTAGCCTTGCTTCCATGTGGGATATGATTGCTTTTGATCCCACTGGCAAATTTCTCTTTATTCCTCATGAAACCCCCATGGGCGCGGGGCTGAGCCGCTACGATATTGAAAACGACAAGGCAGAAGTATTGTTTCAGGGCAATGGCTTAGGTGTGCGTGGCACGACGTCTGATTGGAGTGCTGACTGGGGTTCCTTCGACCCAGCAACATTCACACCCAACAACACCGTTCTTCTCGGTGAAGAATGGTCAGGCCAAGGCCGTATCATCGAAGTCTTAAACCCCATGGCCGCGCCATCTGAAATCCAGATTCGTGAATTAAACAGTATTCCAAATGTATCCCATGAAGGGCTGCGTTTCAGTGCTGATGGAAAAACCCTCTATTTCGTCGATGAGTGGAACTCTGGCTCCCTGTATAAAATCGTTTTTTCTGACCCCTCCGATTACTCACAAGGCAGTGAAGTATTTGTGTTGAAAGTGAGGAAATTTAAAGGCGATGCGAGCGCAAACTGGGATGCTGAAATGAACGAAGGGGCAACACGTACCGGCCTAGCCCGGTGGGTCAAGCTGGCTAACAGGCGCGGTAATGCGACAACCGAAGTGAACCCCTTTAAAAACGGAATCTCTGACACCTGTAACAACCCAGAGACCTTTGGTGGGCGCTGTGCTGCAGACGAAGTCAATGCCACCCCTTTTGGTCGCCCCGAAGACATGGAAATTGGCCGTCTCGCTAATGGACGCGAGGTTATCTATTTTACCGCAACCTCTGAAAGACGCGTTTACTCGGTAGAAGTATTAGGAAAGCGCTTTGCAAAAGTACGGGTGTTTGCCAGCGATCTAGCCACACCCAAAAATGCAGGTTTTCCAGCAACAACCGCCGTATTGAATTCACCGGATAACCTTGCCCAAGACGCGAACGGCAATATCTTTATTGTTGAAGACGCACCCAATGGTTCCGCAGTGGGTGGTGATATCTGGTTTGCTCGCGATACCAATAACGATGGGGTTGCCGAATCTATCGATCACTTTATGAGTATTAAAACAGATGGATCAGAAGCAACCGGAATGATCTTCAACCCCTCCCAACCTTCCCAGTTCGTTGTGTCGGTTCAGCACCCTGACAGTACAGATATTACTCTGTACGAAGATGGTTTTGGTGATGCTTTGTGGGTTTTTGATCTTTCTGGCGTTGTTGCACCAACAGCAGAATAGTTTTCACAAAGTGCTGAGGGTTTGGGGCCACCCTCCCTCAGTAAGTTCTCGCAAGAACAATATTTCACGCGAGAGCTGGGCATAAGGAGCGGCCCCGTATTTGCTGCAAAGGCAAATGCTAGCACCGTAACCAACGGAACACGGTGTTATTACGTTATTTTGTACCATACAGCACGAGTCAGGGATGACTTATTCTGTACTGCAAAAAGTAATTTTATTTCCCTGTTTTAAAGCAGAAGGTTTTCCCAGTGTTAAGAAAAATGCTCTTTATCGTTCTTTTGTTGTTCACTGTCTCTCCACTAAAAGCACAAAACCTCCACCACTACCAAGCCTTAATTAACGCATTAAAAGATAGTAATTCTGTGATTTCTCCAAAACCGGCCGTTCACCCCGTGAACGCCATGTATAACCGGGAGGCGATTATTCCACCCATGTGTTATACCAAAACAGAAAGTAAACATAACCCTTGTTACGTTTGCCATCAAAATGCCATCGAAGGCCGTGAAAACACCATGAATGATGGTGACTTACAAGTCGCCTATAGTTTCAGCCCCAAAGGCAACACCAACCACTGGAAAAATTTATTTGAAAATCGTAGTCAGCGGGTATCTAAAATTACCGATCAGGAAATATCTCAATGGGTGCGTGAAGATAATTATTCTGAACTGGCTGAACGTCTGAAAAAAACCAAATTTAAAGGCTGGATTCCTGACTTAAAAAACTTGCAGGAAGGCCCTCTGGCCTTTAAAGAAAATGGCATTGCCAAAGACGGCAGCCATTGGGTCGCATTTAATTACAAACCCTTCCCTAGCACCTTTTGGCCCACCAATGGCAGCACCGACGATGTCATGATTCGTTTAGATAAGGACTACCGCAGCGATAGCAGCGGCCAATATTCCGAGCAGGTATATCGTGCCAACCTGGCCATTGTCGAAGCCAATATTAAAGGTTTAACTGAAATTTCCACCGACACACTGGATGAAAAACTTCTACAAGCAGATTTAAACAACGATGGTACATTAAATACGATTAATAAAATTATTGCTTTAAATCGCTATGTGGGTGCCGCTAGTGATCATTTTATGCAACCTGGCACCTATCCCGTAAAAACAGAATTTCTACATACTGTCCGCTATTTGGATATTGATAAAAATGGCGAGATCATATTTTCTCGGCGTATGAAAGAAGTTCGTTATATTAAAAAATGGGTAAATTACCCGCTGGTGTCAATGCGTGAATTTTATCGCGAAGAAGCCTATGCCAAAAATGAAGGTTATCTTCCAGGGTATACCAACCTTCATGACCATGGTCTCGACAATGGTATGGGCTGGGCAATACAAGGGTTTATTGAAGATAAAAACGGACGTTTGCGAACTTACACCCATGAAGAAAATGTCTCCTGCATGGGCTGCCATAACTCTATTGGCTCCACTATCGATAAAACATTTTCCTTTCCACGAAAAATAGACGGTGCCTTAGGTTGGGGATATATTAATTTAAAAGGCATGCCCGATGCGCCCAATCGTGGCGAACAAAAAGGCGAAATTCTCACCTATTTGGAACGGGTAGCCGGTGGCAGTGAATTCCGAAATAATCCAGAAATGGAAAAACGTTGGTTCAAAAAAAATGGGCAGGTGAATACCAAAAAGGTCAACAAAGCGAAAGACGTTTATACGCTTATAACGCCCTCAAAAAATCGCGCTTTATTACTCAACAAATCTTACCGCGTGATCGTCGAAGATCAGGATTACATCTTTGGTCGCGATGCCACGGCACAAGCACCCGATCATGTTTATAAAAGCATCGATAATAAAACCTCACCGACGCTACCGGAGCAGTTCTTTTACAAGTGGGACATTCGCCTTGACTGGTCGCAAAAGTAAAAAAAATAATACACTTGTCTTAAAATCAGAGCTTAGCGTTTCTCAATAAGCGCTAAGATAGGTCAGCCGCACACCGAACAAACAGGAAAGAAAAACATGATCAAGCTCTATGGCCTGCCGCGCTCACGCTCCACCCGCATTACCTGGTTACTGGAAGAACTGGGGCTCGATTACGAATACATTGCCCTCAGCCCCGACCAGAAAGGCTTGAAGTCGCCGGAATATCTGGCGATTAATCCCGGTGGAAAAGTCCCCTCTATTGTAGAGAATGGCGTAATACTGACCGAATCCGGTGCCATTACCACCTATCTCGCCGATAAACACACTGATTGCGGACTGATTCCCAGCCCTGGCACAACTCAGCGCGCGCACTATGATCGCTGGAGCTATTTTGCCCTGTGCGAGCTGGAGCAACCCTTATGGACCATAGGAAAACATACCTTTGTGCTGCCTGAGGAAAAACGCGTGCCAGCCGTCATTCCCACCGCACAGTGGGAATTCCAACACGCCCTAACACTATTTAGCGAAGGCCTGGGGGATAAACCTTATATACTCGGCGATGATTTTCAGGCCGTGGACATTCTGCTAGGCCATACCCTTTTTTGGGCAATCACGTTTAAACAGGACATTCCACAAGAAAACCTCAAAGCCTATGCCCAGCGCCTACAGGGGCGTGAAGCACTTCAGCGGGCGAAAGCACGGGAAGAAGCCTGATTTAAGAGATTCCGCATTGACCGACCCCCAGCTTTGAAATACCGTACAGCATCTCAAACAATCAGCAGGAGGGTTATCACGTGGCAAAATCTTTACAAGAACAGTTAATGACGGCAGGTTTGGTTGATAAGAAAAAAGCCAAAACCCTTAAAAAGGCGCAACAACACGCCAAAAGAACCAATACCTCAGGAGTTGATGAAGCGGCAAAATTAGCGCAACAAGCCAAACAGGAAAAACTCGCACGCGATAAGGCACTGAATCAACAAAGAAATGAACAAGTCGCGCAAAAAGAAGTGCTCGCCCAGATCAAACAATTAATTCAAAGCAATCAAATTGAAAATGCCAAAGGCGACATTGCCTATCAGTTCAGCGATGGCAAAACGGTCAAAAAAATCTATGTGGATGCCGCCCAGCAATCACAACTTATTAGCGGTTTTATTGCTATTGCCCATTTAGGTGAAAGCTACGCACTGGTGCCAAAAAAAGTGGCTGAAAAAGTAGCCCAGCGTGATGCCGGCTTTGTCGTGGTGTTAAATACCGGCAAAGATGAGCAAGTTGATGAAGATGACCCCTATGCGGATTATCAAATCCCCGACGACTTAATGTGGTAAAGCACATTCAAAAAATATCGCGCTTATTTTTATGAGATCAAAACAAGCGCGATTAGATCGTTTTATTAGCCGCCAACTCAACATCCCGCAACGAGAAGTCAAACTCCTGCTGGCCCGCGGCCAAGTGCGAGTAGATAAAAGCGTGGCCAATAACGGCCAGATGCTGGTCAATGAATTTTCCCATATCGCCGTCAACGAGCAGGTGCTACAGGCCATTCAGCCAAAGTACCTCATGCTCAACAAACCCGCAGGTGTGGTGAGCGCAACCAAAGATCCGCAGCACAAAACTGTTATCGATTTACTCGAGCCAGGGGATCATTCTGATTTACATATCGCGGGCCGTCTTGATTTTAATTCTACCGGCTTATTACTGCTTACCAATGATGGCCGCTGGTCGCGTTTTATCGCCTCGCCAGAAAACAACATCTACAAGCGCTACCGCGTCACCCTGGAAAAACCACTCGATAGTCGCTATGTAGAGGCTTTTTCCCAAGGGCTATTTTTCGATTACGAAGGCATCACCACGCGGCCCGCAAAACTAAAAATTCTCAGCGACTACGAAGCCGAAGTGAGCTTACGAGAAGGGCGCTACCATCAGATCAAACGCATGTTCGGGCGTTTTCAAAATAAGGTGCTAACTTTACACCGCCTCGCCATTGGCCCCCTCATTTTGGATGCCGAGCTGAAACCAGGGCAAAGCCGGATGCTGTCGGAACAGGAGGTAGCTGATATTGTGAGAGCGTGAAATCGCATGCTGAGAGCATACAGTTTGCACCGCCACACCAGAAAGAGAGCCTTATTTATGCGTAAAGTTAAAAAGAACCCTAAGTTTAAAAATGAAGCGGAAGTGCGTGCTTTCTGGGAAAAGCTCGACTCCAGTGCTTATGTCGATTGGACAAAAGCCCAGGCTGTCACCTTGGCTAACTTAAACCCATCACGCAAACAGCCCCAAACCCCATTTGCCTTAGGTATAAAAAAGGTATAATTTTAATGTATGATTAACTTTGAATTTGATCATCCTAAGAGTCAAATAAACCTTGAAAAACATGGGATTGACTTTAAATCTGCCCAAGCTCTATGGGACGACCTTGATTTACTAGAGATTACTGCCAAATTTACGGATGAGCAGCGCTCGCTGATTATTGCCAAAATTGACCAAAGGCACTGGTCTGCCGTTATCACTTATCGGGGTTCCAATGTTCGTATTATATCTGTGCGGCGGGCACGAAAAAGAGAGGTAGAGCTCTATGAAAGCTGAAGATTTTGATAAGAAATTTGACGCAGGTGAAGAGGATATTCTGGATGATCTGGATTTATCGTCTGCCAAACGAAGCAATCAGCAACAGAAACGGGTTAATGTTGATTTTCCGATATGGATGATTGACTCTCTTGATAAAGAGGCAACACGTTTAGGTGTAACGCGTCAATCCATTATCAAGGTTTGGTTAGCCGAGCGCCTTGAGCAGCGCAGACAAGGTATATAAAACGGGAGAAGAGGCGGGTGGTTGGCGCCTCAAATCTGAGTAAGTTAAACCACCCACCTCGTCCAGAATTAATCAGGGCTTTCTAAACCCAACTACGCCGCACTCGATCGCCTTGGGCGACGTGAACCGTTGCCATTTCCGCCTCCATTTCCAGGTCGGCGGTTGCTGGTATTGTTACGCGGTTTACGCTGCTGTCGGCCATTCTGAATCGGCTCAGCCTTAATGCTGGGGTCAGGCGTGTAACCATCAATCACCACTTTGGGAATATCCCGCTTAATCAAGCGTTCAATGTCTTTCAGCAGCTTCAGCTCATCAACACACACCAATGACATGGCTTCGCCTTCATTGCCCGCACGGCCTGTTCGCCCAATGCGATGCACATAGTCTTCGGGAATATTGGGTAATTCGTAATTCACCACATGGGGAAGCTGGTCGATATCAAGCCCGCGTGCAGCAATATCAGTGGCCACCAGAACGCGAATTTTATTTTCCTTGAATTCCGATAAAGCCCGCGTACGCGCCCCTTGGCTTTTATTGCCGTGAATTGCTGCCGCGGTGATGCCATCTTTACCCAGCTGTTCCGTCAAGCGGTTTGCGCCATGTTTGGTGCGGGTAAACACCAATACCTGATGCCAATTATTGCTGCCGATAAGAAAAGATAAAAGCTCGCGTTTACGGCTTTTATCGACGGGATGCACCACCTGCTCAACCCGCTCAGAAGCGGTATTACGACGCGCCACTTCCACAAGTACCGGATCATTCATTAAGCCGTTGGCCAGCCTTTTAATATCATCCGAAAATGTTGCCGAGAACAGCAGTGTTTGTTTATTTTGCGGCAAAAGCGCAAGCACTTTACGGATGTCGTGAATAAAACCCATATCCAGCATACGGTCGGCTTCATCCAAAACCAGAATATCCACATTACGCAAATCAACCGTACGCTGCTGGGCGTGGTCGAGTAAACGCCCAGGCGTGGCCACCAGAATATCCACGCCACGGCGTAGTTTTTCAATTTGTGGATTAATTTTTACGCCGCCAAAAATAATGGCAGATTTCAACGGTAAATGCTTACCGTACGTTTCAACGCTTTCTCCCACTTGAGCCGCCAACTCACGGGTAGGCGTTAACACCAGGGCTCGAACAGGGCGCTTGCCCTTGCCTTCCCGCGCTGGCTGCTCCATCAGGCGATGTAACAATGGCAAAGTAAAACCAGCGGTTTTCCCCGTGCCTGTTTGTGCACCACCCATTAAATCACGGCCTTCCAATACTGCAGGAATGGCTTGTTGCTGAATAGGCGTAGGGGTGCTGTAGCCGCTTTCCGAAACGGCACGCAGCAGTTCGGCTCGTAAGCCGAGGGATTCAAATGACATGTATAAAGACCCTTTTAGGGTTAGGTTGCCGCCTGCTCACACATATATATGTATGCCACAGTCCAGGAGGGAACAGATTGATTTGCAAAGGATAAGGATCCAAAGCGAAAAGCACAGACTGAAGTGTGCTGGATAGAGTGGCGCACTATAACAGTATTTTGACTCCAGAGCGATTGTCATCGATAGAGCACCCTCTTTAATAATAGGTACAATAAGGCAACGCGCAACACCATTATCATCTTTACCTAGCAGTAGAAAGCCCATGGACCAAAACACCATCATCAACCTATGCGGTGCGACAAGCGCCCAACGCGGCCTAATAAATTATAAAACTGGCTACGTGCTAAAAGTCACCTCTGCTGAAGATTTTCATTCCATTCGTATCAATGCAGTCGTACGGGGGAGGCGGGTTTACAATCAGTCCATTGAGATCAACAAGGAAGATGACTCCTTTTTTGGGCTCTGCTCATGCCCTATGGCTAGGAACTGTAAGCATGTGGCATCCGTAATGTTTCACTTTCTGGATAAACAAGCCACCACAAAAGACAAACCGCATATAGATCCGGTCGATGCCTGGCTTCAGCAACTCGGCTCCCATCAACACCCTGACTCTCAAAATACCAACAGACAGCAAGTCTCCTCGCAATTCCTGCTGCTCTACATTCTTGAGCCCAGTATCAGCGGTGCGACACTAAACATGTCAGTTAAAAAAGTGCGTCGTTTAAAAAAAGGGGGCTACGGCAAAGCCGCCGACTATTCCCTTGATCATCTACCTCAGTATGGTTATAGCAGTGACTTCATCTCACCCGAGGATAGGGATATTGCTCTGCTGGTTAACGATCAGGAAAACCATGGCGTATATGGTCGTTATCACGGCAGTCGTTACATCCTCAGCGGTGATCTCGGTCAACTCGCCTTGCGGAAAGTTCTCGATAGCGGCCGCTGCCATTTTCATGACAAAGATACTCAAGCAGTGCAAAGTGGAATAAACAGAACCCTTAGCTTTGAGTGGATAGAAGAAAAGCACGGCAAACGCCTTAAACACCGCGTTGAACCCAGTGCTACGGATATTTTCAAGGTGGGCTCAATGTGGTATTGCGATGCTGAGAACAACTGCCTTGGTGAGCTGGAAACTGGGAGCCTGGACTTACAACAAATTACCGCCCTTCTGGCTGCTCCCCTCATCCCCAAAGAAAAACTGGAAGAGGTCAGTCGGCATTTTCTGATCGATATGCCCAGCTATGATCTGCCAACGCCTGTTGAGCTGGATCTTAAAAAAATCAGCATCAAAAACGAAAAGCCTAAATTCCAGCTTCGGCTTATCAGTCGGGAAGAAGCCCTTGATCATACCGACCCCCACGGCCCCACAAGACGTTTTCACTGCGCTCTACTGGAGTTTAACTATGGCACGGTAAACCTTACAGATGAGCATACGGAAAAATCCATCACGCTCCAGCAAGAAAATACCATCTACCATATCGAGCGTGATTTAAAAACTGAACAGTCGGCAGCAGACACACTTCTTTCTCTCGACTTGCAGCAGCTTCAAGCCCAAACGGCTAATTCCCATGATGGAAATGAAACGGTGCAAGCTGGAAGCACTGTCTGGCTGCCAGAGGCGGAATCCCTCCGGGAGTCGGCTGAACGCTGGTCGGAACTATTAAGCCATGAATTTCCTAAACTCCAGGAACAAGCATGGGAAATTATTACTGACGATAGCTTTCAACTCAGTTTCGAAGAACCCAGTCAATGGCATGCCGAGCTGGAAGAATCGGAGGGCAGCGACTGGTTTTCCCTCAGCTTCGGCATTGAACTTAACGGTGAACAACTCAACCTCTTACCCACTTTAGTCAGTATGTTGGCCGAATATGAGAGCGTGCAAGCACTTCGCAGCTATTTGCGGGAACAGGAACACATACTGGTTCTGAATGGGGATTCCCACTGGTTAAAGCTGCCCTGTGAACGCATTCTTCCCATGGTTGAAACCCTGATAGAGCTCTATGACCATGAAACCCTCGATGATGAAGGCCGATTGCTTTTATCTCGGCACCAGGGCATTCAACTGAACGACCTGCTGAATGATCCACAGTTACGTTGGCACGGCGCAGAAGAGCTGCAAGACCTCACAAGGCGACTGCACGATTTTAAAGGCATTGCGGCCGTTAAACCCCCGGAAAACTTTCATGCCGAACTGAGGGCCTACCAACAGACGGGTTTGAACTGGCTGCAATTTTTACGAGAGTACCAGTTTAATGGCATTCTCGCTGATGACATGGGCCTAGGAAAAACCGTGCAGACCATTGCCCACCTACTGCTTGAAAAACAAAGTGGACGCATGCAATCCCCCTCACTGGTCATCGCGCCCACCAGCCTGGTGGGCAACTGGCGGCGAGAGATTGAACGTTTTGCTCAAGACCTGAGCCTGCTGATACTCCACGGTGGCGCGCGCCATGGGCTGTTTGATCAAATCGACAAGCACGATATTGTTCTCACCACCTACCCGCTGGTGCGCCGTGATCACGAAACATTATTGCAGCAACACTTTCACTACATCGTATTGGACGAAGCGCAGTATATTAAAAACCCCAAGTCCAGCACCGCACAAACTGTTTATCAACTTCAAGCCAAGCATCGCCTTTGCCTGACAGGCACACCGATGGAAAACCACCTCGGTGAGTTATGGTCAATCTATCATTTTTTAATGCCTGGCTTTTTAGGCGACTTAAGCCATTTTAACCAGCTGTTCCGAAAACCCATCGAAAATGAAATGGACGGCTACCGGCAGGATCAATTAAACAAACGACTCAGCCCATTCCTGTTACGCCGTACAAAACAAGAAGTGCTCACAGAGCTGCCAGAAAAAACAGAAATTATTTCAACGGTTGCGCTACAGGAAAAGCAGCGCGATCTATACGAAAGTGTACGCCTGGCAATGGATAAAAAAGTGCGTGAAGAAATCGCGCGTAAAGGTCTTGCCCGCAGCCAGATTATGATTCTCGATGCCCTATTGAAACTGCGCCAAACCTGTTGTGATCCGCGCATTGTCTCTTTGCCCCAGGCAAAAATGGTCGACCAAAGTGCCAAGCTCGATTTGCTGATGGAGATGCTGCCGGAAATGGTCGCAGAGGGTCGTAAAATTATATTATTTTCCCAGTTCACTAAAATGCTGGGGCTGATTGAAGCCGAATTAAAAGCCCGCAATATTGATTATAGCAAGCTCACCGGACAAACACGCCACCGAGATGCCGCCATAGAAAAATTCCAGCAAGAAGATACTCCTGTCTTCTTAATCAGCCTAAAAGCCGGTGGTGTTGGGCTGAATTTAACTGCCGCCGATACCGTTATTCATTACGACCCCTGGTGGAACCCCGCCGCTGAAAATCAGGCAACGGACAGAGCCCATCGCATTGGCCAGAAAAAGGCTGTTTTTGTTTATAAACTGGTTACCGAAGGGACTGTAGAAGAAAAAATAATCGCCCTGCAACAGAAAAAACAGGCCCTGGCCGATGCCATTTATGCTCAGGGTAAGGGGGGTGAAAAGGCCAACGCAGTCACAGCAGAAGAGCTCAGTGACTTACTGGGAGTTCTGAACTGATATACAGAAGGAGGCTTAACAGGCTGTTGAAATTCGCTGAATTGAGTCAGATACAAGGCAAAATCAAGCGAAAAAGCGGAGTTTACACGTGTAAATGAGCACTTTGAGCTTGGTTTTA
>Ga0209121_10001918_pt1 | contig 21597 bp, 19 predicted proteins | sample Cruoilmetagenom3_FD_187292 | JGI IMG/M metagenome (GOLD analysis project Ga0209121, IMG submission 187292) | Oil polluted marine microbial communities from Coal Oil Point, Santa Barbara, California, USA - Sample 3 (SPAdes) (version 2) | ecosystem: Environmental > Aquatic > Marine > Oil seeps ...
GTGTAACTCCATCACATCTTTGTCACTTCGTTCCACGGCACGATCAATTGCGTTTCAAGATTTCCTTGTCGCCGAGTTCAGCCTGCAAATCTTCAATTTACAGCATTTGTATCTCCCTGTTAGGTTATGTCAAGGAATCTTCAAGAGGATTGTCTCCAGTTCCCTTACGTCCTTGATGGGTGCCTGACACGCATACTGCTCGCACACATAGACTACGGGCTTCTGATTTATGGAATGCATTCCTTTAACAAAGGGCGATAAGGCTTCAAGCCTTTTACTCTCGATGCCATCAAGATACAATAGCACCACTGTGTTGGGCAGAAACTTTTTGTGAATGGTCCTGACCATAGCCTGAGTGATCTCAAGGGCAGGGTTTCCAGCAATAACGATTTCCTGACCTGGTCCCACCATAAAATCAAGGGCGACCAGTAGCTGAGTATAAGCCATCGGGTGTTCCGTAATCTGTTGGGAAAAAGCCCGAATTACCTGTTCAGCTCTCTGCTCCAGATCAACATTTCCAGTCAGACGTCCCAGACGTAGGAAGTTCAGAGCCGCGACGGAGTTCCCTGAAGGCAGGGCTCCATCGTATATCTCCTTGCTTCGTGTGATAAGGGATTCATTTCCTTTCCCGGTAAAATAAAGCCCTCCGCCTTGTTTATCCCAGAAAATGTTTATCATCGATTTATTCAGGGCTACGGCCTGCTCGAGATAAGAAAGTTCAAAGGTTGCCTCATATAGTTCGATCAGGCCCCAGATCAGGAAGGCGTAGTCATCCAAGTATCCTGGATAGTCTGCATCTCCTTGCCTGTACCGGCGGAGGAGTTTGCCATCGGCTGTCTGGAGGGTTGTCAAGATGAAGTCAGCGGCACTTCGGGCTGCGTCCGCATATATCTGATCGCCAAAGACCTGGTAGCCTTTTGCAAAGGCAGCGATCATGAGGCCGTTCCAGGAGGTGAGAATCTTGTCATCTTTGAGGGGGTGAATCCGTTTTTTTCGGACATTGAGAAGACTTCCCCTCGCTTCTTTAAGATATGCATCGAGTTTTGTCAGATTCATTCCTTCTTTCTTCGCAAATATCTCAGAGGCCACAGGGATGTGAGGAATACTATATCCATCCTCAAAGTTGCCGGTGTCACTGATATCGTAGAAACGACAAAAAAGGCCCCCGAGCTTGTCCCCAAGGTGTTTTCTGACTTCCTCGGGAGTCCAAACATAAAATAATCCTTCTTTACCTTCACTGTCAGCATCTTCTGCGCAGTAGAATCCCCCTTTAGGGGCGGTCATGTCTCGCAGCACATAGGTAAATATTTCACGGGCTACCCGAGCGAACTTGAGCTTTCCGGTTGCCTGATACGCTTCTATGTACACCATAGTCAGCATGGCCTGATCGTAGAGCATTTTTTCAAAGTGGGGGACAAGCCATTTTTGATCAACCGAATAGCGGTGGAAACCAAAACCGATCTGGTCGAAGATTCCACCACAGCGCATAGCATCCAGGGTCTTTTCTACCATGTCATGGGCCACTAAATTGGGATGGCGCCTATGCCATCTTAAAAGAAAGGTCAACTGGTGTGGTGTGGGAAATTTGGGTGCTTTTCCAAAGCCTCCCCACTTGGGATCGAAACTCATGGCAAGTTGTTCATAACCCTTCTTAAGGGTATTCAAACCCGCGAAATGGTCCCTAGTTTCCTGGTCGACCTTTGGCTGAATGGCATGAGTTATATCTTCGCTGATCTTGAGAAGATGCTCTCTATCTTTCTGCCACATTGCGGCAATCTGATCGAGGATATCCATAAAACCTGGCATTCCCATCCGGCTTACCATTGGGAAATATGTACCCGCAAAGAAAGGCTTACCCTCGGGTGTCATAAAAATGGAAAGTGGCCACCCCCCTCGACCTGTCAGAGACTGACACACGGACATGTAAATTTTGTCCACATCCGGGCGCTCTTCACGGTCTACCTTGATGGCGATGTAATGTTTGTTCAGAAGCCGGGCAACTTCTTTGTTTTCAAACGATTCGTGTGCCATCACGTGGCACCAGTGGCACGTGGCATAGCCTATGGAAAGAAAGATTGGTTTGTCTTCCCTCTTCGCTTTTTGGAAGGCTTCTTCACCCCAGGAATACCAGTTTACGGGATTTTCGGCATGCTGGAGAAGATATGGACTTTTTTCGTCAATTAAATGATTTGAAGCCCTTTTTGGTCTTGTATCGGCTGGACACATATAACCTCCTAAGGAAGAGGCGACAACAAAAACGAATAAACACCGTAAGAAAGAGAATTCTTTTACATTTCCCTCACTTTAATCCCAGGTAAAAGCAGCAGTGCGATCTCCAGAATACTCGAACGATTAAAAACACATGGTCTTCTTAAAAAAGTTCCCCGAACCTATAAATACTATCTGAGCAGGTTGGGTAAGGCTGTTATCGTTACCGGCTTAACGATTAGGGAAATGTTCGTAATCCCTAAACTGGCAAGACTCAGAACCGCTCGCCAATAAATTATTTTGCCATTTTTCCAAGGACTTTACAATTAAGGGACTAAGCCAGCAATTCTCTCCGCATACGTGCCTGCCATTCAAGCTCTTTTCTCATCGATTGAGGTTCCAGTCATAGTGCAGATACTCAAAGACGAAACCTCTATAATTATCACTAATAAAACTTTTTGCCTTTAAATCTACAAGATAATCTGTAAGAAAATCCTTGATTCCTTCCCGACCGCCAAAATCTTTTTCGTACCATCGAAATATTTCCGAGATAAGGATCTTTTTCTCTTCGGGTAGAATCAACACTTCCGAGGAATTGACAAAACTTTTTGCCGCTACTTCCAGCTGATCGTACACCGTTTCCGCATCATAGTAGTCTATCGGTGCACAGGAGCGGGAGCCGCAGACGAGGGCGAAATGAATCCGCGGATCCACGGGGAAAAGCATGAATGCCTTACGCGGGTCTCGAGAGCCAAAGGGTCGAAAGGGAGAAAAGAATGGCCGAGCATTGCCACGGAGTATACCATGCTCGATATCATCAGCGGAAAAGACATATTTCCCTATCCGGTACTTCATATTTCTGAAAAAGCCTGGCACTTCCTTAACTGATGCAGTGATTCCAAGTGTTACAATAGCATCAACCACAATGGTATTGTAGAGATTAATCCAGAAGGCTATTTTTCCTTTTCGGCCCATTATCATCTCCGGATTAAATTGTCGAAGTCCATTGGTCAGTACTCTATAAGACCTGTATTCGAGGGATTCTTTCAATTGGTCATAATCAACTAGGCCGCGTTTGGTGTTGTAAAACCTGTCCCTGAGCGCGCGGATAGAAAGCATTAATTCACCAGCGAGATTCTGAATCCCGCAATCAGGCATTTCATCACCATCATTCAGCACAGTTTCTTCCCTGAAAAACCCCCTCAATTCCGATCCGATGCCTGCCGAGGTGGTATCCTTTTCGTAAAACTCATTGACGAGATCGATAAATAAAGCAGCAGTCCAGCTGAAATTATCACTTCCATAGCCAGACCCTTCAAAGGAATCAAAATATTCGTAAAAACCGAACCGTATCGAGAGCTGAAGAAGGTCTTTTTGAATCGAATCGGCCTTCAAAGAATAACCGTAGCGACGTAAACCCTGCGCAAGCATCCAATTTATGTTTATCCAGACCGGCCCCCGCCAGTAATTTGAGCGATCAAAGCCTTCTTTTTCCGTGTCATAGTTGGGAATCGTAAAACAGTTTCCCTGGTGAAGTGCGCAGAAGGATGAGGAATTGAGTCTTTCATACAATCTCTGGGCCTGATCACGTGTGGGAGCCCCCGCCCAGAGGGGGAGAAATCCCGCCGCGGTATCAACTTCGATAAGTTCATGTGCCACCAGATCAAAGGCGTCGAACATGTCATGTTCCCGGTGCCATAGCTTTGTCCTTATGGCATTCGCCGTCTTTTCGGCCCATGCCCTCGGCACATCCGGTGATTCACCGATAATCTCGGCTATTCTGACGAGCGATTCATCGGCCCGTGCGAGAATGGCGTTAACCAGAGGGTCCTGAACAAGAAAGGGGCATTTCTCGCGGATAGCGGCCTCATCGTAACTGAACCGCCTGAAGAGATCCACCAGATAGACATAACGGTCATAGTCGTCATCGCTGGGACGCATCGACGGATCGGCCACATGGTTCACATCCATACGGCGATAGCGAGGGAGTGAATCAGTGTCGAGTTTCATCCTTCGCAGGGGAAGGTCCCAGGTGGGAGAATTATCGATCCCCGATTCCCAGGGATGCCGTATATACACGAGACCTTCACCCGCCGGATCGCGTTCGCGGTACAGATAAGCATGAAGGTCGAGAAGTTTGGGATAAATCTCTTTGAGAAAGGGGAGAACTCTCCGTGGCCGACGGGCATGTTGGTAAATTTTTTCAGCGGCAATTGCATGTACCGGAGGCATCGTGATACCGGATGTAAGCTTTCCCTTTGGTGCGTTCGGTGAGCGCTCTGTCTGCCAGAAATCAGGCTCGGGAAAGTAATGTCCCAATTCCTCAGGATTAAAGACGATTTGGGGGAGCATCCCGTTTGACCACTGGGCCTCGAAAAGTGTTTCAATCTCCAGCATTGCCCGCGCCGTGTCGTAGTGAGACCTTCCTATTGCGATAAATCCCGAATCCCAATTCCACTGATGGGGATAAAGAGCGGGAGAGGGTTTCGTGGAGCTGCCTGCCCAGTTGTCGGCAAGTATTTTCTTTGCCTTCTCCAGGTAATCCGCGAAGATTCTCGACATGACATCTGTCCTTTTTTACTGCTTCTCAGGAAGTGAACAGGCCCTTCCCTTGAGATTGAAGAATAACCGGAGCACGCTCTTCGTCCTCTCACCGAAGATCCTCTCGGTAAAAACGTCACCGGCAACCCTCTTGGAAATTTCCGATTTCGTGGGATAGACATGAACGGCACCTGCCATGGTGGAAAGTTTAACGCCCCCGCTCATCGCAATGATCCATTCATGTATCAATTCTCCTGCGTGTGCACCTAAAATTTGACAGCCAAGCAGTTTCCCTTTCGGTCCGACGAGAATCTTGATCTTTCCTGAGGGCTCACCTTCTGCAAGGGCACGGTCATTATCCTCGAACTTCTCTTCGAAGAGATGATAGTCGACGCCTTCCTTTTTTGCCCTCTTTTCATTGAGACCAATACTCGCCACTTCCGGATCGGTGTAGGTGCACCATCCGATTTTTGAATAATCGGCCTTTCGAGGCAATCGAAGGACCGCGTTGGTGAGCGCGATACCCCCCTCATACCCGGCGACATGAGTAAAGGGGAACTGACCGTTCACGTCGCCGCAGGCAAAGATGTGAGGAATATTCGTTCGCATTCGCAGATCCGTCGGAATAGCTCGTGTGGTGAAGTTGATCCCCGCATTGCCAAGGCCTAAACCTTCGACGTTCGGCTTTCTTCCTGCCGCAATGAAAAGCGCATCCCCTTTAAGAACGCTCATCTTTCCCGAACCGTTTGCCGGTGCCACTTTAAGCCTGACCACGGAACCATTGGACTCCGCCTTCACCGCCTTGGTCTTGACATGAAATTCAACTCCCTCCGATTCGAGGCGTGCCTTCAGGATCTCGGCTAGATCGCTATCCTCCGGACCGAGAATCTGATCCATAAATTCCACAACGGTAACCTTCGACCCGAGACGGGCGAATGCCTGTGACATCTCGAGACCAATGGGACCACCACCTAGAACGATGAGCCGGGAAGGAAGCTCTCTCTGAGAAAAGACTGTTTCGTTCGTCCAGTAGGGAATATCGTCGATCCCGTCGACAGGCGGAGGTACAGGGCTCGACCCCGTGGCAATGATCCACATGCGGGCCGATATCCGGTCTCCATCGATCTCAACCACGTGGTCATCGGCAAAGACGGGTGACCCGAAGCGAACCTCCGCCCCGAGATCGCAGAATCGTTCCGGCGAGTCATGGTGTTGAATCCTTCCAATGACCGAATGAACGCGGTCCATAACAGCTCCCAGATTAACGGGAGGCAATTCCAGCCCGGGAAGACCGAACTCTTGTGCCCGTTTCGCCTGGGCCCACACCGCGGCGGTCCTGATAAGTGTCTTTGACGGCACGCATCCGTAATGCAGGCAGTCGCCTCCGAGCTTTTCTCCTTTTTCGATGAGAATCGTCTTTGCTCCGAACTGCGCACTGCCCGCAGCAGCGGTCAGGCCCGCTGCCCCCCCTCCTATTATGCCGAGATCATAATCGAAGGTTGCCATTGTTGTTCCTCCTCTCTTCGAACCGTGGAAATCACGTTTCTAAAAATACTATGTGATGACCGACATCGAATATTGTATTTTCACCCCTCCCGTTGAATCCCGCCTTTTCTTATTCATGACTCATTCTGACTTTGTGTCCGCCGAACTTATTTCGCATTGCTGATAGGAGCTTCGCCGCATAGCTGTCTTGGTGACGACTTGCCAGGCGCATCTCGAGGGCAAGGGTAATTACCGGTGCCGGAACATCCTTATCGATCGCTTCGGCCACTGTCCATCGGCCCTCACCGCTGTCTTCGACCCACGCCTCAAAGGAGATCAGGTCCGGGTCTTCGGCGAGTGCTTCTGCCGTGAGATCCAGAAGCCATGAGCGCACCACGCTGCCGTAACGCCATATCTCGCTTATCTGAGAAAGGTCGAGGTCGAACTCTTCTTTGGCATTCATAATGTCAAAGCCCTCGGCATAGGCCTGCATCAAACCGTACTCGATTCCGTTATGAACCATTTTTACGAAATGGCCCGCACCGCTCGGCCCCACGTGACCCCAGCCCCTGTCGGGTTTCGGGGCAAGGGTTTCAAAAACAGGACGGAGAAGTTTCACGACAGCTTCCTCTCCTCCGACCATCATGCTGTATCCTTCCTGCAGTCCCCATATTCCGCCGCTCGTTCCAACATCCACGAAATGTACTCCCTTTTCTTCAAGATACGTCGCCCTCCGCATCGAGTCCTTATAATTACTGTTGCCTCCGTCAATTACGATGTCACCTTCCGATAAGATATCGGCAAGTTCCGTTATTGTTGTTTCTGTCGGGTCGCCGGCGGGAACCATAACCCATACTGCACGAGGCACGGCAAGGGCGGAGGTGATATCTTCGAGCGCCTCGATTATCTCGGCACCCTCTTTTTCCGCAGCCTCAAGAGATTGCTTGCTCAAATCAAAGGCTACCACTCGATGATTTCCCCCGAGAAGGCGGGTCGTCATGTTAAGTCCCATTTTCCCCAATCCCACCATTGCAATGTCCATAAGAGCACTCCTTCTTTATCTCAACATATAGTCTGTTTTTTGGCTGTACAATCATATCGTAACAATTTCCAATCCGTAAAAGGCGGCCCCGATAAGTGCCGCTTTTGGATTGGTAATTACATGGACCGGAATTCTTCCCATAAGGTTGGAGTAACGCCCTTTATTTTGAAATGCCTGCAAAAAAAGCGGTTTTTGCAGCAAGGAAATGATACGCGGCGGAATACCTCCGCCGACATAAAGACCACCCGTTGCCATGACCTTGAGCGCAAGGTTTCCGGCTTCCGCGCCGAGGACAGACACGAAGATGTCAAGTGCGGCGGTACAGAGCTCACATGATTTTTCTTCGCTCAATACCCCTCTCACGATCACCGGTGTCGCATCCTCGACACCAGAAAGCTCCTCAACGAGCCATTCGGGTTCTGTGTTGTATCCGGCATCACGAAGAAATTGATAAATATCGGGGATCGCCATTCCTGAACATACCCGTTCGTAGCTTACGTGATCATATTTTCTAGCGAGATATTCCAGCAAGTTGATCTCAATCTCACAGGTTGGCGCAAAATCTGCGTGCCCGCCCTCTGAAGCATGAGCCTTATACTGGGATTTCTCAAAGGTAAGGAAGGCTTCACCGAGGCCTGTTCCCGGTGCGATGACGCCTATGGCACCGCCGTCGGCTGCTTTCCCTGTGTTGAGGGTAACAAGGTCATCCTCATGGAGGAGAGGGACACTATAGGCAACAGCCTCCAGATCGTTAATAAGGTGAGCGCGCTTCACCTTGAGTTTCTCTGCAATCTTTTCTTCTGATATCACCCAGGAAAGGTTGGTGGTTTTCACCGTAGATCCGTATACCGGACCGGCAATAGCGAAGACCGCATCATCAATGGGACTCTTCTCGGATTTCAGAAACTCATCGACGATAGCTTCGAGACTGTCATAGTGTTTGCTGGGAAATGTTTTTTCTACAAGTGATGTTCGCGCACCTTGATCTCTGGAATAAATAGCGAGAGTTGTTTTCGTCCCCCCGATATCGCCTGCAATAAGCATTATTTCACCCTTTTAGAGAAAAATTCAGCTACAATCAAGTGAGCATGTTCTTCGGAGCGAGATAAATTATATATAGGAAAAATTTTTGATTTTGCAAATCTACTAAAAAACTTGCAAACAACCTCAGGGGGAGTAGTTACATGATTTAGGATCCATTTACAGTATGATATAATAATACAGGAAACTCGCATTTATTTCAATATAATTCTGAAGTTATTCTAAAATAACGTGAGGTAAAGGAACCTTGATGAAAAACTTGGGAGGTAAGCCGTATTATCCTGCTCCGGCTTCTTGCCGTATCCTTTACCGGGAAATCGGGAATCCACCACGATAGTGCCGGGGCAAATTTTAAGGGTGGATCGCTTCGGTGCGGTGCGTTAATCCCCAGGTGTGTCAGTGTTCCTTCACAGTTCCTGGGCTGTTTGTTATCTCATGAAGTGAATGATAACAGTCCAGTTGGAAGAAGAGTATGGCCGCAAACTGTCCCGAGCGAGCAAACCGCGGGCATGACGTTCCGCTTTTGTTTCTTTAACCATTTTATGAAACGCTAAACGAAAAAATGATTGTAACAACTGACTGAATATGCTACTAAATATATTAGCAATTGAGTCCTCCTTTGGCTCTTTTGGTTTGGCATAAAGCCGATACCAAATCAGGGCTCAACTTTAAAATCTTACTTTGAACAAGAGTAATCTCAATACGGAATTACCATTATTCTCGCACTTGACCCGGAGGAATTATCCGATGTCATGGCAAATTAATCCAAGAGTTAATTACATGTTAGAAAAGGGCGGATCTTTCGACGGGATTAACCAAGAAGAAGCTGAATTTCTTCTTCAACTGGAGATTGAAAGCAGAGAAGTTTATGCCCTGATGGAAGTGGCCAACAGGATGTCCCGAGAGCAGTTCGGCAACAAGGGCGAAAACCATCTTCATATCGGCATCAACGTTGAACCTTGTCCTTTCAACTGTAAGTTCTGCTCCTTAGCCGAGATAGCCGGTATCTTTACCAAAACAATTTCTTTCAGCGAAGATGACATCATCAATTGGGCGATCACCGCTGAGGCTACAAATGCCGATGCCCTCAACATCATGACGACAGGAACCTACAGTTTCGATAGCCTTCTTGAAGTAGGGAAGATGCTGCGGGAACACGTATCGATCCCACTCGTAGCTAATACACGTGATATAAATCACACGGAAGGGGAGCGGCTTTTGGATGCGGGGTTTGTCGGAGCGTATCATGCGATTCGCCTTGGTGAAGGAAAAGACACCCCCTTTAAACGGGAAAAGCGTTTAAATACCATACGGGTTATAAAAGATGTGGGACTCTCATGGATGAACTGTGTCGAACCGGTGGGCCCCGAACACAGTTTAAAAGAAATAGCCGAATTGATGGTCATGGCGCGAGACAACGGTGCAACCTACAGCGGCGTCATGCGGAGAATCAATTTTCTTGGATCACCTTTTGAGCCCTTCGGCATGATAACCGAACGAGAGATGGCGCGTATGGTTGCGGTGAGTCGTCTCGTGATGGGCGCCGTCCCAAAAGCACACTGCCTCCACGAGCCGAGTTCGCTTTCCCTCATCGCAGGGGGAAACCTCTTCTTTCCGGAAGTGGGGGCAAGCCCTCGTGACAGTGAAGCCGATACGGAAAAGGGAAGGGGGACGAGCATTGAAAAATGTCGAACGATATTCGAGGAGACGGGGTGGAACCCCGATCTGCCGTCCAACTGTTTTGATGAGACCGCAACCGCCACTAATATGACCGATGATAAAAAATCGATAGAATCTGCGCCCTACCGTAGCTGAAAATAATCCTCCACTGATTTTCCCTCGAGAACGGATAGTTACCATCATAAAATGAGAGGAGGGTCCTCGCGAATGAAGGCATTCTCATATATCATCCTGGTTTTTTCCGTCATCGCTCTCGTCAACGGGCCAAGGGCCGAAGAAACCCCTGCAGGTCATTACCGAGTGGGAACATGGAAAACAGCCCAGACCATCCAGCCGTTCTTTTACGAAAAAAACCTGAAGCCCGACAATAAAATTTCTGTATTTCCCTTCACCAATCCCGCCGATCAGAAAACGGCCCTCCTTGCCGGAAGCCTCGATATGTGCGGAACAACTATTGCACACGCCATACACTCCGCGTCGCGGAGAGAACCCGTCGTCATTGTCGCCTCACTCTGCAATAAATGTTCGGCCCTGGTTGTCGCGAAAGAGAGTCTCATTCAGTCCGTTTCTCAACTGAAAGGCAAAAAAATCGGCTACGTTCCGGGCACGATGCATGAAGTGCTCCTCCGTGAAACTCTTTCTCAGCATGGTCTCTCCCCCGATAAAGATGTGCGCCTTATGAGGGTTGATTTCTTCGATATGGGGGTGGCACTGGCACGCGGCAATATCGACGCCTTCCTCTCGGGCGAACCCTTTCCCACACGGGCGACCGTCGAAGGGTATGGAAGGATTCTGTCCTATCCCTACTTCGGGGAAACGATCGGCACGATTAACGCTGGAATGCTCGTCCTCCGAAAAACGATACTGCAAAATCCCGGGAAAGTGTATGGGCTTGTCTTGGCCCACGCCAAGGCGACAGAATATCTGAACTCACATCAAGATGAATGGCTGAAAAGGGCCTCACAATTCGGCACATCATTGGAGATACTGAGAAAGGCCGCCCCGAACATGGAGCTCGACTGGTATATGGATGATGCCTTCGTCCAAAAGGTTCGTGCCCTAGGCAGACGTATGAAGACTCTCGGCATCATAGCAACGGAACCGGACTATGATACCCTCATTGACCGTTCCTTCGTGAACAGGATCAGACTGGAAAAAGCGTACTAACAGAAATCCTCATCAATTTTTACAGAGAAGGTATGGACAGGAACGACGACACAAGAAAAATTACACGGAACATCCTGCCCTGGATACTGCCCTCGGCCCTCATTGTTCTATGGTTCTTGATCAGTCGATTACAGATTATTCCCGGCTATCTCCTGCCCGATCCGATAACAATACTCAAAACTGCCTCTCGTTATATCTTCGCCGAACCAGGCTCCTCGCCCTACGCCGGAAGATTTATCCATGACACGGCAGCAAGTATGATTCGCGTATCTCTCGGATTTCTGCTCGCCACGATTCTGGGTCTTCCTCTGGGTATACTTTCCGGAAGGGTTGCCGAAGTAAACAGGTTTTTCAACACCTTTATCAACGGCCTTCGGGCTATTCCCGGGATTACCTGGCTTCCGCTCGCCATGGTCTGGTTCGGGATCGGAGTGCGAACAACGGTCTTTCTTGTCGCCATGGCCGCTTTTTTCCCCATCTATCTGAATGCGGCCGCCGGTGCCCGGCAGATCAATCCACTTATTCTTCGCGCGGGTGCCATGATGGGGGTGGGACGGGTGAGAGGGTCCTACGCGGTTCTCCTCCCCGGGGCGATGCCGCACATTATGACCGGATTACGGCTCGGTCTCGGAATCTCCTGGGCCTATCTCGTTCTCGGAGAGTTGACGGGGGTTCCCGACGGGCTCGGTGCTGTAATAATGGACGCCCGTATGATCGGTCAGATCGACATGATCATCGTGGGTATGATCCTCATCGCCATTGTCGGCAAATTGAGCGACACGTTCTTGATTACTCTTCTCAAGATATCATTCAAAAGCGCACGGAGAATGCCGTGAAAATGGTCGAAGAAAAAATAAAAACAAACCCAAGGCAGACTTCATCGGTCCCGGCACTTGAGGCAACCGATGTAACGATGCGATTCAACGTAGACGGAATTTCAAAAACGGTCCTCGATCGCGTCAGCTTCGCCGCATACCACGAGGAATTTACCTGCATCGTCGGACAGAGCGGGTGCGGAAAGACCACGCTGCTCAATATCATGGCAGGATTTCTTGCCCCCAGCGAGGGACAGGTAACGGTCATGGGAACAGCCATTCGTCGTCCCGGACCCGATCGCTGTGTCGTCTTCCAGGAAGACACTCTATTTCCTTGGCTTACCGTCCGGGAGAATATCGCCTTTGGTTTGAAAGGAAATAGAAAAAACTCGGCGCAGCACATAAAGGATGAGGTGGACAGATTTCTCACCCTGGTGGGACTCGCCGACTACCGAAATTATCTGCCCCGGGAAATTTCGAGTGGGATGAAGCAGCGCGTTGAACTGGCACGGGTTCTTATCCTCAAGCCGCGTATCATTCTCATGGATGAACCCTTCGCATCGCTCGACTATCGGACGCGCCGAGAGATGCAGAATCTTCTCGTATCGCTCTGGCAGGAGTTGTCGCAGACGATAATATTTGTAACCCACGATGTTGACGAGGCCATCGTCCTGGGAGATAAAATAGAGATCATGGATATTAACCCAGGACGGATTCATGAAGAACTTCATATACAATTAGACCGGCCGAGAAATATCAATCAGCGTGACTTTGCCAGTTACAAAGATACTCTGCATCGCTTTCTGTGTGATTAATCACCCGGAAACAGAGGGAATTGCGTCAAAAAACCACAGGAGGATCTGGCAGGTACCCATTATGAATAATTATATAACAACACATGGTCCATGCTCTGCTACCTGTGTCGGCATCGCCGTTGTTATACTTTTCCTTTTCCTTTCGGTAACGACAATACAGGCAGAAGGAGAAAAGGAAATTCTTTTCCACGAGGATTTTGTTGACCTTGAGGCGTGGGAACCGTTCACCTTCCCCAAAATAGGGCGGCACAGTTCTTATTCGATTTTACAGGAAGGGGCGGTCTCCTACCTGAGGGCGGAGAGCAGGGCTTCCGCATCGGCTCTTCTCTATAAGAATTCTTTCGATATCATGAGGTATCACAAGGTGCGTTGGCGATGGAAGATCGAAAAGGTTTATGAAAGAGGAAACGCCGCAGAGAAAACCGGCGACGATTATCCGATCCGTGTCTACGTCATGTTCAAGTATGATCCTCAAAGCGCCGGCTTTAAGGAGAGGCTCACCTACGGAATTGCAAAGGCCTTTTACGGGGAATATCCGCCCCACAGCAGTCTGAACTACATCTGGGGCAATAAATCGCAGGAGAAAGCTGTCATTCCAAGCCCCTACACCGACCGGTCAATGATGATCGTCGTCGAATCGGGAACGGAAAAGGCGAATGCCTGGGTTGATGAAGCGGTGAACATCCTGGACGACTATCGGAAGGCCTTTGGAAAATCGCCGCCATCAACAGCAAGTATTGCGATTATGAATGACTCTGATAACACAGGTGAGAACTCCGTCTCATACATAGATTTCATAGAAGTGTACCGATGAACAAAAAAGAGTGTATCGTCATATTCGCCAGGTATCCGGAACCCGGGGTGGTGAAGTCGAGGCTTGCTGAGGTCTATGATCCCGCCTTCGTTACAGATCTTTATACGAACTTTGTAAAGGACCTTCTGGAAACGGTGTCGAAGGGAGACTTTCCCTTCCTGATCGCCGTTCATCCGCCAGACAAAAAGGGAGAGATAAAGCGTCTCTTCGGAAAAGAACTTGCCTATATTCTCCAGGAGGGCTCCGATCTGGGAGAGCGGATGAAAAATGCTTTTCTCCGATGCTTCTCAGAGGGCTTCGAATCCGTCGTCATTATCGGAAGCGATATCCCCGATCTTCCCGGGGAGATTCTCGAAGAGGCCCTCGACGCTCTGGAAAACCACGACGTTTCAATAGGCCCCGCCGGAGACGGCGGCTACTATCTTATCGGATTCAGGAAGGAAACCTTTACCCCCGAGGTTTTTGACGGCATTTCCTGGGGTACCGGCACCGTCCTCGGCGAGACGCTTGAAATCCTGAATAAAGAAAGACGAACGGTCTCTCTCCTTCGGGAGTGGAACGATATCGACACACCCGAGGACCTGCAAGATCTTATGGAACGAAACAGGAAGACGCAATTTTCACAATCGCGGACCATTTTGAGCCTCACGGAAAGATTGTCGAAGGAAGAGGAATCATATCCCCTGAAATTCTCGATTATTATTCCCGTGCTCAATGAATCGCTCACAATCAATCGAATCATCGGTCACTTGGAGAGTTTCCAAGGTCAATCCTCTTTTGAATGTATCGTTGTCGACGGAAGTGACGACGGTAAAACCATAAAGAACATAAAAAAAAGGGGTGTGAAAAAGCTTATCTCCCCGAAAGGACGGGCGAGACAGATGAACAGGGGGGCATCAGTCGCACGGGGAGAGATCCTCCTCTTTCTCCATGCCGATACATTTCTTCCGTCCGGAGCCCTCGGTCATATCGCTTCTGTAATGGAAAATACCCGCTATGTCGGTGGGGCCTTCGATCTGGAAATCGCCGCGGACAATCCCCTCCTTCGGCTTATTGAAAAGGCGGCCTCGACCCGCTCCCGCATCACGAGGATACCCTACGGCGACCAGACCATATTTATACGAAGGGCGTTTTTCCAGGATCTGGGTGGATTCAAAGAAATTCCCATTATGGAAGATGTGGAAATTATGAGGCGCATCAAGAAGAAAAGGTGCCCCATTTATATTAGCAGCCAGAAGGTCCGAACATCGCCCCGACGATGGGAGGAAGAGGGAATCTTCTATGCGACCCTCAGAAACTGGTCGCTGATGATTCTCTACCTCATGGGGATGAACCCGGAAAAGCTCGCACGGTTTTACCGATCAGGTTGAAGTGCGAAAAGTATGATACCGATTACAATTGTTCTTCCCGATCGGCTTCCGTCCCGGTTCCGGGAGCGCCTTCCTTGTCCTGCAGCTTTTTTCGAGCAAACCGTACAATGAGGAAAAGAAAAACTCCAATACCGACCAGTGTGCCCACCAGCGCCCAGGGAACCTCTCCGCGCGTGAGGCCCTTCGTCACGGCATCGGCACCGACAACGTAGAGCACCGTGCCGGGCAGCATGCACAACCAGGACCAAAAAACGTAGGTCCAGAATTGCACCCGGGTGAGGCCGAAGCCGTAATTCAAGAGATTGAAGGGAAAAATCGGGACCAGACGGGTCAGGGCCACGATGATCGCTCCATGATCCTCGGTAAGCTGATCGAGGCGGCGAAACTTTTCGTTTTTGGAAAGCCATCTCACGATGGCATCCCTTGCAAAATAGCGGGCGATGAGAAAGGCGAGACTCGCCCCCACGGTCGAGGCAATGCTGACCCATATGACACCGAATACCGAGCCGAAAAGCGCCCCGGCGGCAACAGTCAACGCGGAACCTGGGATTGCGGCAATAACGGCAACGATGTATAGCGCAACAAAGACAAAGGGGCCCAGCGAACCCAGGGTCCCGATCCAGTCGCGGAGTTCCCCAAGTTTTTCTCCTAGACCGAAAATCCTCGCAATAACAAGAAGTGTAAGTATGACAAGCAAGAAGAGAACGGGCCTGACTATGCCTTTTATTCCTCTTCCTTTATCCGAGGATTCGTCCTCTCTTTTTGTTTCACCTTCTATTTCGGGCATTTTTCTCACCTCCAAGATTGATAACAAAGGAGAAAGAACAGTAATCGAGGGCCATCGGCAAGAGAGAAAGAAAAAAACAAATTCAGAGCATTGTCAACACGATCAGGCCTATAATTTTATTCGACTTTCGATAAAAAGTAAATTCTTTTTACTTTTCCCCTCGGTATCATGGAAGGTGATGCAGGTTATGTTGTTTAAAAACTCTTGGAATAGTTGTTCTAATTTGCTAAAATTTCATCATCAGAGCCTGACCTCATCCGACATCAACACATCATTACCGGCGACTGTTCCTGCCCCGATCCCATGCCTCGCGAAAATCATAATATTTCAGCAGGGGGAATCATGGAAGAAAAGATCATAAAAAATACTCTCAATAGTAAACTATGCGAGCCTCCGGTCTACGACGTAAAGACCGAGCCATTTACCATTGTCATCTTCGGCGGAGCGGGAGATTACTCGAGACGGATGCTCCTGCCGTCGCTCTGGCATCTCTTTCATGACGGAGTGCTCTCGGGTGATTTTTCCATCATAGGATTCGGTCTTCCCGAAATGTCCGAGGATGAGTACTGTCTGTTCGTTCATGAATCCTTGGAACAGTTTTCCCAGACTACCGTCATTCAGGAGGCGTGGGAAGATTTTGCGGAGCATATAACCTATATCCCCTCGGCGTTTGACGACGAACGTAATTTCAGGAAACTCCACGGGCTCGTCAATAAAGTTTGCAATCAGAATGTGAGGCGGAAAAAGGAGGTCATCTTCTATCTCGCCGTTCCGCCACCCTTTTATCCCGTCATCATAACCAATATCGAGAAATACAATCTCTGCGAGGAAGGATTCGAACCAAAGGTCATCATCGAAAAGCCCTTTGGTCATGACCGGGAATCAGCGATTGATCTCGACAACACCATTGCCCGGGCATTCAGCGAACATCAGATATACCGAATCGACCACTATCTCGGTAAGGAAACGGTGCAGAACATTATCTTTTTCCGTTTCGCGAACAGTATATTCGAACCGTTGTGGAACAGGCGGTATATCAGCCATGTTGAAATTACCGTCGCCGAAGAGATAGGAATCGAACATCGGGGCGCTTTCTACGAAGGGGCAGGCGTGGTGCGTGATGTAGTGCAAAACCACATCTTGCAGTTAATCGCCCTCGTCGCCATGGAACCTCCCGTCGGTCTCGGGGCAGACCTCATTCGTGACGAAAAGGTCAAGGTGCTCCGAACGATTCTCCCCATGAACGACGAAGATACCGACGCCTTAATGGTGCGTGGTCAATACGGTCCCGGGACTATACAGGGAGCGGCTGTCAGGGGATACCGGGAAGAATCGGGCGTCGCTTTCGATTCATGCACCCCGACATTTTTTGCGGGAAAATTTTTTATCGACACCTGGCGCTGGTCGGGCGTTCCCTTCTATGTGAGGGCGGGGAAGCGTCTTGCCAGCCGTGAAACGGAGATACTCGTTCATTTTTCCCCCCCTCCTCTCAGGCTCTTCGGCAAAGACTGCGATGTCATGGAACCGAATTTTCTCACCCTCCGCCTGCAGCCACAGGAGGAGATATCGCTCAACCTCAGTGTCAAATATCCGGGAATTGGAAATCAGCCCTTCAATGTCACTATGGATTTCAATTACGCCGACACCTTCGAAGACGAACGGCACTCCGCTCATGAGCGGCTCATTCTCGACTGCCTCAAGGGGGATCTCACGCTCTTTGCCCGTCAGGACGGCATCGAGGCAATGTGGCAGGTAGTTGATCCAATCATCAAACGATGGGACGAAATCTCCATCGGAACCTTTCCCAATTATGCGGCGGGGAGCTGGGGACCGTCGGAATCAGAAGAACTGATGAGACGGGACGGGTTGTCCTGGAACAACGGCTCTTCATTTTCTCAACAAGTAATTGTGTAGAAGATGGGACAGAAAAGAGCGCTCCATAGCTTTAAAAAAAGCGCCGAGGCCTATGATTTTCTGGTAAATCTGTGGGAAAGCATTTCATCTTGGGCGATTGCGGAACGGGGTCGTTTTACCGTTGCCCTCTCAGGGGGAAGGACCCCGGGCGATTTCTTCAGAAGACTCGCCGGGAAACCCGATCTTCCCTGGGAGAAAACCCATATTTTCCAAGTTGATGAACGATTTGTCAGTAAATCCGATAATAAAAGCAACCTGCTTCTCATAACGGAGACCCTGACAAACAGGGTGTCGATTCCCGATGACAACGTCCATCCTATCGCTACTGAAGGAATCACACCGGAGGAATCGGCCAACGAGTACGAAGTGGAATTGCGACGTTTTTTTCATGCCGGTAAACTGCCCCGTTTCGACCTCATCATGCTCGGCATAGGGGAGGACGGACACACGGCGTCACTCTTTCCCGAATCGCCCTGTCTTTATGAAACGGAACGGCTTGTTCTTGCCGTCGTCACGAAAGGATTTCCCCGCGAGCGTATCAGCCTTACGCTACCTGTTATTAACAACGCTCGTTCAGTTGTCTTCTTGGTAATAGGAAAAAACAAGGCACCGGTCATCAAGGAAATTCTGGAAAAGAACAATTCGCTTCTCCCCGCTGCCCTCGTGAGACCAATGAATGGCACTTTGATATTTATCCTTGATCAGCGCGTCTCCTCCCTCTTTTAAAATCTACATATAAATCAAGTTGTTTTTTGTCGGGATCAAACTCAATATCTCTCATGTGCCAGTTTTCATTGATCGACAGGGCTGCTTCGAATATTTTGTTCATTAGTATGGGTTTTCTTCTGAAATGTGTATTGAAATTTCTTTGGAGAATATATTTACATAGAATATCTACGAACTTGAAGAGGGAAAAAGCCAAGAATAACGCAGGAACCACGCCCCAGCGATGAAAGGTGATGAATACCGGACAATTATTTCGATGGAGCCAACAATGTTTCTAACATAACGTCAACTGAGCGACATTGTCGGCAAACAATCGTTCCTTCTTTGTTAACAAGAATTAAAGCTGGTACACCTCTTACTCCATAGCTTTTTGCTGCTTCTCCAGTCTTATCCAGGAGTACCCTGTAAGGAAGAGCATATTTAGTCGCAAAGGAGCTTACCCTTTTTTCAGATTCCATAATATCTATATTAAAGATTACAAGACCTCTGTCTTTGTATTTTTGATGTATTTCCTTTAAATAGGGAATTGATGTTCGGCAATGCGGACACCATGTTGTGCTGAAGATGAGAAGAACTACTTTCCCCTTATAATCGCTCAGTTTGATCTTATCACCATTTAAATCTTCAAGGATAAAATTGGGGGCCGGTTCCTCTATGCTTTGCCTTTTGATATCCCATTTATCCTGTGAGGAGATTGCGGGATTGGGAAAACCGAGAAAACTTAGTGCCAAAAACATAAATATAAAGAACCTGCGCGTTTTGTTCATTTTCGTCTCCTTAAATCCATAATATTCCCGCTTTTATCAAAAAATATTCTCCCATACCCAGCAGTATCCAGCCAAATATTTTATTGATCCTGGTCATCCACATGCCCGATTTGGGAATATTGGCTATAAGACCGGCGAACGTGCCGAGGATTATGAGCAATGTTCCCATGCCAAATGCAAATACAAACAAAAGACTCATCCCGAAAACAATATTTTGTTTGGCTGCAACTAAACCCAGCAAAACGGCAAGTACCGGAGCGGTGCATGGACCTATAATAAATCCCGAGGCAACGCCAACAAGAAAACTCCCCGGAATACCCTTCCTCTTTTCTCCTGGCTGAAGTTTTGTTAAAAAGCCCGGCATCCGTAAAGGGATCATAAACACTTCGAGCATGGATAATCCCATAAGGATACATATGTTTGCTATTATGAAAAATGTCCAGGGGTTCGCTTGAATCTGCCCGAATAATCTGCCGGACAGCGCAGCAAAACCACCTAAACCGGTATAGGTTAAAGCCATTCCCAAAGTGTAAACTATGGAAAGCAGAAACCCCCTCAGTTTTGAACCACTGCCATGCGCCCCAATGTAGGCAACGGTAATTGGAGCCACCGGATAGACGCAGGGTGTAAAACTGATAAGCACGCCGCCTAAATATACAACCAGGTACGCCAGGATAAATGGTCCCTGGAGATACGCATCGGGGTTATCAATAAAATTCTGAATCACAATAAATACTCCAGCATTCTACTTTTCTGCTAAAAAACTCATTCTATCTCCGGTGAGGCATCCGGATCAAAGGGATTTGTTCTCATGGCAAGGGAAAATAGATGGGGATAATTATCCTTCAGGTGTTTCATATAGACCAGCCATTCGGCGGTTAAAAGAACGTATGCCCTCTTTATATCGTTGGCGATATGTTCACAATCGGCGTCTTTTAAATTTTTGACATTTTCTCTGTGAGACAGTTCCTCGGCAAGGTGAAACACTGCCCAGAGAAGGTCCGAAAAAGTATCATGTTCCAGCAAGCCGGGATTCTGCAGTAGATCGACCATAAAGTGTCTTTTACTCAAAAGAAAGTTTCGGAGTAGCTCAAGGTCTCCCTTCCGAATGTCAATTTCATATTCATGATCCCTGCAAGCTTTATGTCCCTTGGAAAATTGCTGATCAAGCCAATCGTTACACGAGCCAAGCTTATCCCTCACTTTTCCCACATTATTGTCGAATTCGGAGAAGATTTTCAGGAGCTTTGTTCCGATTTCACTGAAGAAGACTCCAATAATCATATTAAGTTTGTACAGCTTGGCCTTTTCCGCTCTGTAATTCAGCAATTGGTGTATGATAATGGTAACGAGTAATACTTCGATAAATACAAAGGCAATATCTCCCACCATGTAAATGAAAATGTGGTGGGGATCTCTGAAAATCAGATAGTGGATGAAATAAAAAAATGCAGACAGCAAAATTAATGCTGCGCTCCAGAAAATTTTCCATTTATCAAGCTTCATACACACTCCTTCCATTATGCTGAGCGACCGTTTTTGTGTCGTATTCATTCAAAAAAGACATCATGTCCGCATCCCTGCGTATTCCAAGGCGTGTAAGAGAAAAATCGTATCGTACCGGGTCATGTGGGACAATTATCCTGAATGAGCGTGTTATCTCTGTAGCGGTTTTCATGTCCGCCTGCTTGCGGTTTGTTAACCCTAATGCGAGACAGATTCTGTGCAGATGCGTATCAAGCGGAACGACGAGTTGAGAAGGTGATATATCTTTCCAGCCTCCGGGATCCACTTCATCCTGCCTTACCATCCAGCGAAGAAAGAGATTGAGTCTTTTACATGCGCTACCATTTGCGGGTGAAGGTAACAGACTGTTGTTCTGATTGTTAAACCCGGCATTCAGTTCTTTTACAAATGCGGTAAGCGCGGGTATAACTGTGTCAGAATCATTGCCGAAAGCGGTTTTAAAACAGGCGTAAAGAGAACCATGCCTTTTTATGACGTTTTTAATACCGAAAAGCAACTCCGCAAGTTCATCCGCAGTGGTAAATCTGTGCTTAAAGCCGTAAAATGTACGCGAAAGCGATTCCATGGAGGCTTTTTCAAGGAAATGAAAAGGAGAAGGAATCATCCTTTCGAGTACAAATGAAACACTTTTGATTATCTGAGAAACCCTGCCATAGGCAAGAGATGATGCCAGCAGTCCCACGATTTCCCGGTCACGAAGGTTATTGCAATCATAGAGAAACTCCAGTGGATCGGGATGTACGAATTCACGTCTGTTGTACTTTCCGTAGAGATGCTCAAGTGTTTCTTCCAGAATCATTGGTGACATATCAGTATTCACCTGTTTATTTGAGCTTTTCCAGCTCTCTGACGATAGACTCCAGGCGAGGCCTTATGTTGATATCGTGCACATCGATAT